>Ga0131853_10016555_pt1 | contig 13442 bp, 12 predicted proteins | sample TergutLab28metaG_FD_92764 | JGI IMG/M metagenome (GOLD analysis project Ga0131853, IMG submission 92764) | Labiotermes labralis P1 segment gut microbial communities from Petit-Saut dam, French Guiana - Lab288 P1 (version 2) (version 2) | ecosystem: Host-associated > Arthropoda: Insects >...
GCAGTAACATACGTCTTGTTCTCCTGAAGATGGGCATAATGATGCCCGAAACATGTTGAGAAATTGTTAAAAATAAACATCTAACTGTTGCATCTTGTTGGTTTTCTCTCTCACTCCAAAATTCCCCCATTTCTTAGTTCAACTACAGACGTTCTGTGATCAATGGGAAGTGGGAACTGGACCATTTATATTATATCAGTTCTTCATAATATCGTTCAGTGGTTCAGGTTTTGTTAGTCGCCGGGCTTCTGACGGCACGGAACCGCGAGCGAACCCTACATATTGCTAAAGAATTTTATTTTGGATGAATGGCTTTTAGGAAATGCTCCAGTCATAGTATTTTCTTTTCTCTTCTTCCTGTCATTCTATCACTCTTCCACTCTTTGTTGTTACTTTCTTCAGTCACAATAACAATTATGTCTACAGCATTGTTTAACAAGCACTGCAAGCCTCGTAACTAAATTCAGTTAATATTTCTGTACATCTCAGTACAGAAGGGATTAACAGCTGCACACCTGTACAGTGGTGATATCAGAATGGCGTGCGGTTCCTCAAGGGGGTCTTAATATATTCATAATTCTCGAGGTCAAAATAAAAAGGAACAGAGTTATAACTGTCAAAGTTACTATGTATAACTGCATTGTACCGCATTTCCCCCCGACTGCAGCTCCCCGTACAATCCTTACCGCAGTCCCCTATTGTGGAACCCTTCTTAAATTCTGAATTATTTTCAAACTCGATCCCACAGGTTCTGGGGAAATATTTGGTCCACCAAGCATAGCCACTGCTCTTGGCGAGGCTAAAAACAAATCGGAGGTAGTCCGATATACGAGAGGATGCCGTTAAAAGACAGACTCACTCACTGCCATTCATCCATTAGGCACGGCACTGACACCGTAGGATTGGGGATTGTTTTTTAGGTTTATTCCTTTAGATCCGCTGTCTGCGCAACAGGGTCACCACTCGTATGATGTGACTCTTCAACACGCACAGACGGTCTTGGGCGAAAAGAGGTTAAAATCCACATCTACCGCCCCTGGAGAATAACTAGAGGCCTCCTCGGAGCACCAGTGTCACCCCATGGCAAACTAGTGACCCAGGTACAGACAGGTGGACTACACTTCACCCGCAAGGACGGTACACAGAGCGGTCTGTTGGGAACCCGGAATGTATGTGGTAAGATAGAGTGCGCATTGGTTGGGAATCCGGACAGCAAGAGGAATTATTCATGACGTTGATGGCATGCAGACATCTTCAGTAGAAATTAATGTGTAAGTGATTGGAACATCAATATTGCGCTTAACATTAGATAATTAAGATCATGTTAATAATAATAATAGTAATAACAATAATAATGTCAGTGCAGCACTGTCATTTCACTGTAATAAACTGTAATATCGAAATAATATAGAAATAAAGCCACAACACTCTACACATAATTTCTTACTGCTGATCAGTTAAACCCCATTTGGATCTTCTCATTTCAACCAATCCAACAGTTTCAGACATTGTCTCTGAAATTCCCACGAGATTCGGACAGTGATCGGTTGAAATCGAAGGCTGCATTTATATCTAAATTATCGGTATTTACGGGGATCAAAATTACTGAGTGACTGTTGTATTGTATAAAATGTAACTCAAAGTTAAAATTAGCACGTTCGGTCAGAATGGTGACATAAAGAGTGGAAAGTTGTTTTCATTTAGCGGGATATCGAGGTGTTTTTGAGTATCGGACCGATTCAGAGAACAGGATGTGAGTATTAGTAGTAATTTGTTATGTACGTTCAGTGTGCACAACATTAATGTAACACAATGTGTTTCTGTCAGAACACACAGTTACAGACCGTAAGAGTATATTTTTTTATTTAAGTTCAGTGTGCACAACATTACTGTAACACACAATGTGTTGCTGTCAGAACACATCGTTACAGACCGTAACAGTACAATTTGATATGTACGTTCAGTGTGCACAACATTACTGTAACAAAATTTGTTGCTGTCAGAACACACTGTTACAGACCGCAACAGTACAATTTTTTATTTGTTCAGTGTGCACAACATTACTCTAACACAAAATGTGTTGCTCTCAGAACACATCGTTGCAGACCGTCACAGTACAAATTTTTATTTACGTTCTGTTTGCAAATTGTAATGGAATATATTTTTTCTGCACAATTACACAACTACGAATTTATGTTTTCACCTAACATCAACCAGCAGTATCTTTCCCCAACACTCCAGAGGTACAGTTCAGTGCATTAAACACTTTCCGCTAAAACAATACACCAGCACAATTTGTGATCACAATAACAACACTAAAATGTAGCGGTACTGTTTTTTGTTATCAGATACATTTGTTGTTATGCACTGGAATGTTGGTAATTCCGCGGCAAAACGCACAGACATAAACAAATGACACACTGCAGATTTAATTTTTGTCATATTCTGTAAAATTGAACTTCTGGAGAGACTAACTCCCATGCAGTTCCAGCACTGTACGTTCATTATTTTTCCAGGTACATACTCTCAGTTTTTCATAATTTGGCCAATTCGTCTCGCGAGCGACGCTTTGCCACAGCGTCTCCGAACAGTTCAATACAAAAGCAGTCAGCAGTCAGCAATTTAGACAGACACCACGCACTGAACATCAGTGTGTTTCGTTTTGTGCCCACAGCCAGGTACAGGCAAAGTGCAGGCTAAATATTGCACTGCATTTAACCCTCAACCCTCACCTTATATTGTAACAAAACACAGACACACGATCCAGCTTCATATCCTGTCTGTTGACACTGCAATGTAGACCTAACGTACCTCCAGCAACTGAACAGCTGTAATTAATTAAAAAATATCTTACACTTTTTGCTTTCCCACAATAAAATCCTCCCCATCTGAACTTCATGTACGCTGTTTACGACGCCGTGTCTGTCTGTCTGTAACCGTCACTCGATGTCTGTAGACAACCAAGCGGTCTGTTTCATATTCAGGTGTCTTCAATATTAAGAATATTTTGCTCCATAATTTTTTTTTGCCATTTTATTCCAAAAGTCGATACCAGTTTACCCATTGACACGGCGTCACATCTAAGCAGTGCCGAAACTGAATGCAATTGATCACATCCTGAATGGAAATGGCGGTCTTGAGGTAAGCATGAACCAAAAGGAAGTGAAGAAAATATTTTAGAAGATTACCAGGAAATGAATATGTTTATTAGGATGATAATATTAAAATGGATATTAAAGACACTAGTTTTATTTTTAGACTGAATTCTTAATGAGTTTATTTTGCATAAAAACAATAAATATGTAAAATATTTTGCAATTAAAACTTTCTGAGGACACATTCAGATTCAAGATTTTTCTTGAATGTTTAGTTTAAATTTTTCTAAACATCTGTATGGCAAATTTATGTTTAAAAATGTAGAACATACTTTTATTTACATAAAATTAATTACTAGTTGCTGGATTAAAATTAAGCAATAGCTGAAATAATTTAGTAATATTGTGTTATTATTTACACGCAAAATATAAATACAGAATTTCAGGTCCTGAATTTACGAAAGTTGATATACTCACTTTCTTATATGAAGTTGAAACAAAATTTGTTGATTTAGAATAAAATAATTTGTAAGATGCAGCTGTAGATATAATAATATTAAAATGTATTCACACAACTGTAGTTGTGAATTTGTATTACATAATCCGCACAAATACAGTATAAAGATTTGAAACGTCCAAATCCCACCCAGTACCTAACGGCGTATAAATAAAAATGGCCAACTAAAAAGCAATAAATATGACCCTGAACCAGCGTTATTGAAAAGACGTAGAAGTTCCGCAGATTAAGAACAACTAAAACAAATCAAGGTGATTTGTTCTGCACGGAGGTACATAAAAATAATTACAGCAGTTCTGTTCGTGCAGCCGTGTACAGCGACAGTAATTGTGTGCAGCCTTGTACAGCGACAGTAATTGTGTGCAGCTGTGTACAATGGCAGTAATTGTGTGCAGCTGTATACAGCGACAGTAATTGTGTGCAGCTGTGTACAGCGACAGTAATTGTGTGCAGCTGTGTACAGCGACAGTAATTGTGTGCAGCTGTGTACAGTGGCAGTAATTGTGTGCAGCTGTGTACAGTGGCAGTAATTGTGTGCAGCTGTGTACAGTGGCAGTAATTGTGTGCAGCTGTGTACAGCGACAGTAATTGTGTGCAGTTGTGTACAGCAAGAGTAATTGTGTGCAGCTGTGTACAATGGCAGTAATTGTGTGCAGCTGTGTACAGCGACAGTAATTGTGTGCAGCTGTGTACAGTGGCAGTAATTGTGTGCAGCTGTGTACAGTGGCAGTAATTGTGTGCAGCTGTATACAGCGAGAGTGATTGTGTGCAGCTTGTACAGCGACAGTAATTGTGTGAAGCTGTGCACATCGCCATTAATTAAAAGACCTTCGTTCCCACGCGGTGGCGCAGTTGATTGATGCACTGCGGTACAAGCCGCTACCTTCCGGCTTGGTTCTGAGTTCGACTCGGCGTCTAACAAAAATGAATACCAGGAATATGCGTTTAATGCATGGATTCAAATAAACCCTTGATCATGTCTACGCTGAATGCCTTAGATGGGGCGGAGCCGCCTTTTGTTGGGCCGACGCCCAAATTATAATGAAGTATTCTATTGCAGTACGTGGAGGAGCGACCGCGTATTTTCTGACTGCAGTATATGTACAGAATTACAGTGCAGAATGTATTGTTGTCAAATACAGATAATATTCGTTTCATCACCCTCAGTACTGTTCCTACGTCACGTGTAACTATCAATGTAACTGTCACTGTAACTGTCAGTGTAACTGTCAATGTATCTACCAATGTAACTGTCAATTTAACTGTCAATATAACTGTCAGTGTAACTGTCAATGTAACCCTCAATGTAACTTTCAGTGTAACTGTCAATGTAACTGTCAATGTAATTGTCAGTGTAACTGTCAATGTAATTTTCACATGAAATTTCACTGTTTTTGGACACTTTGTCCTTGTGCACTATAACTGTAGGAAGAACACCAAATTGCAACGTGCATGCGCCCCCCGCTGTAACGTAATTTGTAATAAAATACAAATATTTAAATTCTCTAAAACACCACACCAGTATTTTATATTTCAATTTGAATCGTAACTGAAATTCTCTTTGTACTAATAATGTGATTCACAAAATCGGGTCGGAGTGGCCATTGGGAGATATTCCTTCTTTTTCTGTCACAAATAATTTGACAAAAAGGCTCAAATCTTTTCTAACATATAACCAAGTGCCCAAGATATACAGATATCAGTACACGACACCAGTCCAGGCCGTATACAGCGTGTAACTGCCTGAGGGTTTGGACCTAATGTAAAGAAGGCAATTTGCTATATTGCAGAAGGTTTATTGACGTATGGCAAGTAGCTGTGACTGCGTTCTGTACAATGTTGTGTACTTAGATTCTCCAACAAAACACCAAATGCGGTAATCATATTTTGCACGTTACAAAACACTTTGCTACAGTAATTATTCAGATTCTTTGCCATTTCCTTTCTCCAGTTCCCAATATCAATTTCAGAACTTAACTGTAAAGCAGCCTGTGTGGCCTGAGTGTTGCACGGCAACAGTTGTCAGGTGTCTTGACGTCACATAATGATTCTCTGATGCCGAAGGGTGTTGATTTCTCCAATAACGTCATTAATCTTCTACCAAACCGCACGGTGTCACTCACCAAAATGCAGGCATTTTCACATTCCAGCAGTGGCAGACATAGCAAATTCCCTACTATAAAAATTCAAACTTTTCACAAAGTTGAATTTTCAAATTACGAGCTTGAATTTTGGGACATTCTGTAGAATTAGCGACAGCCGTCAGCTGGTACCGAACAGGGAACCTGAAGATGAAGGAAACATTTCTCCCGAAAAAAATTTCTCATGTTTATAACAACACAATATAGATGTTACGAGGGTAGAGCGGTATTTAGTGTCCGCAGTTTATGGACGACATATCAAGGGACAGGTTTGGTAGCTGAAGATCAGACCGATATGTTGTACCGAAACGTCGATGACTACCGATCTGCACGGCGTAATATCCCAGAAGTGCTAACATCTGGTTTACAGGGAGGAGGAAGCTTGAAGTCACTCAAAACTACATCCTGTGTACACTGGAAAATGATATCTGTAGTTATATTTAATATTCATTAATGACATAAGGTAAAGCAATCCCATTACAGGGCCGAGGTGCCCAGAGGGTTCCAGGAAGTCAGGAATTCCAGATTTCATGAAATAAGCACAGGATAGTGTTAAGGTTTTTATCCTTACGCACCGGCCGACTTTACCACAAGGAAATGCTCCTGGTACTCATTTCCGTTAGAGGCTGAGTCAAACCCAGTAACGTAGTGCGTTCAGAAAGCTTATGTCAATGAAAAATTCCAATGACACCATCCGGATTCAAACCAGCGACTTTCCGATTTGTAGCACAGCACCTTAACCACTGAGCTACCGCGGTCCCCTATTAGTGACATTGTATGTTATTTTCATGAATATGACGTCACGATTGGTTTAGAGCAGCCGAAAATCATGTCTTGCATTTCGAAACACAACCTATATAATTAATATTCTGTCTCTAATTTTGTATAAGCAGTGCAGATCCATCTGGAAATGATTGCACCAACGATTAGAATTTCGTTTCTGTCAGGTACGAAGGAAGCCACATCGGCTATGGGAAACATCAGACTGCTGTTCGATGGAAATTGGGGCTGTTGGCAGAGTAAATGGACCGTACAGTAAAGGTGACAATATACCGCTGGATAACGCTGGAGTGAATAGTGCGTCCACTGGCCGGTATTAATTGATGTCTGGAGACCTAATTGAGCCAAAGTGCAAAATAAAATTTCGCAGTAAATTGTACATAGATTGTAGTTGCCAGTTTTTATAAAATACATAGGATAAGAACATTTCCATATAGCGTTTAATAAGTTCTTCATATCCGTCCGTCTGTCCGATGGAACAATTAGAATCGGGTGGATGGATTGTGATTGAGGTGAATTTGTGAGAGTATTTCGAAAAATTATATAGAAAAAACAAGCTTCAATAAAATCTCACAACACTACCGGTTCTGTACACAACAACGCAACAATAACGATATTGTACACAACACCACAAAAATACCGGTAGAGTACACACGGACCACAAAAATAACCTTACTTTAAAAAACCACAACAATACTGGTATTGTACACAATACCACAACAATACCGGTATTGTGCAAAACACCACAACAATACCGGTACTGTACACAACATCACAAAAATAGCGGTATTGTACACAATACCACAACAATACCGGTATTGTAAACAACACCACAACAATACTGGTATTGTACACAGTAACACAACAATACCGGTACTGTACAAAATACCAAAATAATACCGGTACTGTACACAATACTACAACAATACCGGTACTGTATACAACACCACAAGAGTACCGGGAATGCAAACACAGACCACGGCAATACCGGTACAGTATACAGGAACCACAAAAATAACGGTAATATACACAGGGAAAGCAAAAATACCGGTATTGTACACAGGGACCACAACAATATCGGTAGTGTACACAACACCAGAAGAATACCGGTACTGTATACAATGACCACAACTATACCGGTACTGTACACAACATCACAAAAAAAGCAATAGTGTGCACATTGACCACAACAATCCTGGTAATATACACACGGACCACAACAATACTATTACTGTAAACATGGACACAAAAATACTGGAAATATACAAAGAGAACACAAAAATACCATAGAGTTTACAGGGACCACAACAAAATCGGTATTGTACACAACATCACAACAATAACGGTACTGTACACAACATCACAACAATAACGGTACTGTACACAACATCACAACAATAACGGTACTGTACACAACATCACAACAATAACGGTACTGTACACAACACCACAACAGTATCGGTAACGTAAATACGGACCACAATAATAGCGGTACTAAAAACAAGGACCACAAAAATAACGGCAATGTACACAGGGACAAAAACATTATCGATATTGTAGACAAAACCACAATAATACCGGTAATATACACAAAGGCCACAACAATAACAGTATTGTAGATACGACTAAAACAATACCGGCACTGTAAAAGGGACCACAACAATAACGGTACACTATGCAAGGAACACAAGGGTACTGGTAGGGTACACAGGGAACACAAAAATACCGGTACTCTACAAAAGGAACACAACAATAACAGTATTGTTTACATGATCACAACAATACCGGTACTGTATACAGGGACCACAACAATACCGGTAACGCACAAAAGGACTACAAAAATAACAGAGTTGTACACAATGACCACAAAAATACCGTTAATGTACACACGGACCACAACAATAACAGTAAAGTAAACAACACCACAACAATACAGCTACTGTACACAACACCACAATAATACCGGTACTGTGCACAAGGAACGAAAGAGTGCCGATAATGTGTACAAGGACCACAACAATAAGAGTATTTTAGATATGACCACAACAATACCGGTACTGTACACAACACCATAATAATACAGGTATTGTACACAGCACCATATCCATATGTACTGTCAACTGGGACCACAACATTAACGGTAATGTACACAGCGACCACTACAATAACGATATTGTGCACAGGGAATACAACAATAATGGTAATATACAAAAGATCACAACAAAAACAGTATTGTATTCAATGACCACAACAAAACCGGTACTGTACGCAAGAACACAACAGTATCGTTACGGTAAACAGGGAACACAAAAATACCTTTATGTACACAAGGACCACAACAATAAGAGAATTGTAAACATAACCACAAAAATGACGGTACTGTTCTTATCGATCACAACAATACGGGTAACGTATAAAATAATCACAAAAAAAATATATTGCACACAATGACCACAACAATACCGGTAATGTACAGAAGGACCACAACAATATCGATACTGTACACAAGGGCCACAACAATAAATTTATTGTAGACATGACCACAACAATCCCGGTAGAGGACACAAGGAACACAAAAATTACAGTACTGTACACAAGAACTCAAAAATTCCGCTGCTGTGAACAGGGACCACAACAATACCGGTAATGTACAGAAGGATCTCAACAATCAGAGTATTGTACAAACTGAACACAACAATACCGGTAATGTTCACACAGACCACAACAACAACGGTATGTTAAACAACACCAAAAATATACCGATAGTGTACACAACACCACAACAATACCGGTACTGTAAAAAAAACAGAACAAAACTTGTACTTAAACAACACCACAACAATAACAGTACTGTACACAATACCACAACAATACCGGTATTGTACAAAACACAACAAATATACCGGTATTGTACACAAAACCATAACAAAACCGGTACTGTACACAACTCCACAAAAATAAAGGTAATATACACAACACCACAACAATACCGGTACTATAAACAACACAACAATGCCGGTACTGTACACAACACAACAACAATACCGGTACTGTACAAAACACCACAACAATAACGGTATTGTATACAACACCACAACAATAGCAGTCTTGAAAGCAACGCCACAAAAATAACGTTATTGTACACATTGCCACAACAATACCGGTAATGTATACAACACAAAAACAATACCGGGAATCTACACACGGACCAAAACAATACCGGTACTGTATACAGGGCCACAAAAAAATACCGATAATTATCACAGGGACACCAAAATAACGTTACTGTACACAGGGACTAAAACAATTTCGGTACTGAACACAGAGAACACAAAAAAAACCGTTATTGTACACAGGGAACACAAAAATAACGGTACTGTACACAGGGACCACAACAATTTCGGTACTGTACACAAAACAAGAACAATAATATTACTGTACACAAGGACCACAACAATACCGGTACTGTACACAACATCACAACAAAAATATTCTACAAAATGACCACAACAAAACCCGTAATGTACACATGGACAACAACAATACCGGTACTGTACACAGGGACCACAAAAATACCGGTAATTTACAAAGGGAAAACAAAAATACCAATAAATTTCACAGGGACCACAACAATATCGGTACTGTACACGACAACACAACAAAACCTGGAATGTACACAACACCACAACAGTACCATTAATGTACACACGGACCACAACAATACCTCTACTGTGTACAGAGACCACAAAAATACCGGTAAAATACACAGGGAACACAAAAATACGCTTAATGTACACAAGAAACACAACAATATCGGTATTGTAAGCAACACCACAACAATACCGTTACTGTAGAAAATGACCACAACAATACCGGTACTGTACACAAGGACCCCAACAATAACACTATTGTAGATACGACCACAACAATACCGGTACTGTACACACAGTCCACAACATTAAAGGTACTGTACGCAAGGAACACAACAGTACTGGTGCGGTAAACAGGGAACACAAAAATACGGGTAATGTACACAAGTAGCACAACAATAACAGTATTGTTGATATGAACACAACAATACCGGTGCTGTACACAGGGACCACAACAATACCGGTAATGTGCAAAATGACCACAACAATAACAGTACTGTACACAATGACTACAACAATACCGGTAATGTACACAATGACCACAACAATACCGTTACTGTACACAAATACCAAAACAATACCGGTATTGAAAAAAGGATCACAACTAAAATATTATTGTACGCAATGACCACTACAATACCAGTAATGTACAAAAGGATCACAACAAAAACACTATTGTATACAATTACCACAACAATACAGGTAATATACACAATGACCACAACAATATCGTCACTGTACACAAGTACCCCAACAATACCGCTTTTGAACAAAAGGATCACAACTAAAATTTTATTGTACACAATGACCACAACAATACCAGTAATGTACAAAAGGATCACAACAAAAACACTATTGTACACAATGACCACAACAATACCGGTAATGTACACAATGACCACAACAATACCGTTACTGTACACAAGTACCACAACAATACCGGTATTGAACAAAAGAGCACAACTAAAATATTATTGTACACATTGACCACAACAATACCGGTGCTGTACGCGAGGAACACAAGAATACCGTTATGGTACATCGGGAACACAAAAATTTCTTTACTGTACACAAGGACCACGACAATAACAGTATTCTATACATAACCGCATCAATAACGTTACTGTACACAGGTTTCACAACAATAACGTTAATGTAAAAATCACAAAAAAAATGTTTTTCACAATGACCAAAACAATACCGGTACTGTACACAAGGAACACAACAAAACTGTACTGTAAACAGGGACCACAACAATACCGGTAATGTACAAAAGACCACAAAAATAAGACTATTGTTCACAATAACCACAACAACACCGGCACTCTAACACAAGGACCACAACCATAAGTTTATTTAAGAAATGACCACTACAACATCGGTACTGTACACAACATCACAAGAATACCAGTATTGTAAACAACACAACAACAAAACCGGTACTCTACACAATGACTACAAAAATATTAATACTGTAAAAAACGCCACAACAATAAGTGAATTTCACACATGAACACAACAACACCGGTACTGTACACAAGGACCACAACCATAAGTGTATTTAAGAAATGTCCACTACAACACCGGTACTGTACACAACATCACAAGAATACCAGTATTGTACACAACACCACAACAAAACCGTTACTCTACACAATGACTACAACAATATCAGTACTGTAAACAACGCCACAAAATTAAGAGAATTTTACACATGAACACAACAATACCGGTACTGTACACAACAGCACAAAAATACAGTTAGTGTAAACAAGGCCCACAACAATTACAATATTTGACGCAATGACCACAACAATAACGGTATTGTACACACGGAACACAATAATAAAGTTACTGTACTGAAGCAACACAACAATAACGATACTGTGCACAAGGACCACGTCAGTGACAGTATTGCACAAATGACTACAACAATGCCCGTATTGTACACAAAAAACACAATTACCAATAATTTACACAACACCACAACAAAACCGGTGCTGTAGAGAACACCACAACAATACAAATACTATAAGCATGGAACACAACAGTACCGGTAATGTTCACACGCACCACAACAATAGAGGTACTGTACACAAGGAACACAAGAGTACTCTTAATGTACAAAGGGACCACAACTATAAGAGTAATATACACATGACCAAAACAATACCAGTACTGTACACAACACCACAACAACAATACCGTTTCTGTATACAACACCAAAACAATACCGGTACTGTACACAAGGAACGCAAGAGTACCGATAATCTACTCAATGACCACAACAATACCGTTACTGTGCACAAGGAAAACAACAGTACCGTTACTGTACACAACACCACAAAAATACCGGTACAGTACACAAGGAACACAACAGTACCGGTACTGCTCATATTAACCACAACAATACCTGTACTGTACACAACACAACAACAATACCGATAATGTTCACAAAACCACAACAAAACCAGCATTGTACACAACACCACAACAATACCGGTAATGTAACAACACTACAACAATACCGGTACTGTACACAACACTACAACAATAACGGTACTGTACACAACATCAAAACAATAAATGTAATATAAACAAAACTACACCAATAATCTTACTGTACACAACACCACATCAATAACGGTTTTGTACAAAACACCACAAAATTAACGTTAATGTACACAGCACTACAACATTAACGTTAATGTAAACAACACCACAACAATTAATGTAATATACACAACACCACAACGATACTGGTACTATTGAGTTGGTGGAAATGTGAAGAAGATGTGTTGGGCAGATTTGGTGGAATTGTGAAGAAGTTTTACATTCATTGTTCCGTGTAGTTTTCTTTTGAAACAATGTGAAGAAGTTGTTTCGGACAGAGTTGGTTGAAATGTGAAGACGATGTGTGGGGCAGTGTTGGTGGAATTGTGAAAAAGGTGGGTGGGCTAGAGTTGTTGGAATTATCATGACGGTGTGTAGGGCAGAGTTTGTGGAATTGTGAGGACGGTGTGTGGGGCAGAGTTTGTGGAATTGTGAAGACGGTGTGTAGGGCAGAGTTTGTGGAATTGTGAGGACGGTGTGTGGGGCAGAGTTTGTGAAATTGTGAAGACGGTGTGTAGGGCAGAGTTTGTGGAATTGTGAGGACGGTGTGTGGGGCAGAGTTTGTGGAATTGTGAGGACGGTGTGTGGGGCAGAGTTTGTGGAATTGTGAGGACGGTGTGTGGGGCAGAGTTTGTGAAATTGTGAA
>Ga0131853_10016556_pt1 | contig 13441 bp, 4 predicted proteins | sample TergutLab28metaG_FD_92764 | JGI IMG/M metagenome (GOLD analysis project Ga0131853, IMG submission 92764) | Labiotermes labralis P1 segment gut microbial communities from Petit-Saut dam, French Guiana - Lab288 P1 (version 2) (version 2) | ecosystem: Host-associated > Arthropoda: Insects >...
TCCTGAAGATCCATCATAATATTATCCACCCATCTGCGCCTAAGCCTCCCCAGTGGTCTCTTTCCCTCCGGCTTCCCCACCAAGACCCTATACACCCCCTCTCCTCACCCATACGCGCCACATACCCAGCCCATCTCATTCTTCTCGATTTTATCACCCGCACAATATTGGGTGAGGAGTACAGATCATTTAGCTCCCCGTTATGCAATCTCCTCCATTCCCCCCTTACCTCGTCCCTCCCAGGTCCAAATATTCTCCTCAACACCATATTCTCAAACACCCTCTACAACACTAAAAGTAAAATCGTCCCAGTGTAGACCATAAAGGCGTACGGCGGTGTGGCTCCAGCAATTCGCACCCTCAGTACCAGATGCATGTGAATATTGAGATTCACATTCCGGCAGCTTTAACACTAAAGAAAGAGCTGCCGGTACCAAATGGATAGACAGTTGGGTGGGCCCGAGAGGTGGGCTAGACGTTTCGGAGAAGAGTTAACGCCTGGCTCCTGTCGCGATCCTCTGTTTTCCAACCCGAAGCCTAGTAACTAACCGACTGAGCCACCCCGGTTCACGCCAGTCCACCAAGAGTGGCATGCTGTTGGAAAATTTGCTCTTCTTCAGAATGAGTGCTGCCTGGATTGCCACTGGAGTACAGTGAAATGGCCAGGTAGCCTGAGAGCTACAGTTCAAATTTCAATCGTAGATGCTTAGGCCAGTGAATATTAAACAGTTTGCCACAGTAAGTTTCGAGTTAATTCAAGAAATCCCACACAAGGGTGGTCTCCCTGCAGATGAAGGCAGGGCCCAAATTCTAGAGGCGATGTTCACAAAAGGAAATAAATAAAGGATGCTGAAAGACTCACCCCAACTCAGCCCACTTATTCTATTCTTTCTTTACTATTTTTAAATACAAACGCTTTACGTGTCCCCCCTTTCCAGCTTAATTTGCATGTGTTGTGTAAAGGTGCGCCAAGCAGCGTTCTCAATGAATGAAGTGCAGTTCGGCACAACCATGCGCATGCGTCAATATCGACTGCCGCTGCTCTGAGGTGCAGGCTTACAGTTTTACTTAACGGCTGTTCTTGCAGAATAGTCCGAGCGGTTCTAATTGCATTCAACTATATACGTATGTCCTTGTTTGCTCGCACATGGACCTACCGCAAGTCACTTTCGTTACTGTATTAATTATAAACACAAAAGAGGTGGCCAAGTACAGACATTTGGAAAAGACAGCAACAAAACACAACCGGATGCACGACAAAATTAAAAGTAACTTGAATTCGGAACTGCCAGCAACCACTGCAATAGCAGCTATTCGGTGTCCTCTCTAAAAATAGAAAGACTGAAATATTGACAAATTCAAATCTCACTTTTCATTTCATACGGGTGTCAAACTCGGTCTCGCACATTAAGGGAAGAATACGGGCTGAGGATGTTCGAGAACTGGGTCTGAAGAAGATATTTGGGTCTCAGAGAGACAAAGTAAGAGGGGAATGGAGAAGACTGCATAATAATAATAATATAATAATATTTATTTACTGAAATTGGGTTGTTACCCGTTGGCAGTGGTTATTTTACATTTACACTAAACATTAAATTGGTTACTGCTAGATTTAAGTCGGGAGTGCTACATGAGAATGAGGAGCTTCATGATTTGTCTTGCTAACCGAATATTACTAGAGTAATGATATCACAGTGTATGGGATGGGCGAGGCATGTGGCACGTTACGTGAAGAACAGATATGCATATAAAGGCTTTTGTGGAAAAGCATGAAGGAAGGAGATCATTTAAAAGTCGCAAATCTATATGACAGGATAACATTAAACTGTATCTTAAAAACGGGATTGGATGATCTTTAGACAAGACATGCCGTTGTGTTGAATAAACTGAATAATAAAGAAGATTTTAGTCAACACATTTATCTTTTATTTATCTCAGTATTTAACCAACTTGATGCAAAACATTTTTTTTTTACAATAAGTTTTATTTCACCTATAGGTGTGATGATACCAGAGGCTGTGTAATGCAATTTTGACCTACTGATGATGAGCACATGTGCTCGAAACATGTAGAGGCATGAAATAAAACTTATTGTGAAGCAAATTTTGTGCATTAAGTTGGTTAAATACTGAGATAAATATACTGAGATGCACGGTCAGCAAAACATCAAAACACTTATCTTTATTTATAAAAGTGTTTTCTTTTCCATTTATTCATGACTGGTGATGAGCCTTGGGGTCGAAACATGTAGCACTATACAAAAGCAAATATTGATTTTATAATAAAAGAGATTAACACTGCCTTTATTGTTTCGGGGTTGGATAAAGTGGACTGAACTTCTTATGGTCTGACTATGGTATGATTATAAAGCCAAAACTAGTCACTACAAAACTTGTATATGTGTCGTGTATGAATATATTTAAGATATTTTAACTGCACTGGTTGTGGGTAGGGACAAATGGCGGACCCGAACACATGATCACGAACTTTCGAATTCCACGAAGTGCAGGAGATTGCTTTATTAGCTTAAGCGCTATTTGCTTCCGAAGAAGGCCATCGCATCATAGTAAAGGTAAAGCAGTCCCATTACAGGCCTGGACAGGTCCAGAGGGTTCCAGGAAGTTAAGGTTCCCAGATTTCGTGACAACGGCACAGGATGGTGGTAGGTTGTCAGCCTTACGCACCGGCCGCCTTTACCCCCCAGGTAACACTCCTGGTACTCATTTCTGTTAGAAGCTGAGTCGACCCCAGGGCCATAGTGCGATCAGAAGGGTTTTATGTCAATGAAAAATCCACTGACACCAGCTGGGATCGAGCCAACGACCTTCCGAATTGTAGCACAGCACCTTAGCCACTGTGCTACCGCGGTCCCCATCACATCATAGTAATTTAGTAAATTACTAACAAATGTTCACAAAGTGTCAGTACAGGCAGCGTATCGCGTTACGCCCTGTTGACCTGTCAGTTTTGCATCTGGGACTGACAACGCGGACAGCGCACTGTGCCCTCAGTACAACTGTTGACATATGAATGTTTGTACCGGAAATAAAGAGCGGAAGGAGATTTGAAGCCACAATCTGAATGTAATGCGGTAAAACTCATTTTAAAGCGAACCTGGATAAAAGGAAATTTTTGTATCGAGAAGAAAACTTTAAAGAGTCACAAGGGATTTATGTTACTCACACAATGCACGTTCCTACATTCAATATACCAGTCAACAAATTCAATCAATACTATACAAATAACATACAGATCACAAAGTGCAAGTCATGACCAGTATCAGACTCCTATCTCTTTCGGCATACCACTAAGGCGTCGAAACATGTGGGAGTCTGATATAGGTCATGACTTGTATTTTATGATTTGTGTTGCAATGCATATTACTGAGTGCATTTGTTGACTGTTTGATTGATTGATACTGAATTCAGTCCCAAGAATCTTTAACTGAACTTCAGGTACCTGTATTTAACGGAACCGGCCTGCAACAGAAAAAGAATCCGATCCTTTGCAGTTCCGTTACAGACAATTTTCACTGTATAATTAACTAGTTGTTGTACCATTTAACGGGGGTTAAAATTTACCAACACCACAGACCACCCCTAAAAACGATAGTGAACGGCTTTTATCTACCTACTATTTACACATCTCACTAATATCGTCTCGACCAATTCTTGGTACGTCCAGGATGTCTTCGGCCAAACGTACAGTCCAGCCAATAATAAAATTAATTATATAAAATTTTAACCTTTAGACGCATAACGTCAACTATAGTTGACATACCGCACAGCTAACCTCCAAAGTTGCACTTTATATATTTATTCAACAAATATAGGTACCGAATATTTTAAACATGGTATATGCTCTCCATTTTTCTCTTCAAAATGCAGTTTTTTTTTAATAATTCTAGCGTATTTGGTTCCTGTATTTTTTTACATTTTATACACAGATGTGCTAAAATTTAAAAAATAATTCCGGCGCCAAAAGGTTAAAATAAGAGTCCACATATAAAGAAGCTTCACTTTATTTGAGATCATAATTTGGTGGCTAAAACATTCTCGATTGGTGAATATGTATTCGTGAACACTTCCCAAAAATGTGTATTTTATATATTAATAATTGTCCAACGAGATGCAACACAAAGCAGTCTATTTATTAATCTGCAAGTTCATTCTACATGTTTCGGATGTCAATCACACCCATCATCAGGAATACACAAAACTGTTAACTACAGCCTCCGGTACTGTGCAGCTACCTCCCTCCAACGTAGCCAAGCTTGGCCACGTTGGAGGGAGGTAGCTGCACAGTACCGGAGGCTGTAGTTAACAGTTTTGTGTATTCCTGATGATGGGTGTGATTGACATCCGAAACATGTAGAGTGAACTTGCAGAATAATAAATAGACTGCTTTGTGTTGCATCTCGTTGGACAATTATTAATATAGATCAGCGATGCATGTAACCATAAACATAAACGTATATTTTATAATTTAGCACAGCAGTACAATAATAAAACATATTGCAGTGACTTCAGCTGGTGTCATTGGAATTTTTCATTGACATAATCCTTCCGATCACACTATGGCCCTTGGGGTCGACTCAGCCTCTAACAGAAATGAGTACCAGGAATATTTCCTGGGGGTAAAAAGCGGCCGGTGCGTAAGGCTGACAACCTTACCACCATTTTGGGCCATTGTCACGTAATCTGGGAACCTTAACTTCCTGGAACCCTCTGGGCACCTCGGGCCTGTAATGGGACTGATTTACCTTTTATTTTTGACTGTAGTGACTGAAATATACGTATTCCTTGTTGTTTTCAGATACATTTTCATTAGAAATATCGCATTATTCAGTGTCATATGCCCACAATATTATTTTAGGCTCACAGAGAAATTTAATCTCAACTTTAACAAGACATGCCATTTAATACACATCATAAAACATAACAAACATCGCTCCTGGTTTCTGAGGGACATTCGTACAATAAATTTCGGTATTTAATGTGCAGTTCGATACGGTTCGTATCCAAATACGGAGGATTAACACCCTGCATAATTTATTACCTATTACAAACTACCACCTAACGATCGTCTGCTTTAACACGAAGGGCCGAAACATGTAACAGAAATTCGAACGTATTTTTTACCTGACGATGAGGTAATTTGACATCACACCATTTTCAACTAGCCGGTAATGTCTGATGATATAAATCACATTACGACAAATTTTTCCATCTACTAGCAACCACCATCAGCGTCATAAGTTAGAAACCAAGTCTCTAGTCGTCTCCTATCAATATGATGTCATACGACATAAATCGTAAAGCACATGAAAAGATTTTTCATTTTTTAACCTTTAACGTGTTCCAAACCTACCAGCTGAACAAATCCACACTGTCATGGCAGGCAAAAATTGTGACCTAAAGTAATAAGTCTGGTATTGAAAATGATTTCTGTAGGATATTTACGTTTCAAAGATGCAACAGAAGCTTGCTGATTGTGTCGGGCGAGTATCGCTGCACAAACACAAGATTCTTATCTCTGACTTACAATTCATATAATCTCGATTTTCAACTGCTGATAGGAACAAAAAATCTCAATTTTTTTAAATCCTTATAAACAAGAACTGGAAATTAATTGGACGTCATAAATAAGTCGGTTATATTATCGACGTTTCGGAAGTTCGTAGTGTTTCGATAGCCAAACAGAACATTGCCTCTGAGAACGAGCAGTAAAGATCCCCGAAACGTCGGTTATACAGCCTAATTATCACCAATGAATAAGTGCAACACTGTAATTGACATAAAGCATGTACTGCCTAAACTGGGTTTCATTTTAAACACTTCCATTGCCTTTAAAAAATAAAAGAAAATTTACAGTGGAGTCTGTGTTAATGCAGCAAAACACAGCGGTAACACAAAGTGAAGGCATTTCTGGTTTCTCGTGCATTGATAAAATTGAGTAAATAGAAACATACTCCACGATGCTGAAGGTCTATTGGAGTCGTATATTTATTTAAAAAGTGTTAACCTTTTGGCGCCGGAATTATTTTTTTAATTTTAGCACATCCTGTATATAAAATGTGAATAATACATGAACCAAATATGTTCGAATTATGAAACAAACTACATTTTGAAGAGAAAAAAACGGACAGTATATACCATGTTTAAAATATTCAGTACCTATATTTGTTGAATAAATATATAAAATGCAACTTCAGAGGTTAGCGGTGCGGTACGACCATTATAGTTGACATTAGGCGTCAAAAGGTTAATTATATCGTTATAGAAGAGAATATATGTCAATTGATTTTCGGAGAAACGTATTTGAAAATTCAGCTAAATACACGAGATTGTAAAATACAGTTCGGGTTCCAAAGTCAAACGTTTAAGCGAATCAATGAGACAATGTAAACTAGTAAGGAATCTGTGATTGTTATATAATGAAACAGCGGAATGCAAAAGAAAATTTATTTAAACCCGGAAACTAAATGCTGTAGCATTTTGTTTCTTCTGCCACACAAAATCCCGTTGTCATGTGCACGAAAACAAGTTAACAGAAAATTTAAAAACCTATACAATGTTCGAAATCATTTTAAATTACGGAATCTTAAAAGTGAGTGGTAGCAAATCATAAGATTTCCATCCACACTTTGGGAAGAGTCGACTAGGCTGATGTAACATCTTAAGTGTGACGTAATTTATTATAAATTACGTCATAAACAACGCTCGACGGGGCTCGAACCCGACATCACAGGAAACTAGACACATGCACACACTGACACAATTAGGTTTAAACTTGTTTATATTGAGGAAAACGGGGTGTTAAGTAACAGTAAATTCGTCAGCAATGAAACTAATGTAATCCTAAGCAAATGAACTGTTCGCCAATGAGGGCAAAGAAATCTGCAACAAAAGAGCGAGGGCCCGGTTGTAGTTTATCACTAGACAGTGTACGGCCTGCCATATGACACACACACGATTGAAACTCGAGTCTTAGCGAATAATGACAGCTCTTCAAGCCTCGATTTTTCATGTCTGCATTTCTGTACAAAATTTCCATTTCCTCTTGAAAATTCTGACACACTGAAGAAAAAAAACGAAACTAAACTATAATTTTTTTCCATTTTTCTTCTTTCTTAAAGAAACAGAAGAAACGAGAGAATGAACTTCGTTGTGGAAAAGACGCTGAGAACCGACGCTCGAGCTGTCGATGTTGACGTCGGATATGCCGATCCGCCATACTGGTACATGCGCGATGCGATCGAATAAAAAGTGTGTTGGTGTGTGTGTGTGTGTGTCTGTCTGTGTGTGTGTGTGTGAGACGACACGGGGGTGGAGTGACAGGGGGGAAAGGGAGTAAAGAAGACATGTTTTGTATTTGAGGGAGGGACAAAAAAAGGAGAGGGTAAAATAAAGATGGAAGAGACGCGGAATGTAGGGGAGGAATTGAAGTGGGGGGCGGGGGGGGGGGTAACACGGAATAGAAGAAGAGCAAGGAACGAAACGATTCCCTACTTCCGTCTTGACGTGTTTTACTACTTACCAATGTCTTATTTTCGTATTTTTCTCCAAATTAATATGGTCACTACCTAAAACTACACTACACCCTACATATTCCCATATCTTCCATATTCCCTTCCGCGAATCTTTGTGTATGTTCTTTGGCGTGTTTCTGCTTTTTTATTGCTTTGACGTTTTACTATTCTACATATCCCGCAAAAAAAGTGCCTCTGTGACTCCCATATTAATTCCTTAGCCACAAACGAACATATCACAGTGCGTATTTCCAGTGATTCTAAGCCGAAAAGAACCGAACAGAGACAGCAAAATCTCCAGTCGAATGTTATATTTAGCAGACTCCCCCGTTCTAGTACGCACACGCACACACAGAAGAAGGAGCAGGGGAATACGAAGACGAAGACGGTAGAAAGAAGAAGAAGAAGACGCCACGTAGGGAGCGTCGAGCAGCGTCGAGGCGTTGTGTGATAGTGTTATTTCTTCCACCGCTAGGTTCAAGAAGTCCGACTGCCTGCTGCTACTTCTACCTCCGCTGCGACATCGCCACAGAGAGCCCAAGGCAAGTTGCAGATCTACCCTAACCTAACCTCAAAACACACACAGACACATACACACAACACACACAGTCCCTGCACAAACATGATACACAATACCTGCACTACCATATTTCATGTTACACTTCAAAAACAAAACACTAGATTGTCCTGCTAATGTAAGCTTATCTCAGTTAACAGTTGCATTTACGTGTACCACAGAACGTAAGAATTTTCAAGTACGAATCACACTATCTTCGAGGCTTCCGTTTATTAGCTCGCCTACATTAATATTGTTTCAGATTACATACAACTATTGCAGTCAGATTCATCACATTCGATTTTCGTGTAATATACACAGCTGTTTCAAAATTGAAAAGAATTACTGTCCCCATCAAGGATATCAAATAGTGCCAAAAACTGAAACAAATTCTTTAAAAAAAAAATTTTGCATTTTACTTTAACTCATGTAGGTTTAGCTTATATAAAATCACAGCTACTGAATCATAACACATTATCGTTTCATTGTTTCTTTCGTTAATGTAACGAATGTAGTCAGATATATGTTCACACTGTATCATGTGCTTTAATTTGTGTTTGTGGTTATATTATACTCAAACGTGTGCCATCGTGAATACAGACAATTGTCACGACGAGCACCAACACTCGGCAACAATGTGCCCGATCGTGACCCGATTAACATTATAGGGCTATACTGAAGTAACTTCAAACGAAATACAACTAGATTGCAACTGACCGAAATAAAAGCCATCCGGTTTTATATTCACACATTACTTACATTTACAATTGCAGTGTAACTGTTTTATGCCCTTCATATAAACAAACTAACTAAATTGTTTTATGTCCATGATATAAAAAGCTAACGATATTACCTTCTCATGTACACACTTAAAGTTGTTTAATTGTTTCGAATTGCCTTTGTTTAATATTTGTCACCTTCAAATAACCTTTCTTCAAATAATATTATTCAAACAAATGTTCAACTTAAAACGCAATTAATTTTATATGATTCTTATTGGAAACTAGGGAAAAAATGAGTATGTGTCTACGATAATTTTGTTCAACTTCCAGAACAGCAGGCTAGAAACATCACAATTCACACAGACTAAGCTCCCATTTTTTTGTTTTTTGTTAGAACAATTAGACATCAGGGTCTTCAGACACTTTTTGCGACACATGTACCAAATACCAAATCCACTACATCTCTGCACCACATTCATTCGTTACCTTCCACCGACACTGAATCAGTTTGGACGTGAAGACCAATTAGATTTTAATCCAGTTAACCGAAATTAATAAATTATTCGAAGGAAGTAATTATATTATTTTATTGTCCACTGTAAGATTCTGAACACCATCAACTATAAATATCGATTATTCTAAAAGCATAAAACGCTCTATAAGTGACATTTTCCGTGGATTTAATACAATTTTTGCAACAAAAGCGATTCAGAATGTATGAACGTGATAATTCTTTTGTAGTTATAAGCCTTAGGAGTAGTTCACAATATTTCACGATGGCTCATTCTCTCCCCAGACCCTAACCTTGCACGGATAAAGAAAAGAACACGTTCAAAATTAATATTTTCAATACAGGCGAGGAAATTTAAACGGAAAAACCTAACATATATCGGATTCTCAGTCGACCCGATCCGTATTCTTACCAACTGCCGAAACCCAAACTGAGTATTGAAAACGTTTCTTATGGCCTATTTATCACTGCTCATTACTTCTATGTTTACTTTCGCTTTCCCTCTCCCCACTTCTTTTGTAATTATATTTTCACATTCCACACCCATCTACAATAATTTACTGTCATTCTCATACATTCCGTATGTTGTGTCCACTCTTACGACAGACTGCAATTACTTCATAAATCTTGGTTTCTCATCCCCACCCTCCCCACCAGCACACGTGACACTTCAATGATGATTAAGTTAAGGTGTATAAATCTAGAACATTACAGCTCCTTCTACACATAGTCACTCTTCCTTTGACAATATCGACCTTCATTTTCATTACAGTAAAGAAATTCTAACCAAAATACCTACATGTCACTTATTTCAAGCCTCTGAATATCATATTCATATATTTACAATTGAAAGCCTGTCGGATATGTAAGCCACATTCATTCAATGAGTAGTTATTTCTTGTTGCTGCAATAATCTTTGGTTGGAAACCATCGAATTGGTGAAAGTTTTATCATAAATATAATCGTTACTCATTGCACTTAATAAAGCATAAAGCAAGTACTTAAAAAATGTAAACCTACACCGAATAAATAAAACAAACAAATATGCCAATTCACAGTAAACTATAATTACTGTTCCATTGCACTAAATCTCGGTAACCAAGCACACAACACAATCCACTATTATTACCGTTACTGTACCGAACACCTCCGCAATATGAGACACAAACCAATACACTTAACTCAGTTTTCCTGTCCCCTACACGTCTGTTAACAACACACACGGCTTATCTTCATTTATCGCGTATCCGCACAGTTTAATAACTGAATCCCTTACTCTTCTTAACCTCGTCTTGGAAGAAATAAAAATATCGTGCAATATCGTAATTAGCGAGGACCGGGCAACTGTATTAAACAGTCCGTCACTTTAACGCGGTATCGGTCATTAGTCGCTAACATCACTGCTTGTCATCAACGACCCCTGTGGGCTGCCTTCCATCACACATGAACTGGGGCAACGCACAACACTGCAACGAGAATGGGTAAGTACAGACTTTAAGACGAGATAATACGTGTGTAGCATGTGAAAAGTGATCAGATGATAAGACAAACATAACAAACACTGTGATTATCTGAAGAAATACTGTGTGCTAGTGAACAAAGTAACATTGATCTTCGTGTTAGGTTTACCAATGGGGAAAATAACGAAGCTGATAACCAGTTAGGGAGTTACGAATGACATTTGTCTATTTAGACAACACAGACACTTAGCCTAATTATGTAGCATTATAGCCGCATTATTATGGAACACCAATTCGAACGAACGTGTTATGACAATAATATCACACGACTTAGCCAAGACTGTAACAAATCGTTTCCGGTGGAGCTCGGAACCTTTATATTTTGTTTTTATTCCTCCTGAAAATTAGTATTATGGAATATAAAGGAAGTTTTTTAAATATCTATACACGCGGAATTTATAGGAATGTCGTGAAATAAGAAAGAAACCGAATATGAAAACACTCTCGATAATGTCACTGCACTACCTGTTATACATACCCTGTGTTGAATTAAGCCTACTATAGCATTCGAAATCTGAATTAAATATTAATACACCAATATATCAAACATGACCTTAAGCAGAAAGAGGAACATATTTTAGGACAATCAGTTGATTAGGCGTTCGCTTATTTCGTGAAAAATAAGATAGCGATTTGAAAGTACACTTTCTCTTCTCATTGAAAATACTGTTTGAAAAAAAAAGCGACACACTTGTATGAAAATATGATTTGTGTTTAAAATCACCTTCGTATGTCACACAAAACTGAGTGTATTTGTTTCAAATCGTGACGTATATATATATGAAGAGCGGAATAAACGAAAACAAAACAAATCATCTAATCGGTGAATCAATATGCACTGCAGGTCAGTTTGCAAGTACGTATTGTTAAGAATACAGAACCTTGAAACACAAATGGTTACGAATGTTTCGACTGTGATTATTTCCTTTTTACGCTTACATTTTTAAACGTTTTTTACGAAAATATCCGCAAATTTACGTTTTGCATTTCCCAAATTCCATTACTTCATAACAGCGATATAAATAAATGCCGATGATTTATTAAAAACGTCAGCAAAAATATAACAAAACTGTTATTGGCACCAAAACTGAAGAGACTTTCTAATGACGTGTGTAGCTTCACAGCAAGTTCGTAGTTAAATTAATTAAGCCATTTATTTTTAACAAAAGTGACAAGAAATATGTCAATGTTAAAACGTCGTCAATGGCAATAATAGTAATAATAATAATAATAATAATAATTATTATTATTATAAAGTATGTGTTATAGTCAACTTATTAATTCAATTTTAACGTTTTACTTATTCCGTGCATTTATTTATTTATTTATATTTTATTTGGCTGAATTCTAATTGGCAGCTCAGGTTTTGTAATGTCAATGAAGGAAGATCAATTGGAAGAAAGCGGTCGTGACTTAGTGTGTGTGTGTGCATTACTGTGACACTGTCGTGCAGGAACTGAGGACAGCACGACATATATCAGCGTGGACAGTTGGTCTCCGAGTCGAGATTTGAAATCGGGTCTTTCGCATACGAAGCTCGAGCGTTATCCATTCTCCGTCAAATTCGTGATGAAGCATAAAAAAAAAAATATATTTGTTCCCAGACAGAACTTGAAGATATAAACACAGACACGCAAGCCAAGAAGTTTTCTTTATAAATATTTGAAGCTACTTGCTAGTGACCTAAGAGGTTCGAGGAGGAGATTAATTATAGACAATTAGAGGTTTCTAATTTTTTTTTGTTTTGTATGTAAAGCGGTTGGAGAAAGTATAAGATAAAATTGAGGAATTTTGAAAAATGTTAATTCTCAGTCGTACACGAACTTATGCTAAAGAGTCAATGTGTCGTATTTTGACATAACCAAAATTGAAATAGCATGTGGAGAGAATCACACGCTTCACAAAATACTCTAAATTTTACCCAGCATCTCGTGCAAGTTCGCAGCCGATATTTTTAAATGTAATCTCCACTTATTTCATTGTAACTACTGTCACACAGGCAAATCACCCCTGGAACTCCATTTGTATTCTATTAAGCTAAGAATAGATAAATTTATATATGAATATGTAGATGCTTATGCTACTTTGTTTCTGAAATTTGGCAATTGTATCGGCTTGCAACAAATCCTCAACACTTACTCCCGAAAAAAAAATACACCTCTCAATCTGCTCCAGAAAACTAACAGACCTGATTCTAGGTGCAATTCAACATTTTCAGGGCCCTTTTGAACTGACATACACATGATTATGTGCTAGGAATGAAAGAGTGTCAACCTCTTGAAATCGAGAGGTGATTACATTCATCACCTACCATGACAATAATAAACCACGAATTGTGCCCAAAAATTTATGTACATGATCCAAATAACTGTAACAATAAACACATAATGGTGTACTATCGATTATCTGGGCTAATTGTGGGGAGGGGGAGCATGGATGTTTCAGAAACACAGATAATCAAAAACGAAGGCCTGTACTTTATAGAGACAAGAGCAAAAAATAATATTAATGTCCTTTTTATGAACATAACATTATGAACATAACATTATGAACATAACATTATGAACATAACATTATGAACATAACATTATGAACATAACA
>Ga0131853_10016557_pt1 | contig 13441 bp, 12 predicted proteins | sample TergutLab28metaG_FD_92764 | JGI IMG/M metagenome (GOLD analysis project Ga0131853, IMG submission 92764) | Labiotermes labralis P1 segment gut microbial communities from Petit-Saut dam, French Guiana - Lab288 P1 (version 2) (version 2) | ecosystem: Host-associated > Arthropoda: Insects >...
AATCTATTTATTCTATAGTATGGCTACATGTTTCGACTAGATGTTAGTCATCTTCAGGCCCCTACAGTTACTTTACCGGATGCTTTGTCCACTTTGGGATCCCATAGTGTTTACATGTGGATTGCTTATTTTCTACAGCTTTTAGAAATTACTGGGTTATTGTTATTTTGCGGGCTGTGTTTAAGCAATGAAACCACTACAGCATAAAACTCCTTCCTATTTAGTGCGCTCCTTCCTATTTAGTGCGTCGATGTTCACTGGATGCTTTACCCGTGGGATGCCGTTGTCACATGTAGCCATACTATAGAATAAATAGATTGTGCTGACGTACATTTGTGTAATACTTATTGACATACAGATATTTTTATACTTATGGCATCCTCCTTCCTGCCTGTATGTTTGGCAGCCTGTCTGTTAGTAATGTGCGAGTGTTGCACAGAACTCTCTGGACATGAAATACAAGAAACACTATATGATAAGTGAGAGGGGTATGAGAAGGATAGAGGGCACAATGATACCTGTCATCAGATGTGGGCGAGACCAGAGGTGTCCCAGTAGGTGTGACGGAGCCTGGCCTGAAAAACGTGTCCAGCCCCTCGCCGAGATCCTGTACGTCCTCAATGATCTCTGATGATCGCAGCATCGGGCGGCTCGGCGCTCTCGTCTTTGCCCTTCTTGGCCGCCCCTTCACCAAATGTTGCAATTGCTGCCCCACTGCAGTTGGTAACTCTGCCACTGAATCTAGAGATTCTACCAACAGAATGCAACAATCATAAACCTTACAAAATCTGGGGTTTTCACAGTGATGCAGATTCATACTGTGGTGCTCTGAGCATGATTCTGTGTTGTTTGATTGGAGTGCACTAATGTTACTACTTAATGTTATTCTGAACATGAAGCAGAATATTCACCTAAAATGTTTGTAACCACCTACAGGCTACGCAGCGTCATAAACCCAGAATACCACATTAAATTGTGAGGGATGCACAAGAAACATGAACATATACTGAAAGAGTTATGAAACTGTATTACAGTCTACACAGGTTGGGCCAAAATCAAGCACGAAAAGATGCATGTTCATGTAATGTCATCACAATGCAAGACAAAATCATAATACAAATATCCAACAAATAATTAAAAAATGCCATAAATTTCAAATGTTTTCAAATGTTGGTAACAAATAAAAATCCCCCAAATTACGAGCACTGATGGGTATCAAGAGAGTGACAGTGAAGATTTCAGTCTTCTAGGATACCACACTGTGCAGTTCAGTGCATCTGTGCTGCCTGCATTACACACAGCTACTGTGTCTACCATTCTGCACAGTCTAACATCCCAGAAGACAGAATTCTTCCAATTATGAGCACAGTAAACACACGGAACGAATGCCACTTACCAGTTCATGATCTTTAGTGTCTGAGGTACTATTTATAATCATAAATATTACAATAAACAAAATTACAACTTTACTGTATGTCAGATCCAAGGTTTGATAAGATTATCTGTTCTTTTACGTGAGTGTAAAATTGGTCTCACCCTAAAATAAGAATATAGGCTGAACAAGAGAGGTTTTAGAAGAGTCAAGTCTGCTGGGTTATGATACTGTGTCGTTAAATGAGTTCAAAAATTCTCCTTGGACCGCCTGACTCTGTTAATGCAGGCATTACAATTCTTTGAAATGATGGGAACTATCTGCCCAGCAACACGGTGTCACATCCTCAAGGACTCAAATCACGAACAACACCACTGTGAGAACTGCAGATTCCGTGGTGAGATTTCAGATTGTGTGAGAGGAGATTCTTACATTTGTGTATGAAGATGAGGGTCATCTGGGACGCAAATGTTCGAAAGGTACCAATGTTTCAGAGAAAACTGTGCCTCCGTCGTCAGTGTAGAATATGTCACCCCAAAACATCCGTATTCGTCTACCACACACTGCAGGACTTTGCATCCCAGCAGAGTGTGATATTGACGGTCTCTGAGAACACGGTGCTGAGAGACGCAACTGTCTCTGGGCCAGGCATGGCAGACCCACATACTGTTACATGCTTACCTTCTGCAGACTTTGGCAATGGAGGCAGCAAATCGGGAATGTCGTCCGCTGACAGACCATCAACACTATCCACGACAGACTTCGGTCTCAGCTTACGTCCGTGTAGACTTTTCCGCTTCGTGGAGAGGTGGGGTGTAGCCTGCGCATGAATGGATGTCATTAAAAAAAGTGATACTAATACATGACAAAAACACTTCACAGAGATATAACCTAACATGTTAGAATTTAACGAGCAGAAACATTTCATTAGCAAATTCAAGGAAAATGTTCCACTTAACACATTTCATGTTACAAACAACATTTTTATTCTGATAAACAACCTAACAAAATGTGTTTGACATATCTTCTTCTATATTCACTGTGTACTTCAACTGTTATGAGATGTTTTCGTTGTTATACCGTGCATGTTGTCTAGTCACTTAATTATTTTACCAACCACTGCACTTATATAAATTTATACAATTTACACCTTAAAACATTAAAAACGCTCCGACATGTTTCGGTCCTAGGACCATCATCAGGGAGCTATATCATCCTTGCTAAAGTTACACTATTAAAAGTCATATTAATTTCACTATTCCAGTTGGTTTTGTGGCAGCATGCTGTGTTGTGTTGTGTTGCCAAGAGTGCCCTGTTATGGATGTGCGTTCTGTGTTTCGTGGTGTGATACTCAATCACGCCATGAAACACAGAACGCACATCCATAACAGGGCACTCTTGGCAACACAACACAACACAACACAGCATGCTGCCACAAAACCAATTGGAATAGTGAAATTAATATGACTTTTAATAGTGTAACTTTAGCGAGGACGATATAGCTCCCTGATGATGGTCCTAGGACTGAAACATGTCGGAGCGTTTTTAATGTTTTAATGTGTAAATTTTATATATGTGCAGTGGTTGGTAAAATAATTGAGTGTTATGAGATATTTTATCAGTTAAAATTATGTAATTTCAGATTTATATAAACAACATCAAGGGGTTTCTGGGTTAAGAAAACAAGTAATCTGGTTGGCAAATACCAGTGTTTTGGATGAATTTCTGCCCCCGTCTTCAGGGTACATATGCACATACATGTTTCTTTATCTGACACAACAGTGAATCATGTACATAACTACGTAGTGTATCCACAAGGACACATTCTTAAATAAAATTGTGTACAGGTTTACTCCAGTAAATACTTCTGATATCTGCGCACAAACTGTACTTCCGTAAAACTATGGAATTCAGATTTTTACCCACAAAAATGCAGTAAGGTTAGCAGTTGCAATGCTGTTAAATTACTGACTTGTTAATTTCATGCCCATTCAAAATACACGACCAGGAAACATATAAATCCATTTACAAACACAACAAACCAACATTTTATCTCACACATTCACAGTACACAAACACATAGCACTACTGTCACATGTATTTTACCCTGCACAATACAGAAGTTAAACAAAAGAAAGTTGTAAAGAACTTAAAAATGCTTGCTTACTGACTGAAAAATCTAACAAAAAGACAAACACATGTTAGGTAAACTAAAGACAGAAAACAAAAGGCAGACCATGGTCCTATGTCACCTACAATCACCTACAAAGACACTTCTGAAATTTAACGTTCAGGTGACCGTGCATCGTGATTAATTCTTATAATAAAACCAACTAGATGCACTAATTTCTCAAATTAATTTTTGGAACAAAACTCTAAATGTTTTAGACAGTTCCTCTGTCCATCATCAGGAGTTTTTCACTTTACACACAGCATATCAGCAAACCTGTTATGACATACACCACTGCTGTGTGTACAGTGAAAAACTCCTGATGATGGACAGAGGAACTGTCCAAAACATGTAGAGTTTTGTTCCAAAAATAAATTTGAGAAATTACTGCATCTGGTTGGTTTTATTTTAAGAACACTTTTGAAAATCAGTACTACTGTATAATATACCAAGTCAGAAATTGTATGCACAGTGTGACAACTCTGGCACATTCACTCTGTTCTGCCAGCATAAAATTTCAAAAGATCTGTTCAGCTGTTCATCAGATCTTCAACGTGAAGAGTTGTAACTGGCAGACGTGGTGAGGCTGACTGGTGCATTTTTGCACCTCTTTTGCACACTGAACATTTCATGTCAAACTGACACACCAAATAACAGCAGTGAAAATCTGGTAACATGGCAGAAATGTGATGACACCAATGATGGACAACCTGGTCAGTTATAAGACACTGATATTTGGAAGCAATCACAGACCCAAGAGGGTAACAAAAGTTAATATGAATGTGTCTGATACACAGGACCAATAAAAGAAATATATTACAAATGAATGTAGTGGAGCATGTTCATTTTAACCTAGACTCATAGAAAAGTGTAACTGATCATTCACTGGTTTGAAATAAAGTTTACTGTGGTTTGTGTAGCTTGCAAACCATTATTTTAATTCCCTTTTTCAGCTATCTTTCTGACTCATTACCTTATAGGTGATTTATTTCTTTCAGGGGAACTTGGTTAAATGAAAAGCTGTCATTACACTATCAACCCATGGGGCTCCCAGAAACTCTGCATCGAGGCCTTGGCTCTGCACAAGACAGTTTGTTAACCAGTACATTGAAAAAAAAGTTTCAGTGTGCCAATGACATTATAACGTCCAGCTACAGTCAAAGCAAGACCATAAAGTTGCAATTTCTGTCCATTACACTCACCTACACACTGTTAGCAGCTTGGCATTCTCAATTCCAATTTCAGCATCTGAATATTTCACAAAGATCTAATCCACTACTGTGATTACTTTGGTTTCTATCATTATTATGGTTACCATCAGTACCATAATTGCAATTCTTAATGTACCAAGGACACTACATTCTTATTAGCAACTGATGAAAATTAAAAATTCTTAACTTTAACTGGCATCCACTGGCTGTACGTCCAGCGACTCTCAAGTTGCAATGTGCACATGAGTATAAACCTATCCTTAAACGTGTTCGCTTCTCGTCACGCTACACAAGGAATGTATAATAACAAAAATACTAAATGTACATTCCAGGGAGACCACAAGTTGATTCTTTCTTATACAATAGATCAGGGGTCTCAAACATGCTGCCTGCAAGTTCATTTTACATGGCCCTCCCATCAATATTTTTTCCCATTACAGAATGTAAATCAGCTCAGTGTCAAAGAGTTTTTTTTTTAATGTTTTTTGTCATGGGCCTGAAAACTCAAAAAGGTTTGCCACCCCTGGATGGCAACGTACAGCACGGATGATAAGAGAGAACAGTGCAGTAACTACAACATATTTTGATTTTGTTCATTAAAGTGTGGAATATTCTTCATGGAGTGTTTAATTTTAACAAAGAGTACAGCTCATTTTTAATTTCAAAATCGCCAGTTTCACCTGCACATTACTTCAGTTTGAGACCCCTTATTCAGATCTCTGTTCTATTTTCTCTACATTATGTATAAGAAACAATAATGTGAGGAAGGGTAACAGTATTAATTACTGTGTACATCAGTAACAGGCCACATTCTGTCCATCACTTTTATCCAGTAGACAGATGACAGAAAACCAAGAAAAAAAAAATGCATGTCATACTGCAGAAAAGAACTTCCAATTTATGGTAAAAGAAAATATCCCTGCTGTTTACCCAAAGGAAAAACAGTATAAGAAGTCTACCCTGAAGATGAAGACATTAAGTTTTGATATGTTGGTACTTACCTAATGTCATGACCCACAAGACACTCTTAACATTCACCACTGTGATAACCTTCAGTCTCATTACTGTTGTGTTTATTCATAAACATCTATTGCAGTTATCACCTAGTGAGGGCTTATAAAACCACAATAACATTTTAAAGGGTTGCAATCAAAGCACCTGAGCCTTGAGGTGTGTCGTAAGATTCTCACAGTGCTCATGATTATGTACTCTTGACATACTGACTGTATACGGTGCCATACACCAGGAGGGTATCATCTTAATATGAACTGTTGACATGTTGCTGGTATACCGTGCCACACGCCAGGAGACTCTTAACCTTTTGATGCCTAATGTCAGCTATAGTGGTCGTACCGCACCGCTAACCTCTAAAGTTGCATTTTATATATTTATTCAACAAATATAGGTACTGAATATTTTAAACATGGTATATACTGTCCATTTTTTTTTCTTCAAAATGCAGTTTGTTTCATAATTCTAACATATTTGGTTTCTGTATTATTCACATTTTATATACAGGGTGTGCTAAAAATTAAAAAAAATAATTCCGGCACCAAAAGGTTAATATGACTTGTGAGGCTTGGGGTTCTCACAGAGGTGTTGCTGAGGAATCAAGGCTTCTAGGATGTGATGCTGTGGTACTGGACAAATGGTTCCAGACGTTTCAAGGGAGCACGGTGCCTTCAGAATGTCGAGAACCCACACCCAATAACACGGCATCACATCCCACAAGACTCCAAACCTCACTCCTCCAAACTAAGTAACGAAGTAACCAAATCTATTAAAAATTGTGCAAGTGCCTGACGTGTCTACAGAACTGTGTCATGCTGAGCGTTCTTGGCCCAGGGTCAACAAATCCAGTATTAACTTGTGTGCAGCAACAATCTACAAACAGACACAAAAACACAAACCAAACAACACATGCAGTGAACTGTCACATGCATGTTATTATACCTCTGTGTCAGAAACTGAATGTAGGGATTGCTCATACTTACAAGGTTCAAATATTCCAATTTCTAGATATCGATACCGCAGGTTCAGAACAGAAACACGCAACATAATTAGAACATGAACATGACAACACAACATATATCATCACAAATAATTAATACAATGTATACACATTACAGAGTAGCATGTAACATTAACAAGGCTCAGATACATTAGTTAAGTCACTTAGACAGTAGTTATTAACTATATACAGGATTTTGGTGGGGAAACCTGAGGGAAAGAGACCACTTGGAAGAACCAGGCATAGCTGGGAGGATAATATTAAGATGGATCTTCAGGAAGTGGGATGCGGTGGAATGGAGTGGATCGAGCTGGCTTGGGATACAGACAGAGGGTGGGAACTTGTGAATGCGGTAATGAACCTTTGGGTTCCATAAAATGCAGGGAATTTCTTGACTAGCTGAAAACCGGTTAGCTTCTCAAGAAGGACTCTGCTGCATGGAGTATGTAAGTAATAAGTTATTAACTTTTGGTTCAACCAGCCAGCTGATGGGTGTGCATGGGAGAAAGAAAGAAAGAAAGGAAGGAAGAAAGAAAGAAAGAAAGAAAGAAAGGAAGGAAGGAAGAAAGAAAGAAAAAGAAAGAGGGAAGGAAGGAAGAAAAAAAGAAAGGAAAAAAGAAAGGAAGATAGAAAGAAGGAAAGAAAGAGAAAGAAAAAAGAAAGCAGGAAAGAACGAAAGAAAGAAAGAAAGAAGGAACGAAAGAAAGAAAGAAAAAGGGGAAAAAGGAAGGAAAGGGAAAAAAAAGATGTATCATTAATGCAATTTATATTTCTTGTAAATGAATTCCCACATTGTCACTGAAATGAGAAAGCATATCAGTACAGCAGTTACTTCAAACAAACATACTTACCATATTTTCTGGACAATAAAATATGTTTTTGCTTCCCTGGACTGAAGGCAAATAAAACATTTTCCCCTTAATTTGTTCTCTAAAGTGGTTGTGTATAGTATGGTCCACAAAATATGGTACACACCCTTACAATCAACTTTTGTGAAGACTTGTGTGCATTTCTTTGATAATGTGGCTACTACAATATCTCACGCTACACAGTTTCAGACTCAGCCTAATTTTCCACACACATACACACACACACACACACACACACACACACACACACACACACCCACAAATTAAAAATGTAACACCCATACACAAATTATCCAGCTCTAGCACTGTCTTCTGTCTGGCAGGAATCCTGTCATTCTGCAACATAAGAAGTCTGAATTGCGACTTGCAGGAAAGTGCTTTGGTTGTGAAGATTGTTACACAAAAGGTCAGGTCAATTAGATGCTGGTTTCTCACCAAGGAGTCTAAGGTTCAAACACAGGTGATATCACATGAATTAATGAAGCAGCACTGGATCACATTTCCATTAACATTCCAACACTGCTGCATACTCATCTCTCACCACTTCCTGAGGCATGTGAAAGCCCTGACCAGGCAGCTCACAGCATATTCTCAATCTGGAAATTTGGAGCCTCACGTTCAGGACAGGAAAGTTTTCAGTGGATAATTAAGGTAAGTTACTTACCATGGGCGACTGGTCAGACTGTTGGCTCAGGGTGTCTGCCATGGAATAGCTTTCACTGGGATCATTCCTCGAAGAATCCGAACTCATGCGAGACCTTGACCGCAAAACGTCGGGAGTTGATGAGCGTTTCTTGTTCACGTCCCCCATCAACAGAAAACAGGTGCACAGAAACAGAAAGATGTCACGCACTTTGCAATACACAATACGTTTCAATTATGATACAGGCTACAAGGAGAGGTACCTGTTATATACCGTGGATATGGGTACTTCCACGTGGTCAACATCACCACAATATACAGTAACTAAAACTTTAAGAAGGAACAACATTCATACTAACAAATTAAAGTTTCTGGGCATAATTAACCTTTAGACGCCTAGTGTCAACTATAGTGGTTGTACCGCACCGCTAAACTCTAAAGTTGCATTTTATATATTTATTCAACAAATATAGGTACTGAATATTTTAAATAATGATATATACTCTCCGTTTTTTTCTCTTCAAAATGCAGTTTGTTTCATAATTCTAATATATTTGCTTCCCGTATTATTCACATTTTATATACAGGGTGTGCTAAAATTTAAAAAATAATTCCGGTGCCAAAAGGTTAAAAGAAAGTTTCAGACAAATTATCTGAATTCCCCACAAACTTTTACAGTGATACTCTCACACTGTTGCATGAGACAGGGCCATCATACAAATGGACACGAGAATGGAGTGTGCTGCATACACGCACAAATGCTTATAATAAAATGAACCAGACGCACTAATTTCTCAAATTTATTTTTGGAATAACACTCTACATGTTTCAGACAGTTCCTCTGTCCATCATCAGGAGTTTTTCACCGTACACACAGCAATGGTATATGTCATATAGGCTGTCAGACAACCCTGTATGACATACAACACTGCTGTGTTTACAGCGAGAAACTCCTGATGATGAACAAAGGAACTGTTCGAAATATGTAGAGTTTTATTCCAAAAATAAATTTGAGAAATTAGTGCATCCAGTTGGTTCTATTATAAGAATTTATCATGATGCACGGTCACCTGAACGTCAAATGCACACACATGCCATAAATCCAAAATTGAGTCAAAGTGACAACAGGACATGGTATAAGTCATAAAATGAAAAATGACAAAACAGGCACTTTACAATAATATTAAAAATATTTTACACAAGGTATTCAAATGTTACATGCTAAACCCATTACATACAGCTGATGGTAAGATCACGAGAGATATTAAAATGAGCATGTGTGTAAGTATATTCCAACTGCTACTTCACTCATTTGACCTGTGAGTGTACACGGTAAAAAGTTGGATATTTTGATGCTGGCATAGTACATAATTTTTGGCAGCTTGAAAGTGTGGCAACTGCTCTATGCAGATGACATTTATTCACTATATTAATGCAATGTACTATCCTGTGTGTTCCCTGTTAGATCTGCTTAATTATGTGAAACTTACCAGCTTTTTGTAACTCCGTGACAAAGACTCGATAACTTCATCCGTAATACGATCAGAGACGTGAGCTGCCACAGCAAGATTCAGCTCACTGTGAACAAACAACACCACTGGAAGGTCAGCTGTTAACATACAGAAACTGCTTACAAAATTTTACTTATCCGATAACATATTCTCCAAAACTGCTTTCATGTTCTGGCTTATTTACCTTCAGATAGCTCTCGGTACCAGGTGAACAGGAAGCTTCATGAGCCCCAAAGGTCAAGTGGACACAGTGGTAATAAGAAAAAACCCCCATTCCTGATAAAAACTGAAGCCTGGTCATCCAGCAGCATAACTAAATTACTTCCATACGATTTATAAGCTGTGTGACGGAGACTGAGAATAATTTAACCCCCTCACTCGGTTTTTCTTCTCTGTATTTTCTGACCAAATGGAGTAAGCACGCCCCCCCCCCTCTTTGGGGGGGGAGGGGGGACAAATTCAGAAACATTTGATAGCAGTACTGCCACCAGAACTCTCTGGGGGGCTGGCAGTCTGCTGCTGTGGTGATAAACCTCCAAGGCTAAATGTAAGAAGCCTGTTATAATGACAGTTAACTCAGCAACTTGAAGTCACAGTAGAACCTTTCATTTCTTAAGCACAATCACGTTCCTGGCCAATGGGCATCATTTAGCATTTCAATGAGAACACTTCACTTTGTAGACATAATACAAGGAAGGAAATAGATCCCATGTCTGAAACAATGGACAACTGCAAACACAGTAACAATACACCACTGAACTGACCCTTGACATCCACCTGAGAAGTACCTGGTTCACATGCTGCCTCAGTTATTAGATCCAGGCAGGTGATTTCTTGGATTTCATTACGCTCTTCAGGCAAATGCTGCAACAGTGTCTTCCAATAGGCTATCACCACTTCCTTCCAAACCCTTTTCAACTCAATATTCACAGTGACCTCACCACCTTGTTCAATGTTACACAACCTCTACAGATCAAAGTGTTATTTCATAACCCACTTAAGTATTTATGGTTTGTTTAATGATGCTGTCAGTAGCTCAGTCTGAACTGTGTCAAATGGCAGGATGCATAATGAATAATGACCTGGAAAGGATGTGAAAGGAAGCAGTTGTGGCCCAATTCTGAGGTGGAGGTATAATGCTTGAAATGGGGCCCTTCTGTGTCAGGAATTTTTTTTTTTAATTTGGAGCACCATGCCTAATATTTATTAAAATACATTAAAAGCATAAATAAACAACTTTTCCACTTTCTAAATGAAGGTACGCTGGGTTCGTTAAAATCACTAACAAGACGCATCTGAGAATATCTCACGATAAGAACATGAAAACAAAGTGCTGGCCCTGGAGAGACTTGGAACTAATTAAAATTTATTTTGCCCAGAACACGGGCGGTTTTCGGAGCGTTCCAGACACTGGCTCACATTTTATGTTTTGTTGACAGTGCATCTCGATATATCATTTACAGAAAACCCAACTTGATGAATAATTTATCTTCAGCATATTACGTCAAACACCTCTACATGTTTCGGGCATATCTATAGCCCATCATCAGGCGGTACCTGGTATGGATACAACAATTGGTACTTACTGTTCTCTTAGATGACTGTCTGTTGTCCTGGCTGGGTTGGAACAATAAGTACAGTAAGTACCAACTGTTGTATCCATACGGGGTACCTCCTGATGATGGGCTACAGATACGCCCGAAACATGTAGAGGTGTTTGACGAAATATACTGAAGATAAATTGTGCATCAAGTTGGTTTTCTGTAAATGACTGACTCACTGTATAAAAATACCATCCCTCCAACATATAGACTTCAACTCTGGTTGTACATAAGTAGTATCAGCAACATGCACAAAAACTCCTCCCATTTTTATACAAAAACTCAAAACAATACACAATGTTTTGTGAGCAAACTGCTTCCTTCTTCAGCTGTCATTACCATCCCTGCATTTGTCTGGGTGAATGGAGGAAAAACTACACAAGCCCAGTCACGGATATCAGTATGGTGGCCGAGATTCTAACTCAAGACATAAGGATAAATCTGTGTTAATAAGATTTCACTGTGACGCTTATGTAGTGACCCAACTCTGTCACATACTTACCTGAACTTGTTCATGATATCTGCACCTGCCTGCTCCACAATGCAAGTGTGGATGAACTCTGGAGCAAGGAAGTTCTTCTCACGACACATCTTCCTAATCTCCCCCTGAACTCGGTCCTCTGCCAGCACGTGCGGACACTGGTCCTCAGCACACTTCATCATACTCTCCAGTGTGCCCTGGAACATAACACAAAAAGTATGCAGAGCACAAATGAAAATGTTCTTGGAGACACACACACACACACACACACACACACACACACACACACTCTGGTGATTGGGTGCTATGCAGTGGCTGACTCCCACCCTGGAACCATATCTGTCAGCACATACAGTCCAACAGTATTGTATGACTTCCCTTATCACTGGTCAAACTATCTCTGCCATCCAAACAATCACTGGGAATATGTGATACACCATAAGCATATCATTTCTGTGAAGTATCTTCATCTTGCATGCTTTAATGTTTGTGCTGCACGGAGTTGTAGCGATCCGATTTGTACAACAGACGAAGGTGATGGCCCGTAAATATTTAACGCCTTAAGGAGGAATGACATAGGAATTGTAAACATGTACCTTACATGTCTATAACGCTTCTACCCAAGCCTAAGTACCATGTAGTTGTAAAACGCAACAACAAACGGCAACATTAATGTAGAAAAACTCGTGCGTGTAGAAGCATGAATTAGCGTAGTCCCAACGACTACAGGCAGCCATCAAACTACATACCTTGTTGACAAAGGGTTCAAATTTTGGCCTTTTGCTACACGACACCATGTAATCTAACAGACAGGAACCCACATTTAGGAGGGCCTTATATAGCAAACTACATTGCATCACACCCTGCATTAACAGTCGAGCTAAAACTGTTCTCTGTGATACAAAAAAATATGCAAAGAATTAAACCAGTGCCATCTGATTATCCCTCATTCTAACACAAACCGCACCTCAAATGGATGACAACCACATTTATCCCTGCACTTGCCTTCAGCAAATGGGAAACAAGTATTACCAACCTGCAGGTAGGCAACTACAACACTGTGCAGTTCATCTGCAACTTGCTTTAGTTTTACGTCTATGGGATTGCCAGTTTCCTCTCGCCTCTGCACAACTTCCTGTAACCTTGGGAGAAGCTGCAAAACAAGAAATGTAACCTGCATGAAGACAGAATGTTCCACGCTCTTATACATACACATTAGCTTTGTCTGGCTCAGCCCAAATGCAATGCATGTCATAAATACGAGGGTGAGTCAAATTAAAACCTTAAATATTTTTCATCTCTTGTAATTTACTGAACGCAAAAGGTACACAATGACTTCATTTTTCTATGTAGTCTCCATTGCGTGCTATTTCATTCACTGTTACGCTGCGATTTTCCTTCACGATGGCTTCAACTGCTGCAATGCCCTTTGATGTCACTACTTGGTATACCTGACCAGGTCGAGGAGAGTCTGTTACAGAACTAATGCCGTTCATGAACTTCCTAGTCCACTCGTACACTTGCTGTAGTGACAGACATGCATCACCATACTGAACTTTCATTCGTCGATGAA
>Ga0131853_10016558_pt1 | contig 13441 bp, 10 predicted proteins | sample TergutLab28metaG_FD_92764 | JGI IMG/M metagenome (GOLD analysis project Ga0131853, IMG submission 92764) | Labiotermes labralis P1 segment gut microbial communities from Petit-Saut dam, French Guiana - Lab288 P1 (version 2) (version 2) | ecosystem: Host-associated > Arthropoda: Insects >...
ACACCATCATACCAACAAGAGATAAGTAACTTTAGCATGAACTAATAGCTCCCTGAAGATGGTTTAAATGTAAACCGAAACATGTCGGAGATTTTAACTATTTTAACAAATTAAAGTTTCATATGTCAAATGAAAAAGTGTGCATATGTTGGTGATTATTGTGAATATTGTCAATATGCACGGTGAAAAACTGAAAATATTTTAGAGGTAGATTTGAAATTAACATGAAAATACTTTCTATTAGGTGTATAAGATATGGTAGATCTTCGTAGTATTTAAATATTTTTTTGTTTTTAAAATTTGCCTCACCGCCTCTTACCTTAGTCCACAGCGACCAGCAAACACCAGCGATTTTGCCATGCCCTTTCTAGTCTGTGTTTTTAATATAGAATAAACGGTTGTGTGTGTTTTTAGAGCTGATCGCTCAGACCCTTTATATAAAGTACCATGAACAATGCACTGAAGTGTTTTATATTAATGACAACTCCTCCACCGTACATGGGCCACCTTCTGCTAATGGACAGCAAGAAGAAAACGACAAAGTTGCTTGCTCTTAAATTTTTTGGAAATGTATAATTTTTGTATTTTAGAAAGTAATTAACAAAAGATCTTACATTGTGTGCTATTAGATCCAGTTGCCTGTCCTCTCTCTCTCTCTCTCTCTCTGTATACTAAAGGGTGTTATACTCTTTTTTTTTAGCTCATGGTTTCGTGCATCCCTCCAACGTGGCCTGATCAGGCCACGTTGGAGGGAAGTAGCTGTACCGATATTATGACCTGTACCGGAGGCTGCGGTTACAGTTTTTAGTATTCCTGATGATGGGTGCTGTGACACCCGAAACATGTAGAGTGACTTTGCAGTAAATAAATATCTGCATAGTGTTGCATCTGGTTGGATTTTTATTAACATTGGTGTTATACTCGTATTATTACTGTCTTCCAAACATTCATGTTTTTGTAGAGTGTATTGTAGTGTTACATTTAGGGTAAATACTCTCATTAGGTTTCAGCGTGTTCTCACAGTTTATTTTCGGATATTTTGCCTCCAAATCATAATTGTGCAGTTCATTCCTATTGTTTTCTTTTTTTTTTTTTGTAAAATGCAGTATTCTGTGGATATCTGTCCATAAGAGTTTATTTTCTTACCCCTTCCTTTAAAAAATAATGCATTAAAATGGATACAATTACAAAGTATCTTTGCTCTGTATGGCTGTCAATTTTGACCTCTTATCATCGAAGAATAGATTATCCGGACGGATTTAGAAAATTAATTTACATTTCAAAATCATATTTTAACTAAATAAAAAATATGAGATATTTAGATATAATTAATCTGTTGCTAACAGATGTGAACTGACGGCAGGCTGTTTGAGCTATTTGAGGTTTTTGTGCAAATGCTGTCATTACCGGTGGCCTGAGATTTGTCTCGCGATTTCACACAGGGATCAGAACTGCTCTCGAGATTCGAGGCTTTCTCGACGGTGCCTGTGAAGATATTCTTTTTGGCACGTGACAGGATGTGGCCTTGCAGCCTAGCTTCTCACAGCGACAGTCGCTAAGTTGTTTCGAAATGTTCAAAAATAAGTACCACACTGCACGGTGTCACATTGCAGAAGATAATAAGTAATGCTGCAGTAGCTGCACACTGCGCGCTGTCTGCTTTGTTTTTCTGTCCAAATTTTTGTCTGAATTTTATTTAGTGTTTTAAATCCTGGTGAAATGTGTTACGTAGCTCCAGTTGCATGCACACAAGATAAATACAAGGAAAAGTGAAAGTAAAGTTGTCCTTGTCGTTCCATGAAAGCACGTAGAGGGAGGAGAGTTTCAAATGTTTCTTAACCTTGGCACTGGTTGGAAGTGAGGGTTCATCTTCACGCGCCAGCCTCTTTAACTCAACAAAACCCCGCTACCAATCAAATAGGAGGTTGGATGGACAGTTTTGTGGAAGAGAAAATTTCTTACAAGCTCCGGGATTCGAATCCCGGACCGTCCAGCTGTACACAAGACAAGTTCTCATAATAAGGTTATCTAATGCCTTGCATTCATTTTTGATGTAGTAAACGTAAAGATTGCTATAAACCGATACGTACAGGAACTGCAGAATAACACAGCACGTCCTCGGCCCTGAAGCCACTGAATCTTACTGTTACTGTGATATTCAGCTGTGCAGCAGAATTATGTGATAACACGCAAAATGAGGTAATGTTACTTCCTTCCACATACATATCAGTTCACTTTTCATTGCCACTAACACATAAAAGTCTCTGCAGTTAAAAAGACGTCATAAAATAGCCAAAGATTCACAAACAAAAGACATTTGTTCTTCAGCATTCCTTTATGTTGACTGCCGAATTTTTTGTTGTATATTGAAGGGAACACAAAATTATGTATAAAAAAATACACAGTGGTTACGACCTTGCGTGATTGTCGACAGAAGAATTGGTTCGTATCAGGCATTGTCAGTCGATCAGACGTTACGCCTTGTGCTCTGTCACGGCCTTCTGCCATATATTTTTAATTTAGGACTGCCTGTTTCCTAGGCCTGTTTGACGTAAACTATTCAGGCGTTTTATTGTTGTTTCAGCAGATGTATTTAAAAAGTCTTGTGCCTTGTCAGGCACAAACGTGAGAATAGAACCGATACGTCAGCAGTCATTCTTGTTTTCTGAAAATAATCATACGTATTATCAGTTACGTTACCACAGTCGCCCTACTAATATTACTCGTATGCATATTGTATTATATACATGACGTGTTTCGTCTGTCACTTAGTCGAGTTTTTCCTTCTGCCTTTTTTTTTTTAAATTAAATTATCCTTAGTTTCTAATACTGCTCCCTTTTTCGATATAAAATTCAGAACATATTAAAAGTCTTTTACAACAATGAATGACATATAATTTATAATATGTCAGTCCATAATTAACAAAGAAAATATTTATACTGTCTCATTAATTATGTATTGCTTGACAGGTTGTTATTCGGTATACTCTTGTCAGGCAAATTTCACCCCACCTAAGCAGAAAAATGAATCATTGCTCTTTATGAAACTTAACATTAGGCAAGCACAATTAGTGTCTGTAACTAGGTACAACATATTACTCTGTCTGTTGAAGAGTGCCTTTCTGACCGTGGCGAACACTCCACTGTGTTCTGTACGGATTAATTTATGACGCCAGAGAACTGAGAGGGCGGAAATTGTAACATATATCATCATAAAATTAGGAGGAGGAAGTGACTCTTCTCTCTTGGAGACATTTTTTGAGAAGATTAGTAAAATTACGTGCCTATTGCTAAAGTAAGATATACCACCGAAATCATGATCAGACGGCTCGACATTTATAGTGTATTTTAATATTTCAGATTGTCCTTCTGTCTACACCTTGCGCTTCCAGGCGGTCTATATCCTTAGTTGTTTTCACCACCTGTAGTTATTACTTTTCGTTGTATGTCAGAATCTCTAACAAACATAAAACTCACCATTTCATTTACAGTACGGACTCAGAAATATCAGTAACATCATTTCCAGTGCGGAGATGAAGCATTTGGACAGAATTATGTGTTAAAGCGAACTGCCCCTAATGCATTCAGTTCGTGCACTATGTTGCAAGAATGTACATAGCCTTTATGTGCAGAAACTGTATGGCGGAGCTTACACTAGGAGAGTGCCCAGTGGCCGGCAGCGCAGTGCATCTGATGTTGTTGTGCTTCTTGGTCTTACCTCTGTAATTAGACCGTCTCTCTTCGTTAACCCTAATTCTATTAGTTCACAAGCCACTTCCAAACTGCTTCCAAAGTTTCTTAACGGCGCACTTAAACATTCAGGACCGAATGAAGCCACAATGGAAACCTGAAACACTGGAACTGCGAAACAGATACTGCTTTCTGTGGAGAGTATCAGATACGTTTACGAGGCACATTCACTCTCTTACCGTGTGACATTCTTCCTCTGCAAATATTCCGATTTGTTTCTCGAAGGTTGGTGCCTGGCTTCTACAGGTCGGCTGCAGTAACTGAAAGTTTTGTGTTTCTTCCATTTCCCTCTAATCAAATTTCGAAACTGAAGTACCGTTAAAAAAGGCCTAAGTGGTTTACAATCCTACTGATCGTTACCTACCTCTCGTAATTTCCTTAATGATGGCATTAATTCTATGCAAAGGATATTTGTTTTTATGAAAAGGCAATGAACAGCATAATAGGAAATGTTGTGTAATATAGAGAAACATATTTTTGCTGACAAAGATTTACTTCTTCTGGGATGTTAAGTCATGTTGAATGGTAAATAGTCACAGACGTTTCGAAAGGGGGCAACCTGTCCGTGGTTAGAGACAAGGAGTTCAAGAAAACACTGGAGTTTGAAGAATGGAAGAATACGCTTCCCCGGTACGCCTGGAACTCTTTACGAGTAGACATGCCAGGACATTCGTTTCGAATTTAATCTTCACCAAGAGCCTTATAAGGACCCAAAAGAAGGAAGTTTGCTGCTGATGATGATATAGCTAGTTATTAAGAAGTCCAAGAATTCTTCACCTTCATAAGAAGATCGTCACTGGCCCAAACCAAGAGCTTTGTAGATTGGACGGTAACTGTTACAATTGTTCAGCGGAAGAGGAAAGTTATAAAATGAGGAGAATGATTTCTTATAGTACTTAAATATAGGGGTGGATATAAAGTTATGATTGGGATATCCTAAGAAAACGTATTCTAAATGGAACAGCAAAAGGTAAAGCAGTCCCGTTACAGGCCTGGATTGGCCCAGAGGATCTCAGGAAGGTACCCAGATTACATGACAACGGCACAGGATGGTGGTAAGTTTGTCAGCCTTACTCGCCGGCCGCCTTTACCCCCAGGAAATGCTCCTGGTACTCATTTCTGTTAGAGGCTGAGTCGGCACGAGGACCATAGTGCGATCGAAAGGATTATGTCAATAAAAAATTCCAGTGACGCCATCTGGAATCGAATCAGCGACCTTCCGATTTGTAGACTGTGCCACCGCGGTCAACCAAATGGAATAGTAGTGTAATATAAATAGTGTAAGTAATAAGCTAAAATTAAAGTTCTCCTTACAACGTGCCACGAAGGCGCAGAGTGGCGGAGGACACTTGTAGCTCCAACCCATTCTTAACGTCAGCGCTAAATGGGGTGAGTTATTAGCACCACACACCTGCCGCTTTATATTACCCCGCGAATGAGACCCAGTGCAAATTGTAGAGAACGGACGGTCTGGACGGGTGAGGAAAATCTCACCTCCACCGGGGTTCGAATCCTGAACTGTCCAGCTTGTAGCGATTCGCCGTCGGACAGCATTTGAAGTTAATAATATAGTAGAATAAACTTTCCATAAAATGAGGTTCGACGGCACAATTTATTTATTTATTTATAGTTTCATTAAGGGGACTGACTCTAGATTATTGTTTGGAATGAGTGGATGATTGTGAGCATTTTAAAAGAATGTGGAAGAAGGGGCCATGATATAATGTAAGGTTACCCAGGCACTTGCTTGGATGGAGTGAGAAATATCACTTTAAGCATCCAGCAGAAAAGTTAGTGTCCCATTCGAGATGCGAACCGGCCATATCTGTAGTACAAGTCAGAAGTGTTTACTGTTGAGAGAAATCGTCTTGTATTAAATCTGCTCTGAAGAATTCGGCATTTGGGCAAGAGCAACATCGCAGTACGGACTATTCCAGCAAGACATAGGGCTGCAGATTCTGTCAGTGAGCAAGTGAATTATCGAGTGTGTGTGTGGGAGTGGGCGTAAGCCTGTCACAGGGTATGGACGCGGATGATCGAGTGGGAGTGACTGTTTGCGAGCAGGCGAATCCCATGGGTGAGGGTGAGTTACCTCTTTGCCCTTTTGCCACAAATAAGACAAATAAAAACACCGTATTGCTTATAAAATGATCGTAAACCAATAAAATCAAATGAGATGTGTAAGGGTCCGTCTGTTTGGACCCTTGAACTGCAGAATGGCTGAGGGACGAAAATGGAAGCGCCTGCAGTGTTGGCACTTCCAGAGCATCAGTCAATATTGTCCAGAAGGTTGTGTCAACCCTTTACCCAGACTTTGGCTGTGTACAAGAAGACGGTTTAGCGAGACATTGCCCTCCTTGTAACAGATCTACGTCACATTAGAGCACCATTATAAGCTACATCATATTGAGGAATGACAAACAGTACGTGATATTTTGCGATATTACAAATTTGACTTTCTGCTAATCCACTTTCTGTTTGCGTATGAATCTTAAAGCGAATTTTAGGCCAAACTATCCTATTGTTTTGAAAACCAATACAAACGACATAGTAAATTATTTTACAATACCCGTTTTCTTATAAAAAGTCTCTGCACGAAAGAGATAAACATTGTAGAGGGCGCTGTGGGCCAGAGGAATAGGGATTCTCGAACAAATCGAGTCCCGATATCCTTCGACAAAGAGCGCTGTGGTTACAAAGTAGTTTTCAGTGTGATGGAGATTGTCGTCATCGTGCTGCCTTTTGTCATTCATCTTCATTCATCACCATACTTTGTGTTCCTACCGACATCGTATTAAGAGGCGCTAGGAACAGTCGCGTCTCCTCGTAAGCTGGCACTCACGTCGTCCATAAAACAGGGATATTTGAATATAATGAATGCAGTTGAGCTGTCCGGAATGAATGAACAGATTCTGATGTTAGTATTCACAAATGTTACACTTTCAGTGCGGGCTTTACCAAATGAACCGAGTGTTGAGGGATTTCTCACGAACCCAGTCTCCAGTTTATCGACCGACTGGTAAACATGCATACCATTCAACACCAACTTGTTGCACATTGTTTTTAATAATTACTGCTCCAACATATTTATGCTTCAGCTCTTGGCCATATATTAGGGAGCTCGTAGGTTTCCCGGCGTGTGCAATTTACGTTATCAACTTGTGTGAGAGCTGATGCAATAAATTATTTAATGTATAAATATTATTAAAACATTTAAATCCTTAATATCGGCTTAGGGTAAAATACAATATAAAATTATTTTTGTTAAAGATTTGTGTAGTTTCCTTGTCCAAATATCTGCGTTTAAACTTTCTTAAAATGAAGTCCTGGAATCAAGTTTCAGATATCTTGTCTTCCGACTGTGAATTAATAAACATAATATGAGGTATCTGAAACTTGATTACAGGTCTTTAGGTTAAACACAGATATTTGGACGCAGAAAATGACATCAATGTCTATATAAAATAATTTTATATTGTACTTAGCCATAAACTGATTTTAAGTATTTTAAATAAACTTATTTGTAACTTAATTTATTTGTAGAATCTCTGCCACAAACGTTGGCGCGTAAGTTGCAACCGGCGAGAAAATCACGAGCTCCCTGAAGATGGTCTGGAACTGAGGTCGAAACTTGACGGAGCAGTAATTGACACAAGGAAATATTTTACAACAAGTTGGTGTTAAATATTAGGTAAGTAATGTAGTTGCGCGGAAAATGTTCATTATTAAATTTGAGTAGAGAATAATTGATAAGTAACGGAAAACCCTTAGTACCCTGGCCAAATGTGGACCTCGTTATGACTGGAAAGGTTTCATTTTTTAATGACGCTGTCTTTGCCTGAGAGCATTTAGCGTCGGTGGTGGATGAATAGGACAGTGTGGAGCAGAGGTTGAATCATACTGACAGGAGAAAACGAAGTATTGGGGGAGGAAATCTGTCATAATTACGTTCTCTGCACCACAAATCACCATGAACTACTTGGGATTGACTCCATGCCTCTTAATTGAGCGGCCGACGAAAAAACGAAATATTGTTAATTTTGATTTAAAACTCCAAAAATAAGAAGTCTGAGACGCGAATCATCTGATATGCCTTGTTTTTCTATATAACGTGTACATCCTGTGATTAGACTCTAGTAGTGTGGGTAGTTCAGAATTAGTAGCAAAGAAACTAAATTTTTGTTCGTATCTGGTCACAAGACTGCAAAACAGATATTATGAAGATAGTCCTAGCTAATAATTCCGTAAAAATGTAACATCTACTTGGTACAGTTGGAAACACATACAAGTGATCTTCAACAGATGCTGGACCTGCAACTGTAGACAGGATTTCAGTTGCTCAGTGTTTGTGATATGCAAACGGTAGTGGTTCCTTATGATCTGTACTCCTCACCCAATTTTGTGCGGGTGATAAAATCGATAAGAATGAGATGGACTGGGCATGTGGCGCGTATGGGTGAGGAGAGGGGGGTGTATAGGGTCTTGGTGGGGAAACCGGAGGGAAAGAGACCACTGGGGAGACCTAGGCGTAGATGAGTGGATAATATTAGGATGGATATCCAGGAGGTGGGATGTGGGTATATGGACTGGATTGGGCTGGCCCAGGATAGAGACAGGTGGTGGACGCTTGTGAGTGCGGCAATGAACCTTCGGGTTCCGTGAAATGCGGGGAATTTCGACTAGCTGCAAACCAGTTAGCTTCTCAAGAAGGACTCTGCACCGTGGAGTAAGTAAGTGGTTACTTATGGTGTGTCAAGAAGAGGGTTTTTTTTAAACAATTGAGCCACTGTTAGTTAGTTATTTATTAATGTGTTTAGAAATACGTATTTGTTTTTTGGATTAATTTATTGTAAAGAACTATTTTTTTAAAAATCAACTGTTGCTTAATACTATGAATGGTTGCCTCTCCACTGGTATTTATTGGACCTGTATTCGTCCTTAGTACCTGATAATGTGTTTCATAGCAACATTTTTTATTCTTATATATTTCTGGTTTCGATTAAACGCAAACGCCATATAACATATAATGTCTGTTGTGTTTCCGCCTGACTTTGTTCTGTTTCAGCGCAATTTTTGGATTCATCCGAATAATAATAATTTTCCTTCTTCGAAAATGTGTGGAAAGAAAGCAACGTGAATTTCATTTTTAGCCCTCGATGTAAGGGTCATCACACTGATGAATTACTCGGATATCGAAAGTTTCCATTTAGCTTCTAAGAGTAATGTAATTGAACACAGTAGTGGGTACCTACATATCCACAAACATTTAGCATAAAGGGAAACTTTATACGTTTGTGACATGTAGCTTTAACAGATCCGGAACTGTAATTTCCGTATGTGGGTATACTTACTTTTAAAAATGGAGAGATTAATTTTGTGACAGTAATGGAAAACGTAGACTGAGGCTGTATAGCATTGGTTTTCATGTTTGATCGTTTCGTAAAATATTCATCCATGACCTTTACTCCGAACATTAGAAGGCGTGCATAAAAGGAATAACTTTACCCAGAATTCGATTGTACAATCGAATTCTGGGTATTTCTGTGTTTGTTAGACACTGTTAAGAAGTCTTCAGTACATAGGTCAATGGTAATTTGTTTATACTGTCAAAGACAACAGTTTATTTGATTCAGCATTGTTCAACAATTGTACGTGTTTCAGTCTATATGACGATCTGCAGGCACAAGTGTACATGATTTAAACAAGAAGATGGTCTTACAGATTGAAACATGCGCAGAGTATGTTTTTTATCTTAGTAATTAACCAACTTGATGCAAAAAATTTTGTTTTACAATAAGTTTTATTTCATGTCTCTACATGTTTCGAGCTCCATCTGCTCATCATTAGGAGGTCAAAATTGTATTACACAGCCTCTGGTATCATCACACTTGTAGGTGGCCACCTATAGGTGTGATGATACCAGAGGCTGTATAATACAATTCTGACCTCCTGATGACGAGCACATTGTGCTCGAAACATGTAGAGGCATGAAATAAACTTATTGTAAAACAAAATTTTGTGCATCAAGTTGGTTGATTACTAAGATAAATATACTGACATGCACGGTCAGCAAAACGTCAAAAAATGTATAGTTTACTGCAGTGTTTATTGGAACATTACTGCCTGGCCGTCTGTGTTTGCCATCCATTCAGTAATGTCTCATTATAGTAATGCTTGTATTATGTATTTTAAACTGTGATTTTATCATTTGTCATTTTAGGTCTTAGGTTGGTTATGATGCTTCAATATTTGTATCATATTTTAATATGTATTCTTTTTATAACAACTCTGAAGACGGCCTCGTGAGTGGCCGAAACATACAGGAAGTTATTGTGTGTAAAAATTATTTCACGATTTTGTATAACAACATAATATGCGCTTTCGAAATTTTGGTAGGAAAGCTTAAGAAAGATTTGGAAAACGAAACCGTCAATGGGGGGACAGTATAAAAACCCCAGAGGAATGGGGTTTTGAGGTGGGACGTAGATTGCATGGGCTTGGAATAGGGTCCAATGGCAGTCTTAACGTGGTTTAGATTACGGACGAAGCTTCTGCAGACCTTCCTGAGTAATTAACTGTAATAATCCTTTGCAGCTGTGCGCAGTTACTGCTAAATTAATACCCGGATTGTGATGTTCGTGTGGTTTATCCTGACGCATGAAAATGTTGACAGACAGTCCTCTGACATTTTTCCTTTTCCCATTGCAGTAATCTGGCACGGTGGCGTGGGCACAGCGTTTTTTCTTCCGTGAGAAGTCAACAGAGGGCACTACTGTTGCAGCTTAGCTGACGGCTTCAAGTTTTCATTCGGTTGACATCTTCGTAAAGAAGCTGTGTCTATATTAAGGTAAAATATTTCTTATCACACCACATATGTATGTTGCATGGAGAATATTGTGGTATATGGATATGTCCTTAATTGTGTGGCGGTCTGCGTCAACTGCAGTTTTTCCGCTGGTATGGAGGTTCGATAACTGCTATATTTGTTTTAACTGTCCACTGTATCTATTTGTGTAAATACGGACATGTCAGTAGCACAAGCTTCGCTCATTAAAGATTTATAACTTCCGGGTGAGGCCTGCCATTGCCGTCCATTTCTGTTCGAATTATTCGTCACGTTTGCCACAAAAAAAAGTCAATAATGCTGCGTCATGTCTCAGATCAGCAGAGTGGAATATAATGGAGTTTAGTATCGATACAGTACCGTCTTGTGCCATGTGGTGGAACTGAACTACAGAGTTGTCTCGATCATACGGTTTTATATTCGGTGTTAAGCTGTTCGCATGAGAATATCATTTATAAAATTTAAAATATTTCGCGGCAGATAGATACTAAAATAGTAGTAGGAAGAAAGAATTGTATCTCGGCGCTGATGGTGGACATGTTTTAATAGGTCACAGCCCGGTATGTTGCCGTCATCGATGGCATCTGTGAAATTAGTGTATTTGAACGTATGAATTAGTTATTTATTAAACAGGGGGCTTGCATTCGTATTCACCTAGCAATCAGCTGGAACACAGAGAGCGTTTTCGTTGACTGAGCACAGGATCAAATTAAATTTTGTGTATGTGTGTTAAGAGTGCTTTGGATTGCGCCAAGTGCCAACTCAGTGCATTCTGTGTCGCAGGAATTAAAACGCCTCGTTATTCAGGACAACATAATATGTTGTATGTTTGAACATTACATATACGTCGCTGGCATTCGAGTATGGTAGCGAACTGAAGAGGGACGGTTTGGCACGCGTCCCATCCTGACAGCTGTCAATGTTGAACCGCGTTAGATATCGTGTATGTACCTGTCAGTTACGATTTTTAACAGAGATGAGAATACAAATTAAGGTGGGTCCACACTTGTAACGTTACTGCGTAACGTAACACCGTATCGTGACAGTGTGAACGGGGCTTGTGACCGCGTAACGTATCAAAAGCTGGTTACGCGGTCACGTTACGTGCTTGTTCGGTGCGCTGTCGGTATTTGGCTGTCACATCAAAGGGTTGATACGGTTACGGCCGGAGCAGGTCTGGACGTGCAGCGTCACGCTGCACGTCCACACTTGCTGTCACGATATGGTGTTACGTTACGCGGTAACGTTACAAGTGTGGACCCACCTTTACACTGCGTGTTTGAATTAGAATTTCCCTTAGGGTATTTTTATCACACTGTACTTGAACGTTTTATGAAAATAGGACAGTGTCGTGGTGATATCGGACAACCGCACTTTGATTTATCGATTCGTGCAAATCTAACACCTTCTGTGTTTGACAGATTTTGGTAGTGAACTGTGACAGCGGATGTAACGTCGTTCAGTGTTCACATCCACGTAACTTCAGTTGCTGTTATTCGGAATGACTTTTTTCCTTATAATTTTAGGGGAATACTTGCAATGAATTGCTTTAAAATACAAAGTCTGTAAACATTTTGCATTATTTCACAATTTTGGCAGTATTGAATGAAATAACTCAATTTAAATCTTTATTAAATTTTTGGGCAGCTCTATACGGTTTCGCGTGGCTCCTTACAGGGCTCAGTGACACTTGTCTTGAACGATTTAAAGAAACTTCAGTTTCAATATCAGGTTTATGAAGCTGAGAAGCTTTAAGTCTCTGAAGAACAGCTCCTTTTAATGCACTGAACACATCAGCGCAATTTGTGCTCTCGCCCGTGTATCTTATTCGAAATACTGATCATATGTCGTATATCTGTAGTAATTAACTGATAGAAGGTGGGTAGAAATAATCTTTTGTTAGTTTCTTACAACTATATAAAGGGTGGGCCAAAAGTAGGTATACAGTAATTAACTATATACTGTATACCTACTTTTGGCCCACTCTGTATTTAAGGTATCTTAAATTTAAAAATTGTATGTAGTATTTTGCGCATTCAAACTCGTCATTACTCAGTGTAAGCTTATGATTGACTGAGTGGTATTATGGCTGCAGTGTAGCTGTGATGTTGCCTGCTTGCACTGAAGCTAAATATTTTCAGCTCGACGCTGGCGTGTATTTTAAAAGCGGAACAGGAAGAATAACTTTCGCACGGAAAGCTAACCATGGAACTGCTCAGGCAACATGAACTAACATCCTCATTTGTGGCAGGCGTGTCCTGTAATCCATAACTCCAAGTTGACGTGTTCTGCTGGCGGTAGCTGGTCCTATAATTACTTTTATATGTCAGTCTGTCTGTGATGAACAAATTGTCCAGATAAAGCGAAGTTCAGCCCTGACGTGCAAAGTCGTTTTGTTTCAGCACGTCTAAATAATTGCTGTTTCTGTCCTTTATATTATACCCTTTACTGAAGAAGCTAAATTGAAGGTTCAGTGTAGCAACATTTTTTTTTTCTTGACCCTTATTGTGAACTGTACAGGGCACTAAAGTTTTAATGATGTGCCATATAACCGCCAACGCCAATGTAAAGTCCATTCCTCTTTGGCTACGGACTACTGCCCATGACTCTGATGTATGTTTTCCAGAAACTCTGTCTTTGGCAAAAGTAGCAGTAAACTTAACCACCATATATTTTGACGTTCTGCTGACCGTGCATCGCAGTATATTTATCTCAGTATTTAAGCAACTTGATGCACAAAATTTGTTTCACAATAAGTTTTATTTCATGCCCCTACATGTTTCGAGCACATGTGCTCATCATCAGGAGGTCAAAATTGCATTACACAGCCTCTGGTATCATCACACC
>Ga0131853_10016559_pt1 | contig 13441 bp, 13 predicted proteins | sample TergutLab28metaG_FD_92764 | JGI IMG/M metagenome (GOLD analysis project Ga0131853, IMG submission 92764) | Labiotermes labralis P1 segment gut microbial communities from Petit-Saut dam, French Guiana - Lab288 P1 (version 2) (version 2) | ecosystem: Host-associated > Arthropoda: Insects >...
ATGGTGGAAGTCCATCTGGATTTGATGAAAACGGTAATGTAACATTTGACGGTAAAAAAGGTGAACCTTCTGCTTATGAGAAAAAACGATATGAAAAAATAATGGCAGATAGAGAAAAACGAAAAAAACAAGAAGAGGAAGATTCTAATAGTTCATTTGCTAGTCCAAAACATACTAAACCTCCAAAAGAAACTTGGGATAATCAAGAAGATGAACTTTTGGGAGAATATGTAAGAAGAGTTAATGAAAGAGATGAAAGATTAAAAACTAGAATTGATAACTTCTTGAATTGGTCGAGGAATTAATGATAGATATTATAAGAAAAATAATTGATTTTATTAAAGCACTTTTTAATTTTAAAATAGAAGATTTCCCTTATGAGGAAAAATTAGAAGAGAAAAGTGAAGAAATATATCCACAAAATGGAATTTCACAAGTTGAAGTCTCAGAAACAAAAAAAGAGGAGAAAATAATGTTATTAAGAGAAGGTATTCAAACAAATTTTAAAGATCCAGTTATGGCAAGATGGGGATGTTATTGGTTTACACTTGCTAGATGGAGTCAAATAGTATCAAATAGAGCATGGACAGATGATGAACTTGTTGCAAAGTTCGCTGAACATAGACGAAATAAATGGATCAATGATGATGATAATGCTCCATGGGCAAGAAATCCCGTTGCTATATTCAATGATATGGCTGGTGATTGTGGATATTTTGCAAATGTTGAACATACTAGAGATGCAACTGATTTTCCTGGAACATTGAGGTTCCCAGTATTTTATCAGAGAACAACTCCAAATGGTTTTGATCACTTTGCGTTGGGTGAAAGAGACCCAAATGCACCACAAGGTATCAGAATAGTTTTTGATAGTTGGTTAAATAGTGCAGCTGCACGTGGAATGCCAATACATAATTTTAGACGATTTAGATAATCTAAAACTAAATAAATAAAGGAAAATAAAATGAGTAATGTACAAGAGTTTATTGAATATACTAATAAGTATAAATCACTTCAGGAAAGAAAAATAGCAAAAAGGAATGAACAAATTTTTCTTAGAAACTTAAAAGAAGGAAAGTGGGTTCCTACTGAAAAAATTTCAGAAGGATTTATAACAGCATCAATGCTATGTCCAGATGATGAGTGGCCTATATTAAGAGAAACTATAATTGAATTAGAAAATATAGAACGTAAATTATTTAATCCCTCTTTTGCATTAAGAGAAAATAGAGAAAAAATAAACTTATTAGAACACTATTATTTTACTGCTACTGGAAAAAATAAAAAATTACAAGAGTCTGCTGAATATTTTACAAAAAACATTGCAAGATCTGACCAATTAGATGCTATTCGCGAAGAACAATTAGAAGAAATTTTTAATAGAATAAAAAATGCAGCAAAAAGTATTGGCGGAGCTGTAAAAAATAATCTTGGAGGAATGGTTTCTGGTGCGATGCAAGGAGCTGCAGGCGGAGGTGGTATTGGCGGCGCACTAGCAGGGGCTGGAAAAGGTTTAGCTAGTGGATTAATGTCAGGAAACCAAGGCGGAGGTGGCGGAATTGGTGGAATGATAGGTAACCTTTTTAATAGAGGTGGTAATCAACAAGGTGGTGGTAATCAAGGTGGCGGTGGAGGATTCATGCAAAATCTTGGAAATATTGCTGGTAACCTAATGCAAAATAGAAATAATAATAACCAAGGCGGAAATAATCAAGGTGGAAATCAAGTAGCTCAAGGTGGTGGAAACCAAGGAGGCGGTAATAATTCTGGTGGTGGAAATGATATGTCAAGCATGATTCAAAATGCTTTACAAAGATTTTTAGGAAATAATAATAATAACAATAACAATAACAATGGTAATAATCAAGTAGCAAATAATGACCAAGGTGATAGCGGAGATCAAAGAGGTTAAAATGAAATTAACTGAACAGGATTTATTACGGTTAGAAGAGAGATTATTTTATCTTCAAGAAAAAAGGATTAAGTCTTTTGATGAAATTCATGAACAAGTAAAATTAGAAGAATTTTTAAAAAGAGTAAAAAATGCTGTTAAAAAGGTTGCAAATAATCCTGTTACAAGAGCTGTTACTGGTGGTTTAGGAAAAGTTGCAGGATTGGCGGCTCCAATTGTAAATAAAATTCCAGGTTTTGGTCAAATAGCGGGAGCTGCATTAGGAGCAGGCAGCGAAATGTTAAAAGGCCATAGTCAAGGACTCGGCGTAAAAGATACTATGAGAAATATGGCAATTGGCGGCGTGGGGGGCGCGTTACCTATAGGTGGTTCATTATTAAGTGGCTTAAAAGCTACTAAAAATAATAGTGGTGGCGGTGGAAATAATAATCAACAGCAAGATAATAATCAACAAGGTAATAATTCTGGTGTCGGAAATAATAATAACATGGATCAAAACCAAGTTGACCAAATGGTTATGCAATGGTTGCAGCAAAATATGGGTTAAATTATGAAAAATAATTTTAACCGTATTTATAGTGTATCGGCATTAAAAGAAAAAAAGATTAAATCATTTGAAGATATTTTTAAATTAAATGAAGAAATTATAGATGATCAAAATCAACAGCCTCAAGAAAATGTAGATCAAAATATAAATCAGAATACACCAGTTGATAATAATCAAGATCAACAAAACCAGGATCAAAATCAAGATCAACCGCAAGAAAATCAAGATAATCCCGATCAACCTCCAGACGTAAATAGTATGTTTCAACAAATACAACAACAACTTACTGAAATTAAAAATTTATTAGCAAATAAAGATGTCCCTACTTCTGAAAATAATCAAAATAATAATAACAATAATCAACAGCAACCTAATAATCAAAATAATTCAAGTAGTAGTGGAAACTCAGCAGGCGGCGCCTCGCCAGCTAATAATGATGTGGCAACTAATTTAAATAATATGATAGCAAATAACATTTTAGATAATAGAATGAATTTGAATCAAAATATGTAGGAGTAAAAATTGAGAGACTTAAAAAATAAAGAAAAAAGATTATTATATCTCCAAGAAAAAAAAATTAAGTCTTTTGAAGAATTACACGAACAAGTACAATTAGAAGAATTTTTGAAGAAAGCTTTTAATAGTGTAAAAAATGCAGTAAAACCAGGTATACAAAAAATTGGCGCTATTACACATCAAATGCGACCAGCAGTGAGTGCGCTTGCTGGAGCAGCAGCTCCAGTTGCTGCAAAAGCTTTGGGGCCAAAATGGGGTGCTCTTGCAGGGGCTGGATTAGGTGGAATTAGTGCAGCAACTGGCGGAAGTGCTGATAAAAAAAATGTATTTAGAAATTTTTTAAAAGGAAATGCTGCTGGAGCCGCGCACGCAATTCCAGGTGCTGGTGGTGCTGTTTCAAGTCTTATAAGTAGTATTCCAACTGATACTGGTCAAAAAAATAATAACCAAGATCAGAATAATCAAAATGATGGTGGAGGAAATAGCAATCAAAACTTAAATCAAGACCAAGTTGATCAAATGGTTATGCAGTGGCTTCAACAAAATATGGGATAATAGGAGTAAATTTTGAAAACATTTGAACAAATATATGAATCTCAAAAACCTATTAGAACATTTGAGAGTATTTATGAAGATTTTTATATAAATAGGTACGTTGATAAATTATTTGAAGAAGCTTTAATAGAAGCTTTTGATAAAGAATTCTTAAAAAAGTTTGGAAAAACTTTTACACAACTTCGTGAAGAAAGCGATGGTGGTGATGGCGGAGGAGACTCTGGAGGTGGAGATTCCGGCGGGGGTGACTCTGGTGGAGATAGTGATGGCGGTTCAGACGCAGATTCTGGAGCTGATAGTGGGGATAGCGACTCGGACTCAGAATCTGACTCTGAAAGTGATTCAGATGCAGATAGTGATGCTGATGATAGTGATGCCGATGCTGACGACGCAGATGATGCGGAAGATGCTGATGAAGGTAAATCAGCTATCGCAGGTTTTATGGATAGCGCAAAAAGTGCAGTGGCAGGTTTTGCAAATAGTGTTGCAACTAACGTTGCAAATGCAGTGGCAGGAAAAGCTGAAGCAGTTACAAATGCAGTTGCAAATGCAAAATCAGTTGTTGATGCAGTTAAAAGCGGAAATATTGCAGGTGTAACTCAAGGTGCTGGAAAAGCTGGAATACAATCTGTATTAGATGGAATAAAAAGTAATCCATTGGGTATGTTTAGTATGACACAGCACGCTGCAAATTTTGGAAAAGGCGCTTTATCTCATATGGCAAGTAACGCTAATGCTATGTCAGATTCTAGAGCTGGTTAAATTATAGGAGAAAAATAGATGAAAAATTTTAATGAAATTTATAAAACAAATAACAATGATAAAGTTTTTGAAAATATATATGGTAAAATAAATGAAAGTATGACAGCTGCCCTACTTTTAAGTGGAGGTGTTTTAGCTGCGAGCAATTTTGCAAATCAGATAAGACGAAATAATAATGCTAGACGTACGTCTGCAATGCCAACGGAAACAGATAATCTTCAAACATTGCAGGCTAAATTACAAACGTGGCAATCACAAAATCCTAGAAAGCCAGCTCCTTGGTCATTACAACATGCAATTTCAGTATTATCTGGACAAGGTTCACCAGCTTCGCCACAAGCTCCGATGACAGAAAAATTATCAAATGTACAACAATATTTTAGATTAAAAGAATTTTTAAATATTGGATCTAGAGAAATAGCAGATAATCCTCAAGCAGTCTCCGCAGCAAAACCACAAGATTTTGTTATAGATAAAAATACTAGAAAAAGAAATAGACTTTCAGCAGGTGATATAGCATATGCAAGAAGCTTTTTACAATCAGGAAGTCCACAACAAGCTGCGGCCACATGTCAACAAGCTGAAGTTCAACAAGCAAGTATAGAAGACGTAGCTAGACAAGTTATGGCTGGTCAATTTGGAAATGGTCCAGCTAGAGTTCAAGCTCTTCAAGCGGCAGGACATAATCCTCAAGCAGTACAAGCAAAAGTTAATGAACTCGTTAGGGCTCAACAACAGACTCAACAAAATATACAACAAATAGTAACAACTGCTCCACAAGTAGCTCCAATTATACAAGCATGTACTCAAGCAGCGCAAACAGCTCAAACTCAAGACCCAGAAAATGCTGAAGTATATAAAGATGCGGCTGGTGCAATTGCTGATGTTCAATCTGGAATTCAACAATTACAATCTGAAACACAACAACCACCAGCGGCAGAAACAGAAGAAATTGATGAAACTGAAATAGAAGAAGCAATTGAACTTATAGGTGCAGCTGCGCAAGCTGCAAGAGCTAGAGGAAATGAACAATTGGCTCAACAATTATCAGCTGAGCAACAAAGATTAGAACAAGAATTTGATGCGGCATGGGAAGCATATAGAACAGCTAGAGGTGAATTAGAAGCAGCGCAAGGTGAAGTTGATGCATTACAAGATGCAAACGATCCTGCAATTGAAACAGTAAGAAAAGCTTTAGAGGATGCTAAGAGACTAACAACTGGTGGATTAGAAAAAGAAATTGAACATCTTAAACCAAGATTCCCAGAATTAGGTGTCACAAATATGACAGCAAGTAACAAAGGAATAAATCACGTAAAAGTAACTTTCAGAGATGGAAGAACAGTCGATATAGATAGAAGAGGAAATGTTGGAGGTACTACAGTTGCCGCTGGAACATTTGGTGATGCACAATTAGCTAGAGATGCTGCAGCGGCTGGGGTTGATTCGGCTAGAGCAACTAGAGATGAAGCTACTGGCGCTTTAACTAATTTCCATCAAGGACACCATGCTGACGAGGCTAGAAGAGCAGAATTAGATAGAGAGCGCGCAGAATTAGATAATAATCCGACTTCTTTAGCTGGTAGAAGAGAACCAGACCCAGATGAGGGAAGACATCCACCTCGTGCAAGTGAAAGTATGTTTAATAATATTTATAATAGGGCGAGAAAAAGAATATAATGAAAAGTTTTGACCAGATCTATAATGAACATTTAGAAGAAAAACTCGGATTTTTGGGAAAGTCATTATTAGGTGCTGGAGCTGGTGCTTTTATTGGAAATAAATTAGGTAGTAATAATCCTGGTCGAGATGCTATGATAGGATCTTCATTGGTGCATGCACCGGATATGATTCGCGGGGGAATAAAAGCAGGTAGAGCAGTTAAAAATTTTATTCCAAAAGTAGGAAATTTTGCTAGTAAAGTTGGAAACGTTGCAGGAAATGTTGCGTCTGGCACAAAAAATATAATTGCAAATCCGAAAGTATTTGGAAAACAATTTACAGCTGGATTAAAAAATGCCGGGAAATTTAATAAACTTTTAAAAGGCGGAAAAGTAGTAAAAGGTCTTGGAGCTGGTGCAAAATTAGGAGCAAAAATAGGTGGCGGATTAGGAATTGGCGCGGCGGCCATAGGCGGCCACGCTTTAGGTAATGCTGCAACACAAGCAGCAATTAATAGATTCGGCATAGATGCTCGTCATCAAAAAATATTAGCTGACCAACAAAAAGTTATGCCTCAACCTGGTGATAAAAGAGCAAATTTACAAGCAAAAGTAGAACAATGGAGACAATTACAAAGACGACAACCAGTCCCTTGGTCATTACAACATGCATTAGAAACTGTTAGGGAATGCGAAAAATTATATTTTAAAGGAATTAAATTACAAGATTCATTACAATTAAGAGAAGCCGCTTGGTTTATACCTCATCTAGTAGCTGGTGGTGCTGGTTTAGCAACTGGTATTTGGAGAGGTGCTAGAAAAGCTGGAGCAGCAGGAAGAGAACTTAGACAACAAAGAGGACAAGGTGTTGAAATTCAAGATAATCCAGAAACAGTAGCACAAGCTAAACCTTGGGATTTTGTAAATAAAAATGGACAAAGAATTGTGTTAACACAATTAGATATAGATTACGCTAAAAGAATTAGAAACGAAACAGCAGCAACTGGAAATCAAGTTGAAAATAATAATAGAGGTATATCAAACGCTCAACCAGGTGATTGGGTTATTTCTAGAAGCGGATTAAAAACCGCGCTTACTATAGAACATATAAATAGTGCTAGGCGTGCATTGGGTTTACCACCATCTACTGGACAATCTTCACAACCTGTAACTACACCACAACAACAGCAATCACAACGAGCAACACAAGCTTCCGCCGGTGCACTTCAAAGTGATAGACCACCTCCAACTAATCATCCTCAATACGATGCAGATTTAGCAGCGAGATCAACGGCAAAAGGTAGCACTAATATAAATGATGTAAATATGAGTACACAAGTAACTCATAGTACAGTAGATAGATGGGGAAACCCATTACCAAGCTGGCAAGTTTGGAATAATGCTTTAATAAATTGGGCTCAAGAAGAGCAAGCAAAGGGAACTGACCCAGCGAGAATTAATGCTGAAATTAGAAAAAGAATTGATGTACAAAATGAAGTAAATAGACAGGCTGGAATTTCAACTAGAAGAGATGTATCTAATTTTTTAATTCCAGAAACGCCTGCACCACAAAAACCTGAAGAAGAATTCTGTAAATAAAAGGAGACAAAAAATGAATTTCGAAAATATATATTTAAAGGCTAATGGAAAAGAAAAATTATTTGAAAATGTTTTTAATAAAATACTAAAAGAAACAAATTCTCAATCATTAGAAAATACATCTACTGTTCCTGCTTCACCTCAAAATAGTCCAAGTCCAACAATAAATTCTACTACTCCAGGAACAACTACCCCTGCTCAAAATCCACCAACACCTTCTCAACAAACAAATCCTTTAAATGGATGGATTCCAGGTATCTTGGGTCCACCATTTGTTACTCGCAGGAGAGCATGTTATAAACGTAAATCAAATAACGGTGATACATTTTTCATTGTAGATGATGGTGATGGAAAAATAGGACCAAATGATACTGTTATGATGCAAAGTCCACCCCCATCTAATGAAATTGAAAAAAGATTATTAGGTAGAATGAATGGTCAATTTTGGAATGATGTATTAAGTTTAACAGGACAAGAATATCCCTCTTTTAGAGAATTACAAAGTTCAGTTGAAGAACACAATACCGCTAGATCACAAGGACAAGGTCCAAATCCTCATACACCAGCAGGAAGAGTTGTAGCATCCGGTCAACCAGAAATAGACCCTTTTTCTGGTGCTTTAGTAATACCTGCTCAAAATGCTGAGGGTTTTGTTACATTACAACCTAAAAATATTAATGGTCAACAAATGTTTGTAAGAGGTGAACAAGCTTTTAATGCACAAGGTCAACTAATTGGAACAGTTAAAAGTATTGGTGGTAGAGGTTATGAATTTACACCAACACCAGCTTCACCAACTCCAGTTCAACGTAATTCTATTCGAGATCTTTTTAAAAGATAATTTGTTTTAATTCACTTTCAGTATAAAGTTGATAATTTTCTAATTTAACTAAAGTTTCCCGATTATTAGAAGCACGTGTAAAAATCATTAGGCGTTTTTCATCTCTAATAGATAATCCAATAGGATAATTAAACGTTCTCTTAGTTACATCTATAATTTCTTTTGAATGATATTTTTTCATTACAGTAAAATTAACGTGTAAATATTCTGCTTTATCTTCTAAAAATCTTACTGTTTCTATTGTTTTTTCATCTATATTATTGTTACACTTAAAATCAATGTGAAAATAATCTATTAAGTAATATAATTCTTTAATTTTTTCTGGGTAAATTCCAGTAGTATATATTCCAGTTTTTAATTTTATAGATCGAGCACATTTTAATATTTCCCTTAAAATATAAGCCTCATTATTAAGAGGTTCACCACCTGAAATAATTAACCAATCTGTTTCAGTGAAATTTCCATGTGATAATTTTAATATTTTTTCTTTTATTTCCTGTAAATTTAAATCACCATCTTGTTTTTCAAATTCTAATAATTCTGGATTGTGACAATAGGGACAACGAAATTTACAGCCTCTACAAAATACTATAGAAGCTGAACCATTTGGGGAATCTACTAAAGAAAAAGCTTGCCAACGATAATTACTCATTTTCTATTATTCTCGATAAACTCTCTACTAAAAAAACTTTATTTAATACATCTGTTTCACCAAAATTCTTTTTAATTATTTCATCAAGCCAAGGGGATATTTTTTTAGATATAACTTGATAAGCAATATCAATTACTTTTTCTGGAACACCAATGTAGGAATTATTATTTAGTAGTTTATCACATCCATCAATCACAAAATCTTTTACCCACATTGAATGGCCGAGAACAATATATTCATCAAAATAAAATGTTTCACCATCATCTTTACATTTGATATTTTGTGGATTGACTTTAACATAAGTTTTTATAACTAATTCAGAACTTTTTTTCATTGCTTTTAATTTATAATGAAAACCTTCATCTTCATTTTCAAAATTCTTTTTAATTATAACACAACCATCAGATGTAAAAGAAAATCCGCAATTAAATAATTTATCTAATAAATATTTATAATCTATACTTGAATTAAAAAGATTTTTAAGAAAATTAGCTAAATATTTGGACTTAAATCCATCTCTTAATTCCATTAAACTAATAGCTTCTTTTGAAAGTCTTTTATCTAAGAAAAAATATTTTCCATTATAAAATACTTCTATTTGTTCGCTATTTCTTTCTTGAATTAAAGAAATATCATTATCTTCATAATTGACGTGATTAAATAAAAAATTATTTAATTCTTCTTTTGAATCAGATGTTTTTACAATGTTTAATATTTTATTGAAGAACTTATTTTCCTTAGAGAACTGAAAAGTTTCTTCTAATGTTGGGATAATAATTGCATCTTCAGTTAAAATATATTTCATTGTAATCCTTCTTTTTCAGCAATATAATCCACAATAATTTCTTTATATTTGTTACTAGAAAAATTATTTCTGTCAATCATTTGAAATATTGGATATCTTTCCAAAACAGGGGTTACATAATCAATTCGGTCAGTATTCATATTATCAAACTTAGTTTGAAGATACTTAAACTGATTTAATAATTTTATAAACTTATCGTTATTTGTAAAATAATTACTCATTGTATTTACAACTAACCAAGTTTTATTATATTTATTTTTTCTATCTTGAACATTGGTTTCTCTTATTAAAGACTCATCAATAATTCTAGCACATTCTTTTCCGAATAAAGTATTTTCAAAATAGGGATATTTTGAAATACCCTCATCTAATAATGTTTGTGCTGTAGCACAATTTACAAACGAAAAACCGTGTAAATTAAAAGTGGTTAAATCTTTTTCTATATTAGAAAAATTATTTGAAAAATACTTATGTGCAAAATCATAAATAAATGTCCACTTTTTATTTCCGTAAACATATTTTTTAAAAAATGACCAGTTAACAATATAATGATTTACATCAATGTTATTTTCTTTTGCGTAAACATCGAATAAATCACCTTTATTATAATTTGCTTTATAAGGACCACTTTTTAATACAGTTAAAACCTCTGCTTGATTTGCTTTTGGGTTAACTTTAAGTTTATTCATATCAACGTCATACCACCAACCCCTTTGATTAGGTACTCCGTTAAATACTTCGTAAGTTAAATTATTACCTTTTATTTGGTCCATTGAAACGAATCTTCCGTTTCTTAAATCCCAAGCTTTATAAAGGTTTTCATTTTTTCCTCTTATTCCACCTCTTTGTCCAGTATTCACTGTTTTTGGAACAATTAATTCAGAAGCTAATTTAGTTTCAATGTTAAAATATTTTTTAAATAATATATTTGCAGTTTCATCTATAATTAAAACAGTGTCAACTGTAAAATCATCTGCTAATAATAACAATTTTTCTTTTACTGCTGCAGGGGAACAAAACCAGTTTTTATTTTTCTTGATAGTTTTCTCATTGAATGTATTTAATTTTTCAACAATTTTATCTTCATCAGCAACTATAATTCTTTCTACGCGATCTTCAATTATCAATTCTCTATACATTCTAGAAATTAAATCTTTATTATGTTCAAAATCTGATAATTCATAAATATTTCCTTTTTTCCTTTTTGCTACAAATATTAAATTTTTACCTACAATTTTATCTCTAAAATATTCTAGTCCCATATCATAAATACTTGATACGTTGGAAACTGGTCCAAAAACTGTTTTTTCAAATGTTTTATAGAGATAATTTAAGTACGGAAGTTTTGTATAATTTTTAAAAAGTTTTTCTGGAGTATTTGCTTTTGCAAGAAGATTTTTATGCCAATTTTCAAAATCAGAATAAAATATTTTTTGTAAATTTTGTATAGTTACTTTATTATAATTCAAACTTTCTCTTGAAGGCTGAAATGATATTGAACCAAGTGGGACATGCTTGATTTTATTTATAGTTCTAACATTATATGAGGAAGGAAAATCAATACATACTTCTGCATTTTTGTCATAAGTTTCCCTATCTAAAATTTGGTCTGACCTAACATTATAATAAACTTGTCCCATTACAACGCCAAGTGAACCATTATTTCCAAGCATTTCTTTTATGAGTTTATTTGCTGAATTATTTTCTACTGAAGACTCTAATATAAAGTCTTTTGAAACAAGTCTCCGTGCTTTTTCATAAAGTTCTTTAATATTTTTACTATCAGTTCCGTAAGTCCAATCACCCATTACTCGATAAAAAGTTTCTTCACCTCTTAAAATAATAGGCATTTTATGGAAAAATAAAAATGTTTGTATTGCAGCCTGATAAAATTTTCTTACATCTTCACCTTTAACTATTACTTCAATTGAAGTTCCAGTGAGATCAGTTTCTTTTGAACTAACAAGGGTTACATTTGGAATACCATTTTCATCCTTATAGATAATATAATTATTCAATGTTCCATCTTTTGCAGTTGAAAGTGTAAACTGTTGTGTATATGAAAGAGGTGTTTTTCCACCAAGGCCCAACGCACCAATCACTTTATTTGAATTAGATTTTGTTGATTTTCCATAAGATTTATAAACAGTCATCACATCTTCGTGAGTCATACCAATTCCAGTATCTTCAATAATAAGTGATTGCTTATCATTGTCTGGAAAATAAATCTTAAATGGTTCATTATTATTTGCTTCGATATTTGCATCAATTGCATTACAAGAAAGCTCGCGTACAATTGCTCTAATTGGATTTTCGTAAATTTTGTTTGAAAGAATATCAAACATTTTCGCATTTGCTGCAATTTCAAATTCTGAACTTACAGTTTCCAGATTATTCTCAATATCGAATACTTGATCATTCAACTTCATTTATTTTACCTTCCCATTTCCCTATACTTATTAAAACTAGAACTAATATAACGGCCAAGATAATTATTGGCCATATAGCTAATACTAGTAAACCATGTTTCCACCATATAAATTTATTCTTTAAATAAATTATATTCCAAATAACAAATGTAATTCCAATTCCCAAATATATTAAACCCAATGTCATCGTGTTAACCTCTCAAGAGGGATATGTTCTCCAATATGTTATTGGAGTATTTTCTACCAGTTTAGAAATTGTTACCATTTGTGTAGCAGTAAAAACTCTTTCCATCGGTAAACCAATTTCATCACAATATGATTTTAATATTCTGTAGTCCGCATAATTCGCGAGTGACGTGCCGAGTGAAATATCCTTTGTAAGTTTTTTCTTATCAAGAGCGAGTTCAGTTTTCTCTATGGATAATTTTGCTTTTTCCATTTGAATTACTAACTTTACTTTTTGCTCTTCAATATTTGCAAGTTTTTCTTTTAATATTTTTAATCCCTTAAAAGCAACTTTAAATTTTTCAGCTTGTGCATCAAGTTTTACAATTTTCTCTTTATGCTTTTTCTTTAATTCTTTAACACGAGTCTGAGCTTTTGCAATACGCTCTGCTATTTTCTGCTCGCCTTCTTTCTGATTTTTACCAACGTTTTTCTGGTGATTTAATTGTTTCGCAATTTCCAAGTTCGCTTCAAATATCGCTCTAAGTTTTTCGGCTTCAGTATTTGATTTTGTAATTTTCTTTATCTTGAGATTATTTACAAGAACTTCATTACACTTTACTGTGCGCAAGTTTTTTACCGTTGCGCCTTTGTGCAATTTTTTGAGGTAACCATTTACATCGACATCTTCATTAAATATTCTTTCGTTAGCATCACGATAACTAAGAAGACTTTCAAGATTATACCAAACGTTTTCATCAATTGAAATTGTGCGGGTTTCTGGTACACTATCTTTCCCGAGAAAGTTAAATGTTACTGTAAAACCATTTTTGTCTAAAGTTACATGCCGGCCTTCTAATGTGCTAATTCCATAAGTCATTGCCTGACGATTAGAATCTCTTCCACCACCAACTCTTATTCCTGTTTCTTGAATTAAATATACAATAAGTGCTTCATGCTTTGGAGTTTTCTTTAATGAACAATTTGTAGCATCGGC
>Ga0131853_10016561_pt1 | contig 13440 bp, 6 predicted proteins | sample TergutLab28metaG_FD_92764 | JGI IMG/M metagenome (GOLD analysis project Ga0131853, IMG submission 92764) | Labiotermes labralis P1 segment gut microbial communities from Petit-Saut dam, French Guiana - Lab288 P1 (version 2) (version 2) | ecosystem: Host-associated > Arthropoda: Insects >...
AGCAATGACAAATAAATTGGTTGTCATCATAAATAGTCTTAAAGTACCAAAAATTAAGAAAATTTTAATATATGAAATGAAATTTCTTGTACCAAATTACAGCTGCCTCCAGAACCCCTGACTAGGGGGCTACCGATCCCCATTCTCTCTGTACTCTGTGTACAACTGAATTTGTTGAACCCCCCCCCCCCTGAACAAAATTCCTGGATACGCCACTGGTAAGTTCTGTACCTTTTTTACTGTTCAGTCAGCTAAAATAGATTGAGAAACATAACAGGTAATAATAGGCGTCAAGTCAAGGGGCTACAGTTTCAAATGGCATTTTTTTTTACTTTGTTCACGAATTACGTGTAGTAACGAAAGATGTAACGCATACGGAGAATAATACGTTTGGCAATAATGGTGTGTTAAATGCAACTTTGGAATCAAAATAAGGCCTTAAACATTCTTTTATTGTAGTCTTTTTTTCCACATGTGCGACTTATCAAGGTTTGCAAGACTCCTTATACACTCCTTATACAGGACTGACAGGATAATGTTAGTTACAGATATTTCAATTGAGCCTTTTTTAATTACCAGATGTGATTGGTTTACGTCCCCGAATATATAAAGAGTTATACGTTAGGTCCATAATGTTGTCAGAACTGTTCGTATATTTCTTTCTTTTTCTACGCTAGGAAGGTCAGCCGTCGGGTAACATGCATATGCAATGCGAGTCTCAAGGCCGTTATTGCTAGATTCAAAGTAATGACGCATCTGAAAGTGTAATTCAGATTATTGCTAATATAAAACTTCCTATTTCTCCACCCATTATCAGTTTTGGTATTATTATTATCATCATCATCGTCATCATAATCATCGGTGTTTGCATGTTGTGCCATTTATATGTTACTGGCTACTTGGCTGTTCAATCAACACGTTAATCAACGAGAACTGAATGGAGTTATTGTTACTTGCAGTGTTTTTAACTGAAGACTTAGAATTCGTGTTATTATTATTATTATTATTATCATCATGATTATAATGGATTGATGTTTTATCTAGCTGTGTATTTACAGTCTGAAGATACATAAAATTGTCACCTACTGTAGTTGGACCAATTCAAATTACGTAATTTGTGGAGCATCTCCGACTGAAAGGGAGAATGTGGTTCCATAGTTAAATGGTTGAATCTTGTTTTTTTTTTTATCCTTAGTTAAGAAACTGATCATTTCTTCAGTATGGTTCTTAGAAATGAACATTTACTGATTCACTCTTACGAAGCAGACAACAGGCAGAAAAATGGCACTGCCCAATCCTGTTCAGCACTTCCAACCGTTTCCGCTCAAGGTTTTCTTCAACAGCCTAGATGTGACGCCTGTCATTGCATGGACGTTGCACAAGGACGTTACTGGAAATAAAATCAATAGGCAAAATTTTATTGTGAGATTGGCTCACGAACATCGGCAGAACTATGTTATACGGAATAGATCAGCAACAGTACCTGAGCGAGGTGCACCTTCACCAAGTTCAAACGTCGACAGTGCCAAGATGTTAAATGTTGTAAAAATAAAAATAAATACACTTGCATTTTATGCAAAAAAAAAAACCCCAGTTTTTGGTGCTTGTGCTCATAAAATGGAAAAAAAGATATTACTGTGTACGTTGTATTTCAGAAGAGCAGTAATAATTGTCAAATGTTTCGAAATTATTAAACACTAATTTGCTCTGTACAGTTTTATTAAGTATGTTGTATTTCTTTTTCCATATTGAAATAAATTACTGATTGTGAGCATTTATTTATAGTAAAGCCACGGAAGACCGTACGAACAGACAAATTCACCGCACTAGTGCTTCTATGTAGTCACAAAGGTCGGTGTGCCTAGGGTTAACGCTAGAAAACGCTGCATGCTTCATATAATTCTCAAAGTAAACAGCATGTGTTTGTGACGAATGCGTAATGTTGTGTGTGTGTGTGTGTGAACTTAATGCTCGAAGCAGTTAAACGCAGTAACGTATTCTTATCTTGAGGTATGTAACAACGAATGTGCCACACGTTCAGCTGCAGCTTCATCTGTTTGTCTAACTTATCACATGTGAAGTGAAATGAATTCGTCGATTGTCACAGAACGTAGTCACGACTTTTGCGTGTGTTCTGTAGACCGTTAATGTTGGTTACTGCTGTGCAAGTAGAGTGATGATGTCGCCTAAAACGTACGCTGAAATTTTACCTCATCTCCCAAACTTTACATCACCACCATGTTGGTAATGCTTATCGCAGGACATTCGAAAACGCCAATGTCTCCTGTCTTGGTGCTCCGCACACCGATTTTCACGGTTACCTTTATCGGCTCAGTTACCAGATGTATTTGCTTGTAATTATAGTAGAGGACAACTAGAAACAACTTTACGAAGATCATAATCTCTCGGATTATGAGATTGCAGGTTTGTAGATTAATACCGACGTTTCGGAGGAAAATGCTGCCTCTCTGTTTAGGGTTGACAGAAGTGCACTCTGGTAGACATTTAAATGATCCTGAGGGATGGTATGGCGCGTGAAGTATTGGTGGTTTGCAAGGAATGTGACCAATCAGAATCACGGGTATGGGAGGGGAGATAGAGATCTTGGCCCAAGGCAAGGAGAACTTCGAAAAAGACAGTTGATTAGCCCGGATGCTTAGGTCAGAAAACTATCTGCTTGAACAATACCGACCGTGAAATCCTTAAAATTTATATTGTGATCAATCCTGTGGCAGGAGAAGCATATGGGCATTACTCTGGATGAAGGCATCACGATGTGCTTGAAAATCAATAAGTATTACACAAACTTACGTCAGCACAATCTATTTATTCTATAGTATGGCTACATGTAAACACTATGGGATCCCAAAGTGGACAAAGCATGTGGTAAAGTAAGTGTAGGGGCCTGAAGATGACTAATATCTAGTCGAAACATGTAGCCTTACTATAGAATAAATAGCTTGTGCTGAAGTACGTTTGTGTAATACTTATTGATATGGGCATTACGTTCAATTCCACCATGTCATAATTTGTTACTAGAGGAGGGTGCTCGTAACAGATAATGGCCTGCGGTGAAAACAGTGAGTTCTTTTTTAATCGGCGCCCAATCTGAAGATACGTATATAACATGAGTTTCGTACTGGCTGACATGACTGGCGCACAAACGTGCGTCACTACAAGCGACAGGTAGAAAACACACACTGCATTCTCTTCATTCCGTAGGATAAACAAAACACTACAACATCGAGGTTTCTTATTCGTTAAAAGTGAAATAAAGAAGGGAGCCGACGTGGTTCGAAACTTGGTCATTGCCGTTGTGTGGAAAAGAACAGGTCGGGAAATTCACCTGCTGTCATCGTCTGTACGGCGCAGGTGCGTGTTGCCATTAGAGGAGTGGTCATTGATCTGTGTAGCATACGTGACGTGTTCAAGAAATCCCCACTTTACTTTGGAAATGGTATGCAGTCAAACACAACTGTATCACTTAAGGTGTATTTATGACTGCATACCATTTCCAGTTTTCACACACACAACGGGGATGACACACTTCCTAGATCCCCACTTTACTTATTTGCAACGTGTTACCACTGGGTCATATCTCACAACTTGAATCCACCTACTAATTCCCTCTTCCTTTGAAATATCTCGTCTTAATTCCAAGTAGTTTTCTGTTCTTAGACGCACCCAGTCACGTTCCTCACTGGGGCGAAAGACCGGTGTTCACATTCATATTAACCGGATAAACTCGTGATTGTGCCTATCTTAGTATCTGGGTTCTTAAATCGGAGACTGAAAAGTTGTCAGATTATCGCTTGAATGATAGGCTAGCAACAGTTCCGAGAATTTAATATGTTCTTAATATCCTCCTGAATCCGATTCTAATATGTTCGTTTCGTTTGAAAGAACCTGTTTGAATTTCTGCTGTTACGGAAACTTGGAAATTTTTACATAATTTCAAATAACTGATAAAGCTGACTTGTGTAATTTTCAGCTTTCTTCGCCTTAGGGGAAAAAAGAGGTTATATATATACTGTATATATATATATATATATATATATATACATACTGTATATGTGTGTGTGTGTGTGTACACGCACGCTCGCGCTTGTCCAACTGTCTGTTTGTCATTAGCTTTACAATTAAAACGATAGCTCGGGATATTTAGTGACTGTCGTCTAAACTCGTTATGGAGGGAAATTTAGAATATAACTTCACGTGTTTGTTTTCGTTTCTTTTCGTATCATAAAACAAAAACGTAACGAGTGCGAGAAAATAAAGGAGTTTAGTCATGTCATGTGCGCACTTCCTTTGAAGTTTCCTCTGGCAAATATTTTATTCTACCCCTCCAGACTACAAAGGTGTATTGACCGCACCTGTAGGCCTCTGATACTGGTTTGTTGGTAGGGTTGAATGACTGCTCTGTAACAAGCCTTTACACCAGGTCAGTGTTAAGGCCTTTGGAGGTCATAGTGTAAAAGCGAACGACTTGTGTCATCACTGCGTTCGAACGTTCGCCGTTTTGGGTAACACAGCAGTTGGATGAAACAGTGCAGCCCGCACATTGTGCAAAGCTGTATACCGTGAAATTCGTGGAAGTATACGAGAAGAATTATACGCCACACGCAGTGCTCTTTTGTAAACGGCAGGGAAACAGGTACTGCATTGTCACAAGCACTGATTACGCACGCAGGGAGATCGCTCAGAATGGTATGAGGGAGCGTTCGCATTCAAGGCCAGGTATTATCCACATATGAATTGACGATATGGAAAGAGAAAGTCCAAACAGAAGATCTGTAAATAAAAATCAGACTGACAACCATCTAAAAACAACTTTATAAAATAATGGTTCAATCAGCTGCATGTTTCAATTCCCTAGGGGTCATTATCAGGCCATATCCCAGCCATATGTATATCAGCCTGATGATGACCCCTAGGGGTCGAAACGTGTAGCCGATTAAGTCATTATTTTATAAAGTTGTGTTTGGTGGTTGTCAGGTCTGCCTTTTATGTATATCTCCAACACAACGAGATGCATAAAGTTAAGATTATTCGATTTATATTTCACGGTCGTGATGATTCTGACTGCACTCTGGTAGGTGGATGGATGGTGGATTTAGTAAGAACGCGTTTTTCATCTATATTCACCACGGGCACTGTCTTGCACGCCATTTCTATATAACTTGTCACATTCCCAATTTGGTCTAATTCCTGAAGATGAAGGCAGTATGTTTTTCCGAAATCTTTTTATCCGCCAACGAGATGGCAATGCGCTGTCATAATTCAGAGCAACACAACATCAAACAGCCAATTTATCAGTGCCTAACCTTGGATTAGAATGAGGACTACCAGCATCGGTTGGCTTGATTGTTTGGCTGCTTGTCAAGTGATTTTTAGACACTGTCACACAGCGAGGCTAAATGATCAGGATTGCTGACTGTATGAGGATTTGAAACGTAGCGGTCGCTGCGTATTTGAAAATGCTTTTAACACTTGGCGGTCCTAATGGGAACGATGGCAAATCCGACAGAACAGTACTTACAATTATCGACAATCGAACTAAGTAAATGCCAAGTACAAGCGTAGAGCAGACAACCTGCTTAACGAATGAGGGATGATATCTCACCGACGCTGACATCTCTGGATTAATATGACAGCTTTTAGATAATGAAATGTACTTATGAATTAACTGGTGAGGGAAGAATAAATGCTCGTATAGAAACATATTTTATGTGAAGGTGTATATAACAAAATATGTTTTGTTAATTAATTTTCTGACCTAAACAAAATAAAGATACCACAAATAGACTTTTTATACAGCCCAGTGTTTCCAGCGCTTTTGAACGTAAACCAGTCTCGGTAAATGAAGACAAAAATTGAGGTGAAGATTTCAAACTCCGTCAGTAATCCGTGCCAGTTTTGAAAGGCGGGCTGTCCGGATTCTCAAATATGAACCGTGGACACCAACGCTATTAGTATTTCCATAAAGGTCCAGCAACACAGAGTGAAAAAGTATGATGTCTGTATTCTGACTCGCCAGGAAGAAAATCGAATTGAGGGCTGCGTAGAATTAACGCCAGAACCCGACCTGTGCCTTAACGAGAGGGTTACTGCTGCTTCGAAACAACTAGGACGTGAAAACCAGCGGAATTCTATGTTTACAGCTCATTTTAACCCTTTGTGTTGATCGCAAGTCAGTGATGTTATCCATTTTCGTATCAGCGTAATCAGTGATGTCGAAGCCGACGCGGTATGGCTTACGAATCCACGCAGCACGCTCAAGCTGCTCACGCTGTAATGAGCCAATATGCATCTCAAATGAATGTTTTTAAGATCCTGGTTCTTTTGGGACGTTGTGCAGCGTCGATTGGTAGTTTGTTACCGACCTTTCGGGACAAACTATCGGTCCCATTTGCAATGAAGCACCCTTGACGTTTAAACCAATAGGTTGTCCCGAAATGTCGGTAGCTACCATTCAGAGAAACATCCCAGAAGAGCGAAGATCTCATTGACACCGCGGCGGAAATCTGGAATCTTCTTTTGTAGCGCTTGGCCCCGTTTTGGGGTTATGGTTTGGCCGTTGCTGGGGTTTCTAGACGAGTTTTTGGGAGTGAGGATTTCTATCCCACGCCCAGCCTTCAAACCGGAGGGCCAGGGTATTCCTGTTTGTCTGGTACCTCGCTCAAATTTTGTCCGGTATGGATGACCCTGCCAGCAGCTAGCCTGCCACGGCCGTACTTGATTAATTTCTCAGGATTTTCGAATGCTGGAAAGGCTGTTTCTTTTCATGGTTTGGCATGACATACTAAGCCTCTTTTTTGCGCCAGAAGAAGCTCTTGCGTTCATTCTGTCTGTCTTACGACAGGTCCATAGCCTCTTCCAAACCGAATTCTCCACAGAGTGCGATCTGGTGCTTCCTCTTTCAATTTTAGGTGTCCTTTCTTTTCCATAAGGGCATCCAGTAGCTGATTACGTCTTCATCTCCGTCTTCCCGTCGGTTCTATCATTCCCTTATCTTTCCTTCAATAGCGTGTTTTAGAAGACAGTTCCTACGCAAGATATGACCAATCCAGGTAGCCTTACGTCTTTTCATTGTTTGTAGGATATTCCTCTTCTCCTTGACTCTTTGTAACACTTCTTCCTTTCTCACGTGATCGGTCCATCTGATCTCCATATTTCTCCAGCTCTACATCTCCTGACTTTCGAGGTATTTCAGATCTACTTTTCGAAGTGTTCAATTTTCAACACCATACAAAGCTCTAAACCAGTTGTAGCACTTTATTAGTTCCTTCCTTAAATTTAAGTGCAATTTGTTGTCGAAAAGACTCTTCTTCTTGATGAAGGCTGCTTTTACCATGGCAGTCCTGGATTTCATTTCCCGCCTACATCTTGCATCATTTATTATCTTGCTACCCAAATAGTTGAAATATTTCACATTCTCCAGCTCTTTTTGGTCTATCATAGTCTGTATTGGGGATGGTTGCCTTGAGATTCCCATCACCTAAGTCCCCACCCCCCTTCATTTCCATTTCCTAGCATCTTCCAGTTTCAATTAGTATTTCAGTCATGCCCTGTAACACCACTTCTTCCTTGAAGCTCTTCCACCCTTGGGAAATTTCTGTAATTTTCTTCTGCAGCCACCGTCTTACAAGTGCAACTGTCAAAGTGTAAGTATTTTAAACTTCTTCCCAGCGTCCAGATTTATAAATCCTCCCAGTATTATTGATGTGGATCATTAAGAGGAGTAAAATATCGGTCAAATAAGCTAGGTCCGGGACAAAAATCTGGATTGTCACAATCGCTCCATTTTTCTGTTCTTGGCGTAGCATGATGATCTGTGTCCGGGTCCCATGAGCCGAGATAAAACGTGACAGGCAACGAAATTCCGTGTGATGCAGGAAGACGTCGTATTGTGAACCATCTTCTAGTCAGAGAATTTCGAAGAAACGATGGTCTGTGGCTTCAAATTTTAGGGAAGATTTTTGGAGGTAGGAAGATGCAGTGAGTGGTGTGACAGGCCGGATTATGTGTTCGAAACTCCGATGTGCATCCACAGTTGTGAACATACACTAGATGTATGGTGATTAATCTGGCTTGTGTAAATAGGAAGTCGTAATTACGTGCTTGCGGTTGGGTTATGTCGTCTTTTAATCAGGATGGTGTGATTAATTGATGTTCGTGTGAATTTGTCAATTTACTTCACCAGTAACGTATTTGGAATTGTTATTCTGCGCTGTTGTCTGTTACTCGGGCTAACGACACAGCATGAAGTTGAAAAGTTTGATTCAGTTTCGAACTGACACAAATTTCTGAACTCACTTCTGAGTTTTTTTCCCCCTCTCGCCCCAAGAAAGTGGGAGACACTTTTAAAACATCATCGATATAGTTTGTAGAGTTTCTAGCTTGTGTACTATAACACTGAATTACTTTTCGGCTTGTGAATCGGATTTCAACTGAGCGTAAGTGGGAGTTTAATTCTCTTTCTGCGAGTGTGATTAAGACAAGTACACACAAACAAACAAATAAGCAGTCCTTGTCCAAGAACTGGGCATCGGACTTTCTTTAAAGAAAAGTACTTATTGTAGCATTCTCCCAAGTGAAACAAAATTTATGGCTAGAATAATAAACTGAAGCACACAAGCCTTCAGTGCAATGACAACAGACGATCAAGTGAATTTACGACTAGTAGTTGTAAACTCCACGGATCAGGGCGCTTCTTGAGAAGCTGATAACTATTCAGCGGATGAAAGGACTTCCTGCCTCTTTTGGAACTTGATGCTTCATTTCCGTGTTTACAAGAGCACACCACTGGGTCAGTCCAAAGCCAGTTAAATATGGTCCACTCCAAACACTCATTTCCCCTTTAAAATCCTTTGGAATTCACTTATTTCATATCTCAGTACGTAAAGAGAAGTACTTGCATGAGAATGACTCATTTGTCTAAAACATGTGAATGGCCATGGGCTTTGGCATGCCCACCTGCCAGCCTGGTCAGTGGTGACGTTGTAGACCTAAGTACGTTTAGAATGAAATTTTATACCTAACAGTCCAAAAGCCGACGAATATTTATTTAAAAAATGTAAGTTTCCTCCATATCGAACACACCTACCATCCGTGATAAAATTTTGAGGTGATTCTTCTTCTTCTTCGTCTTCTTCTTATTATTATTCTTCTTCCATTGGCCATACAGCCCATTGTGGGCTTTGGCCTATCGAACAATGTCCTTCCATTTTTTTTCCTATCTGCCACCAACTCTCTCCATCTTCTCACTCCCAGCACATGAAGATCTCTCTCTTTCTACTTCCTCTTTCCATCTTTTCCTGGGTCTTTCCCTACTTCTCGTCCCTTTCAGTTCTTGAGTGAAGATCTTTTTGGCCATCCTATCCTCCTCCATTCTCTCTAGGTGACCTAACCAGCTTATCCTTTGCCCTTTTATCCATTTTACTATACTAATTTTGAGATAAGGCGAATAAATACTAAGTAGTTGGAATGTTTCCGATAACGTTTCAGCTACTGTTGATGTAACGCTAGGGTGTCGTATATACCGGGTTTACCACGAAGCTAACAAGCTCGTTCTTTATCCTAGTTTTTCTTGAAATATGCTGTATGGCCTTTGCTATTCAAATCATGAAACTGCTGCAGCTCATTCTAACACAGACACCTTATACTTGAAAATTGCAAGCAACAGACACTGAACTGTTCCTGGAACCTACTTATCAATAAAGTCACATTTCAATAAGTTATGAAGTGTGCTTATAGCATAAGGGTACTGGGCGATAAATCGAAATAGTATAAAATCGCTCTACTTTAAGTTATTTCGAACACTGTAAAAATTATGGTCAGTGCATTGGACACTGAAAATATATATATATATATATGCATGTGTGTGTGTGTGTGTGTGTTAGCTTTGTTTCCAGAGAAATTTCTCTCCGATAAATAGTGTATTTCGCGCTTCACGATAAATATGCTTATAGGATCGCATGTAATTCTTTGTGTAAAGCGTCCAGTATCTGTGTACGATCTTATTCAACCTGGAAAGCCTAGACAAATTTAGTTAAAACTGCCGAATATGATACTGATGTTTATCCGTTGCGAGGTTCTGGGGTTGCTTCATGAAGATAGATGTAAGGACGGGTGGACGGACGGACAAAAATCTATTGCGACCTTAATAAGCAAACGTTTTCAACTTTTCGTTGCCGACGTGTCAGCGTGGCATTGCTTCCACTTTCTGCCCATACCGTCGTTGCAAGGCATGGTGAACATTGATGCTTTAAACCGGTCCAGTGAACCGTAACGACAGTGGTCGTATGTCGTGTTACGCACTGTATTCACTACAGAAGGTTGCTACTATCGCGTAGCAGCCTGACAGCCGGCCCCGGTGGCCGCGCGGTCAAAGGCATGGGTCTGTGGCCGCTCGCTTGCTGGGGTTGCGGGTTCGAATCCTACCGGGGGCTTGGATGTCTCTGTGTTGTGAGTGTTGTGTGCTGTCAGGTAGAAGTTTCTGCGACGGGCCGATCCCTCGTCCAGAGGAATCCTACCGAGTGCGTTTGTATGTAATTGAGTGTGATTAAGGGCAACAGTAACCTCTACATCTACAATAAGTAGGTAGACAGAGGTACATACAAAGAAAGAAAGAAATAACGAAAGAACTAAAGAAAACAATCTGACCAAGAGACTAAAAACCTTTTGTAAGGTAAACTAAATGGCCATTTTCTGTATTTTCAAGGTAATGACCATCCAGTATTAAAGTGGACTTACGAATAGGGCCTGTACAAAAACAAACGCCCGTTTGTGACGAGCTCTGCCATTCGTAATGAATGCTCATTATAATTAATTTTGATAATACATACAGTTTTGTATATCTTAAATAATTCCTGTTTTATACATATTTTAACGACTGGTTTGTGCATATATGTATAAAGTACGCGCTGTGAAGGCATACTGGAAGTTGAGTGGTCACATTCAAGCTCCGTTCGCCATACCCCCAGGAAAAGATCTCCCTTTACCCCACAGCCAGTCTTGACGCTTTGGAAATATTAAAGTTACTTACCCACTTCCGGGAGTCGAGCAATACTATCTCGTTATCTCCCCCGTAGCCTATTGACTTTACTGACTACGCTATCCGGCATCGCTTGACATGTGTATAGGCGTTTTTTCATGGAAAGAGAGGCTCTAAAATTTAGGATTCGTAATTGTTTCATGTTCAAATAAAATTCGAATATGCATTGGTTCAGTAATTTTCAGTCCCGTAAACAAGGCCTGAAGTGTGAATTTTTGAAAGAACATAAGGACCATTATTTCATTTATGACCCATAGCATAATGCCCTTATTTTGCAGCTCGTTATGTGTTTAACTTCGTCATTTTCTCATGTTTCCTAATAGCTTTTTCACAACATGGTTTGTTAATGGCTTTGTTATAAGTGTGTCAGGTCATCATCCAAATAGAACCATCTACACGTCTGTATGTGTATCTGACTAATGAGAGAATTTACCGTTGAAAGATGGTACCTTGCGTGCGTGTAGTGGATATGGTCGTGAAGACGAGCTACAACGTGTGATACGAAGCACAAATATTATTCACCTCCGTAACTTAAAAGGCAGGTACCCTTCTTTTCTTAATGGTTATTAGAAATTGATTTGTTCACTGTGGGCATCATGAACCATCGTCTTCATGAACTGGTGCATAGGCCCACAAATTTGCTGTCGAATTCACCTACTAGTTATTAAATTCCCTTGCGTTGTATTCGGTCGGATCTGGGGTCTAAATCTGGGCCCAGAGGCCGGCTGTCTTGACTGAAACTTTTGTGGTTTTCATAAGTTCCTCTGGTAAACTGCCGCATTGGTACATCACGATCGCTTCCATCTAAATCCTTTCTAATTTGTCGTTCACTAATTATCGTGTCTATGTGCACTGTGTAGGCGTAACTACTCGTATTACAAGCAGCGTAAATAAATGAAATGTATACGCAAATACTTCTAAAGGCGGGGAAAGGTAGTTGATTCGATAATCTCGTACAAGGCAGACTCTCTAAAAACTCTTTATTTACAGTTCGTAACAACATCAGTTCTTTTGTTTTGAAACAGGTATGTTGGGTTTGTCACGGAATGTCAACGCGATGTATCCTAGTTCTTCTCGAGAGATTTCCAAATTGATGTCTGGAACTTTCACCAGTCGTCATACTTTAAGAATTCAAGTAACCTATACACGAGTGCCCCATTGCTAAGCGATTCCAATCATGCAAGTGAAATCCTGTTGAACAAACAATTATGCCAGTGCAACGTCTTGTCATTGAAATCTGCTGGGCAGCAGGCGCATGACAATTAGATATATAAAAATGACTGAGTTGTGTGGCGATAGAGGGCATAATCGACTTGTTTGATTTGTCTCTTGCTCCAATCCAAGACTTACTGTGTTCCGTCTCTACGAGTTTCGTATATAGACTTTTGAAAGGAGTCGTTGCGGTTGCGATTAGAAGAAATCATTCGCTTTGTAGGGAACCCGAACCTTCATTTACGTGTTCAATGCAGCTCGCCCCTGAACCTTGCTCTTAACTAAAATAATTCAGTCGGTACATTCGCTTAAAACACCAACAAATGCACTTTGTATTTAAAATATTATAAAACCTCGCTTGGTTAAAACACTTTAAAAACATTCATAGGTCTCGAACATGTTTCGGTTGTTACTCCCAACCATCATCAGGGAGCCACAAGGTTCTACTGAAGGTATATATACCTATAATATATCGACACTAACTTCTTTGTTATTATGAATTACAGACATGCTGTCACCATGCCATTTTCACAATAAATATAGAACACATAAATAACTTTAGTAGAACCTTGTTGCTCCCTGATGATGGTTCGAAGTGACAACCGAAACATGTTGGAGACCTATGAATGTTTTTAAAGTGTTTTAACCAAGTGATGTTTTATAATATTTTAAATACAAATTGCATTTGTTGGTGTTTTAAGTGAATGTATATTGATAAAACATGCATGGTGAAAGATTAAAAATTCAGTCGGTACTTTGTTTCTGTAATATTCTTGACCCTATAAATTTCGTACACCAACAAATGCACGCTTTGTTAAACTTGACAAAGTTTCAAAATCTACATTGAAAATCACTTTGACTTGCTCCTACATGTTTCGGTCTACGACCAACATCAGGGAGCCTTCACTAGAGCCTAGCTAAAGTTATATTTAGGTTAAGATTTGGTTTAAAAAACTACGTCGTTATATGTTATGCGGTGGTGTGGCAGCATGTCACAGGTATGGTATGTGTACTGTTGGCTGTGTTGAGTGCTCGCACCCAACACAGCAAACAGTACACATACCATACCTGTGACATGCTGCCACACCACCGCATAACATATAACGACGTAGTTTTTTTTGTACCGAATCTTAACCTAAATATAACTTTAGCTAGGCTCTAGTGAAGGCTCC
>Ga0131853_10016562_pt1 | contig 13439 bp, 7 predicted proteins | sample TergutLab28metaG_FD_92764 | JGI IMG/M metagenome (GOLD analysis project Ga0131853, IMG submission 92764) | Labiotermes labralis P1 segment gut microbial communities from Petit-Saut dam, French Guiana - Lab288 P1 (version 2) (version 2) | ecosystem: Host-associated > Arthropoda: Insects >...
CACATGAGGGAGCAGGTTTGCGCCCCAGCCACTTTATCCCTGGGGATAAAAGACCCAGATGTCCACTGAAAAGTAGGCTGGGTGTGGCCTAGATTCATTCTGGAAGCAGTAGAAATGACAAAATCTCTGTCCTTACACAAATAAAAAAATGATGCCTTCGACATTCAGTTTTTAGCCTGTCATTATACTAACCGCGCCATCTCATTTCTTCATACAGCAGTAATTTGTACTCAAGTTCACAGCCATGGGCATTATAAAACCGTACATACAAGAAAATCACAGCGACTTTTCTGCTGTTCGCACAATAGTATACAGATTCACAGATCGCAATAAATTCCCGAACGACTCATTTAGCAGTACACTTATTCTGTTTGGTAATGTCATCTTTTTGTGTGTCAGCTATAAAAGGAGGTATGGTTAAATGAAGGCGCATTTCAGGTAAACACACACGGAACTTACCAAATCCTACTGTGTTCACATGACCGGAAGTGGTAAATAATAATAAGAACCAAGAGAATGTACAACACCAAAGGTTCATGGTAATTAGCAACTTGATAACACCTAACTCACACAACGCTCACAAAGTTGAAGGGGTGAAGATGAATACACAAAACATCACGTGTCCGTTACAACACTGCTATGAAACTTGCGATAAATCACTTAGTTACTAACCAAATGATTGCCACTTGGAATACCCACTTATATGGATCCCGTAATACAGAAAGGTCAGCGGTCTCTGTCCACATCATGAAGGCAAACAGCGGAAGAAAAGGTATGGTGCCACTCAATCTTGGCAACAGACAGTGATGAACGGTCAGCTTCATGTCCTAGCTGCTCTAACTTGATGTTAAGAGTTCCCAGCAGCCACTGGGTGGCTCCAGAGCTGGTCTGGATGTTTTGGAGAAGACAAAAATCTTCTGCCCCCACCCAGGAATTAAACCCTCCATCATCCAACCAACCAAAAGAGGTAATAAAACAATCTACATATGTGTTACCCTTTCTATTGCTTCCATGTTCAGCTGTCAGCTTATTTATGATAATGAACTGCCCAATAACATGTCAATGATATGGAAAGTGCTAGCACATCAGTGGATGGTGCTATCAGCCCAAAAGCTTTTTTTCCAAGAAATCAGCATGTAATCACCAATGACTGGCAAAACAAGTTAGGAAATGTATGCATATCGTAACAATTTAGACCGATTTGCTAAGTTTGTTCCAGAGTCTCAAACAATGCAACGCTTATGCCAAAAACATAATGGGCACAAACTGCGTGCTTCTCTTTCACCATAACATTCATTTGCAAAAAATATTTTGCTCTACTCAGTACATCTGAGATAAGTGCATAAATGAATTAAGTGCTCATATGCGCTGTCCAACTGGAACCAAAACTGGAAACATGTCAGTGAAGTTTAGCAGAATTTCCCATTATAAAACATAACTAAAATCTCTTCAGCGATTCTCAAGCTGTTACGCGCAAACAGAAACAGCAACACACATGTTCAGGTTAAGTGCATTTTTGCAATTGTTCACTGTGAATAGACTGCAAAGAACTATATGAACGCACATAAGACGTTACAACACGTTACTATCCAGCATACACAAGATTTTGTTCCCATGTTCAGTTCCAGAATGCAGTAAGTCACATTGAAATAAAACACATATCTCATGAATACTGTAATGTCAGCAACATAAAAGCATGACTGTGCACAAAATGTAACTCACACTGAAAATCTGAAACATATTTAGGTGAAGGTAAAGGTCACCCCTGTACTACCGAATGTGGTGTGTGACTGTGAAGCCTTGATAAGGAGGAGGCCCCGGGCCACTAGGGGCTGTTGCACCATGAGGGTGGGAGGAGGAGGAAAAATGAGGTAAAGAAGAAGTCATCCCACAAAATGTGACTGGAGGCACAGACGGGCTATAGAGGTACAACTCTAACACTTTCAAACTCAGCGCTCTACAAAGGGGTGGGTGAGGGGGTTGTTATGCCCTGGCCACTTCAACTGCATGAAAGAGACCTTGTACACATGGTACAGGAGGCAGGGTGGGCCTCAGGGCTGATCTGGATGGATTTGAAGAGAAAATCCTTCACAGGCATCAGGGTCTGACACCTGAACATCCATCCAGCAGCAAGGTTCGATACCAACGAAGCTTACCTGAGCACCCCCCCCTCCCCCGCCAAAGCACAGTGGGCATAGTTTAATTCAGTGTAACAGAATTTTGTGTGAAGTAAAAAACTTTCGTGGCACACCGCCACTTTCGCCAATATACTGGCAGTTTGTGGTATTTTGTGGTAAAGAAATGAACAATGAATGATATATGTATGTTGAAGGAACTGCAAATCACACCTATATGTCCAGTCAAATGAGCTACAAAAAATGTGGTCTGAAAGAGAAATATTTTGTTTGGCATGATGCTTAAGTATCTGACCTGATGTCAGATGGAGCAGACTGGACAAATAACTGCGAAACAAAATCAGATATGGAGTAAATGCAAGTCAAATGACCTGAAATAATCATGTTTCTTCTTTATTATAAGAGTCTTAGACAAACACCTGGAAGTTCCAGAACTCACCATCAGGACCATGAATGGCAAGCAGTACAGCTTTGTGCTGAAGTATCACTACCTTTGGAGTCAGTCTAATGCATTATGTAGCCACAACCATAAGAACTACTTCTCAACAAGTGACTATCATTGCGCACGTTAACTGTGATGTGCAGTTACTAACGGCATACTCGAAGAAACAACACAGCTATGTTAAGGTCCTTGCTCTTCTGGGATGTTATGCAGCAATGATCGGCAGTTTGTTACCGATATGTTGGGAGAGAGACTATCATTCCCATCTTTAATGGTCAAGAAGTCCAAGAACCCTTGATATTGGAATGACAGGCTGTCCCAAAATGTTGGAAACAATCAACACTGCATAGCATGCCAGAATAGTGACGACCTCATTCACACTGCAACAGATGCCTGTAATCACATCTGCATCTAGTTTTACTTTCAAGTCACGAAACTGCATGATAAAAGCACAATACATGCAAAACAGCCTTCAGGGACATACTGTCAAGTAGTTATCTCAATTCAGATAAGGGGAAACTGGCTGATGATTGTGAGCATTCATGTCATCCCTCCACAGATTGCACAGATGGAAATGTGGAGAAAGTTTACAAACAAAACTGTCAAGGAAGACCTATGAAGCATGACCCTGTAGAGCGTTGTGAGGTCAGCCTCTAGTGTGAAACTACAGGGGAGTACTTGGAACACATCGCGTATTCCAGTGAGTCTGTGCACCAGTCGCTCACCAATGAGCAAGATCAACGGCAATATCTGGCCATGAAAATCACGGCAGTGGTCCAACACCTTCCTTGTTCACGTGATCCGGCCCCTCATGTCTGTTTCCAATGATGAAATCGCATCCTACACACAATTACAGAAAGTCAGTTCCAGCGTTGTTTCCAAAAGTAGGAGAAAGACCCACTCCATAAACTTGGAAGGCACTGGTCCGAAGGGGACAACAAAGGCGTTGCTAAGCAGACATCTTGCTACCATTACAGGCTGGAAACTTTTCGGAGGGCATTTGTGTACTTCCACTAGTCACCATTTTATTACTTGTCCCTAAGACATTACTACGAATCACGTTAAATGGCTGCCCAGCAACACTACTGTGGTCAACATTTATAAATCTGGCACACTAAACAAACTGAACATGATCACACACAAACCACACCAGAGACAGCAAAATGGCCAAATAATTGGAGAACGGACAAGCGATTCTCGACATAAAAGAGAACGGGATCGAAAAGTGACTACACACACTAATTCATGTCACAGTATGAACTTCATGTTCCACATCAGCTTATGAATAGACACAATTGCTTATAATCTGAGGTTCTACACAACACAAGCACACACCTAGAACATGAGGTAAGAGACCTGAGGTTTTCTTGGCGGCCAATATTAATATTACCGTCTTCTGGAAAGTGACAAGTCTGGTAGATGAACATGAATGTTCAGGAGCAACCTGCTGCCTGTGTTTTGAGGCTAAAGACAGCCATGACAAATTTTGTTTCTATTCTAGTGCCAGCTCACAAATTAAGGAGTCAGACTTATTTCTTTGGTGGATTTACGTTGTAAGAACTAGTAAATTTAACCTTCTACTATCATTTGTGCTCGTATGATGTGTGTCTCTAATAAATCACAAATTCTTTACTTGAAACGACGCTATTTTTTGCATATTTTTAAATAAAAAACGCAAAAAAGGATACAAAATAAAAAGAAACAAGACAGGCAATGTATGTGTGTATAATGTAACATTGAGGCATGTTCATGCAACCATTGTTGCACTGGAAAAGCAATAATTATTACAAATTCTCTCAGTGTGTGTGTTTGTGGCCTGTGGTATCCAACATGGAACACACATGCGCCATTGTCATCTGTGGCCTGCCGCGCTCTACAATATCTTTCCACATTATCTCACAAATGGCATGATTTTCAAAAAAGAAAGTTGTTGAACTTAAAATGTGTTTTATCTCTACAACTTCTGCCTGAAACATTTCTCATTCTATGCAGAATTGAGCAAGATATGATCAAAAAACATATATTGGTCTGCATGTAAAGTGCCTGTTATGCTTGTCCGATTTTAATGGAAATTGAATTTTGTTAGATTTTCCAAAAATACCCAAATATAAGAGTTCACAAAGATTCATCCCGAGGGAGCCGAGTTGTTCCACATGGACAGACAGACATAACGAACCTAATAGTCATTTTCGCAATTCTGTGAGCGTGCCTAAAAATTAACATCTTAGACATAAACTGAAAGAAAAAGTCTGATATTAACAAGCCTTATTCAGCATCAAAATACGAACACAAGTAGCTTGGAAAAAAGAAAAAGAACCCCCCCCACCAAGGTCTGCACCCTCTTTGTTTTGCTCTGCCTTCTGCACGAACTGCAGCAGATACACAATTCCAAGTCTGGTCACACACATAAATTTCCATATTACACGGAACTAATATCGGTAAATGGACTATTTGTTGGTATTGAAAACTGAACAGCTTAGTAATGAAGTAATTGTCAAAGCATGTTTTCAATATGTAGGGGAAGGGGGTGAGGAGGACAATAATTCTCAACAGGCACCACAGTGACCTGGTGACTCGAATCTGTTGAGCACCTTAAGCTCTGCCGCAGCAAATTACTCCTAACACGTTGGAGACAACACCATGTCACATCCCACAAGTCTGCACATTTAATGACAGAGACAAGTCAAAAGTGCGTATGGTAACTGAATTACTGACAGGTAATATGCCACACTACATACAAAGATCACATTGTTACAATACAGGCAAAAGATAGGAACTAACTGAGAATTCAAGTCTTCTGGTTTCTGACAATGCATCAGCAGTTCTCGTGTTTCTGAAGGAATGTAGTGCCTCCCACCTTCAAAGTTCAAGCAAAGACCTCGGGACCAATGGACATGAAGGTACGATGTTCCCTCAAAATGCCGGGAAACACTCACTTAGTGTCACAGCATCAAACCAGAAGACCTGAATTCTGAACTACAGTGCTGTGAAAACCTCAAACCTCACAACAAAGTAACAGCTTGGGATGTGAAATTCTCAGAGCAGTGAGTTATCAGATTGGGACCTCCTGGGTTGTAGTACCATGTCATCATGTACACATTTACCATGTGACAGTATGGCATCCCAAACAAGACGACAATCTAAGAGCTGTTTTCTGTAAGCTACAATTTGTTACATTCTTCTAACTTTCAGCACTCAATAAACCTTTAAATTTCAAATACCAACATTATTTTAAGGAACTCTATACACAATCAGCAGATACAATCTTGAACCTTGTCCAGCCAATCAACTCGTGACATGAATAAATATAATTGAAATCACTGCAACTGATGTAACAGCAGATAAAATTTCAAGTTACTGATTATCAACCAGAGAAAGGCTTGATAAGAATACCTTGTTTACCTGTAAGGTACACTATCACATATTCACTCTTATGTTTCTGCTGCCAAGTGAGTAAGACCAGCCCTAACCTGGATGGCTTCAGGGTGACGCTCAGACAATGGTACACTGCTCGACACCACAGATATAGGTGTTGGTATTGTAGCTGGCATCTTCTCTCCACGCATGTATGCCTCATAGTCGCGCATGATTAGTGGCACGGCATCATCCAGTGGCATGTTTCGATGTTCTGCGGGTGGAAAACCATAACCGCACTACACGACACTGATCTTGCGCTGACTAAATCTACGCTACTCCACTCCATGCAATATTATCAATAATAGCAACTGGTCACCTATAGAACTGGAACAATTACATGTACATGAATCATAAATTCCAGTTCTTTTTTAAATGCAACAAGAAGCTATTAATATGCAACACCTAATAACAACATTTCTGTGAATAATAATTCAAAATGTATCACAAGCCATACTTACAACAGAAGGTATTAACTGCAGTACATTTTAGCATTAGGTCTATTCGTCATGAATGCTGTGTGTACGTTATATTATCCAAGCAGGATTTGGTGAAGCACTAAATTCTGATTTCATTGACAAATTGAAACAACCATAATTTTCAGCAATGATATTTCGCGTGAATCTAAATAACGCTTGGAACACGACTATTTCAGTGTTTTGACCGATACACAAGCAGACGATTGCGTATGCATAAATACTGTATATGAAATACAAATACTATCATTAGGAAAACAAGGATGGGGCTAAAAACATGAATAATTTCTTAATTTTGATAAATAATTTGGTGCAATTTTAAGATGCGCACGCTGTCATGAACGATACACACAGGCTGGATGATGTACGTGTAGAACTTTACGTATAACAACATAGATCATGAGCATAGTGACAACATAAGGCACGGCAGAACACAACCTTCGTACATATCGACGTGGCATTGTATGTTGCGCAATAATGCCACAAATAAACAGCCAAGATTAAAATCCAGCTCAGTAGTAACGAGTAAAATGTCCACACCTCACGCAAGCAATACAAAACGGGGCACGATTGGCCCAAAAGACAAAACTGTCACATTTTTGCATTTACATGTAGGTGACATTGTAATACGTACGATTTACAAGAAACGAAGTTCCAAATGTAAAATCCTATATTAGCAGAAAATGTAAACACACCATTTACCTGCATACGAAACGTAAAATGAGACTGTCATGACAGACATGATGGATGGAGCCAAACACACAACAAAACTGTGAAATCTGGCGAATAAACACCACACGCTTCAAAATGATCACCAATTCCTGTTCAGTAACGAAAGTTTAACAGACCCTTCAACACCAAGCACGTAATGAAAAATGGGGTCTATTGGCACGCACATGCCAAGAGCCACACAATCTGTAAACTGTGAGATCTGGCAAACAAACATAACGCATTTTAAAACGCAATAAAACGCACTGGCAATAAGGAGTAGCTCAAATACCAAACTCGCAATACATACGTACGCACAGAGTCAAACGATCCATAAACTGATGGAATTAGCTGATAAACGTGAAGCATTCCAAGATAACCAAATACACTGGCAGAAACTGGTGGTTCCGATATAAAACTCTCGCAAGACAAGAATTGCACGAAATATCCTCAAACACCATGATAATGACTGGTGCCACAGTGAACGGATAAGCAAAACACACCATAAATCGCCAGAAATCGCAAACAAACGCTCAGCAATGTGAAATGCAGACTGCACTGGCATAAAAGAGTGGTTCGTATACAAAATTCCTTCTAGGTAGTAAATGCATAAACATCAAGCATCACCGATGTAATGTAAAGCAGGATGTCGCCACGCATAATCGGAAGGAGCCAATGCACAACATATTGTCAAAACTTGCGAACACGATGCACTTAAACGGCACGAACGCATCGCCACATATGAGAAGCTTAAATATAAAACTTACGTCAGATAGTAGAAGCACTACATTTTCTTCAAGACATCATATGTGAATGAATACAAAATGTGCTACCTAAGAAATAACGGGCGGATTCGACCGAACTATGAAACTATCCGAAATTCTCAAGTAACTCCATACACGCAGCGACGCAGTATTTAAAACGCATGAATACGCTACACAGAATGGACAGTTTAAACAATAAACACCAATTAGGCAATAAATGTGCAGAACATCTCAACGCCATATATGTAACGTGAAACAATGCGCGTGTATAAGCAATGGATGGACACAAATGCAAAGCAGTTTCAAAATTTGGTAAGTGACTGCAGGAAATGAGCCACTGAAATAAAGACTGGACAGATGGCAAATGCATAAAAACATTGTTCAAAACTGTGTGTATGTGTGTGTGTGTGTGTTGACAGCACTGAACATATGACCCTCCCTGGAGCACTGTCCTCATAAGAACCTGACAGTCACCTAGTTAGCCAAGTAATGCCTCACCTTTCATGGAACACTCCATTTGTTCATATGCGCCCATCACCACACCCCACTCTGAGTCAGATAAATCCAATCTGAATCCCTGAACCCTTAAAAACAATGTTCATACCTCCCGAGTGATTTGTTTCCTTCACACTTCTTAATTAAATTGTATAAGTATTTCTCATCTCTCCTATGGAAGTTACATGCCCCGAACCTCCTAACAATTTGATGAGCCAAGTAATGTTTCACAAGCAGTAAAAATTAGCCTTCTCTTCGATCCAAATATTCTCCCATGATCTCAAACGTGCTGAAACTGTGTTTTCATTAGAATGACAGGACAGACCAAGCTGACTTTAATAAGATGCAGCCATAACATAAATGATGGCACATTCATGTAATGTTGATACCTCCTGAGCTATATGAACAGCCTAATACCACATCACTCAAAGAGTGTTCTATGGCGATTTAACGTTGCTGCCACAATAAAAAGTACTTGGGTCTTCAGGTAAGGCGCCCGATATTTTTGCGTAACTTTAACAAAATTTGGAATCTGCCGACAGATTTTCATATAAAGCCCCCAATATCAAATTTCGTGAAAATCCATCCAGTGGGAGCTGTGCAGAATCATGCACACAGGCAGACAGCTGGATGGATAATCATAATAAAGGTAATACCTGCCTTCCATAACTGCGTGAAAGTGCCTAAGAACACACAATTTTCTACAGAAAATGAAGATTTTAAGAAGAATTATGCCCATAAAATAAAATAAGTAGATATACACAATGAAATTCTCTAATTAAAATCACAACACACAATATCCATGTGTATGTATCACTAACGAAAGTGCCCTTTGTTGTCCCAGGGTTCTTTTAATGGTAAAATACACTGAAACAATGAAAATCCTTTTGTGTTCAGACAATTTTATGAGTATGACAGAACACCAATGCTCTGTTATCTATTACCATGGTGCCACATCAAACAGCTTTCAAGCAGTGAAAACTTGTATATATCGTCTGTGCCATAAAATCAGTCACGGACTGACAGTACCTACTGTAGTGATTTAAAATAAATATCACAGAAATGTGAAATGCTTCAGAGGCATCAGCAAAATTAAACTTAAACCTAATGACTGACGGTACAAAACAGGTGAACTATGCGCAGTACTGTGGTCACCATTAATCCCTTCACTCCCAACCCTACATTACTCAAACACTAATACCCTAAACAGTGGACTTCTTTTTGTATTTAAATCACTATTTACACTTTACAAACAAACAAAAACCACAAATATTTTACTTCATGTTCTCTCAATTTACATTCTTTAAAGAGGCACACGAATTAAAATGTAAAAAAGGACACTGGGTTGGGAGGGGGACCCACCAAAAATGGCAATGACTATATTCAGAGAAGGTTCAGCAAACAAATTATTCAGATACCCAAGAATATTTGGGGCTGCTCCTTAAAGTTTTCAGTAATTAAAATTCTGTTCAAACACTTTGGGAAGGCAAATGTTTGAAAACCGTCCAGTATTAACAATAAGTTTATTAACATCTACCATCTTACTTTTGTGTAACACATTAAATATTTTGTGACATGAAACGTTATGAAGTAGAAATAAAATCCAACCCAGGGACCTGGGTGATATCTGAAAACAGAAACATCACAATTAAAGTTGGTGAAACCAGTGACATACCAGCACGGACACGAGTTGTTATATGCGCATGAACAGGAGGCTTACTTTCAGAGTATAAGAAAATAAGAATCCAGACGGGAATAGATACAGGAAGTATGGTCTGGAGCGTACATAACAACTCAGCATGGGACAGATCAAGGGTATCACAGGGTATCATTTATGAGAGCAGTAAGAACTGTTCATGATAGGACAACCCACTGACTGGAAAGGCCACCACGTGACAATGAAATACCTCTGTTATTCCAGTTTTTCGGTGAAATACTTAACACTTCATGAATTAACCAGATGCAACAAGGATAAACAGGTTACAAATGTGAAAGAAGTTCCACACAAAAATTCCTAAAGAGTAGTGGGAGCATGAAGTAATTTTGCCATTATATTTTGGTGTACTGTGTTTGGTAAGCAATAGGAAACGGTTCTTGATTTTAAGCTTTTGCCGTGTTCTATATGTAATATGTTTTATTTTGGGTAATTCCCCAGCGTCACAGTGTTGACAGCCTATTAGCACTGTGACGCCGGGGAATTACCCAAAATAAAACATATCACAACAGGAAACAGGAAATTGACTTAAAAGTTACATGCTTATAGTAGAAACTGTATCAGTCAGAAGGCTGTGGCATATAACACTGTCAAGTAAAACGAGTCAATTCTGTGTAATGTTACAACATAGAGAGGTCATCTGGACAAGAATCAGTGACGGCACAGGCTTAATTAACAACTTATATGAAGGCTTTAAGTGAAGGCATCAAGCTGCCGGTTCAAAATTCTGACTGCGGCCAAATCAAATACCCGCAAGTTGCACAGTACAATCGATATATGACCACAGCCAAAGATGATCCTCAGCAGTTTAGGGACTTATTAATAATTTACTCCAGTTTCAGCCCTTGTATTTACCTTGTGGGAGTCCATGCAATATATTTAGTGTCAGGCTGCGATGCTCCTCATTCTGAGGCATAACCAAAATGGCATACAAACTTCCTCGATTGGAGATGCTTGCCAGCACACGGCCAATTGGAACCTCCTCATTTGGGAAAAGAAGGTCTACTGAAAGGCCCAACTGTTTGAGGCGGTGCTCGATAAATTCGGCGTATTCCCTGCGAAACAACAAATTGCTCTTGTTTACCTCATCTGTTAACAGCAAACCCAAGCTTCATTATTTCATGGTATGGTTTCTACATGTTACGCGTTTTCTGAGTTTTTCAACAGTTAAGTAGGTAGCACAACAATGGATATGTATGATGCAAGACTTGAGGTTCTCACAATGGTGTTGCTAATGATTCAAGCGCTCTGAAATGCTATTCTCTGTCATGGGTAAACAGTTTTTCAAGTTTTGAGGATCACAGCAAGCAGTCCAGGGTGAGTCTCCTTGGTCTCCTTTCACTACTTCACCCTGAAGCTGCAACACTATGATACTTCAGAATGTCATAGTGTATTTACATGAAAATACCATGGAACAGTACTTGAATCTTTGATGGTGGTACGTACTGTGTGTTACAGGCCACATTCCATCTGACAGACTTAACATTTGCTTTGTCTAAAGTGTTTCACAAACACACCCTAATCTTTGCATTTATCCATTTCCTCTTCCATTTATGACATCATTCTCAAGGACCAATTAAATAGCCAGTAATGATATGGGTCCAACAACACACATTTGAAGTGCCAGCCATTATGTAATAATTCTTACCAAAGCAACATCTGTCACCTTGAATTCTTATCTACCCAATATGTGCCAGCACATTCTGCCTTACAGACCAACACACCAAAATAATCACATCAGCACAGTTTCTCCCCAAACCCAATAATGTAATCATTATTTATGAACAGACATTAGTGGCCATACTTTAAGTTGACTTTAAATGGTATTAAAAAGTGCGCTGTTAGCACTACAGTGTACTGTCAGGCTTGAACTGCTTGCTTGTGAAGATACAGCTTCAATATCGTTTGACCTTCACAAGTAAACAACCCACCAGAGAGCATAACATTCTGGCAGACATACTACAGGAGAAAGGTGATAGGTAAAGTTGACCCTGTACCACTGCCATGAAGGCAGAGGGGGGAAGCAAAGTTATATGTCTACTTTATTTAACCTTGGTGCTAGATGGGGTTGGGTGGTTAATTCCATGCCCCAGCTGCTTTACCCCCCAGGAATGACACAGTGCCCATTGTAAAGGGGGCTGGGTGGGCCTCAGAGCTGATACTCTGGAGGAAGAGCCATGGTAACCACAGCGTAGAAGATTTGGCAGGTCCTATAATCAGTCTGGATATTGTACAAAAATGAAAAGTCCCCAGGCTTGTCAGTAACTGAACTTATTCTCTGCTTATGCAGTCAACAGCATAAATCACTATACTAAACAAGCTATCACGATAGGTAATGGTGTTATTGCAGTACACTTACTACGTGAGGCCACAAGACTCATAAAGAAGGTGAAGGGAAAGAGACAAAGGTGAATGGGTGTAATGGCCATTTAAATTCCAATACCCAAGCCTCTCCAGCACAGTGGATAAGTTATGGGGTGACAGTAGCCAAAATAACTGTCAACCCCTGCCAAAATACCTGACTGTCCATTCCACATGAAGACAAACATGTATGTACACCACTGCACAAAAAAGGTTAATGCACGGGCAGGACAGTTTACAAGGATCACCACAGGTATACACTGTTGACCCACAACCTTACCTTTGATTCTTGTTCACAACTATTATCTCACAATCATTTGGTCTGTCCATTTGTCCAACAGTAGCAGGAGGAGGATAATCTTTCCCTCGTGGTTCTGCCATGCCAGGCCTGTATGGTCCACTGTTTAAATACATGAACAGCATTAATTTATTACTGAAAATATTGCAAGCAATCAGGACATATGCAACAACTAAATTATATGGTGGAATCATGATTCTGGACAGTGTATTTGTCTCTGGGCTACATGCAATCCCCGTTTGACACCACCTCACACAATGCTGTGTCGCTACAATGGTGACTCTTTACAGGTGGTGGAATTACCAATAGTCAGACTCGGTGGCTCAGCTGTTGTCTGTTGCTGTGTGTACAGCATACTGTAGCGCTCCTACTTGTACTTCACAGGCTTTACCTTGTGTCACAGCTGCCATAACACACTTCATCTCCATCATGTTAGCAGCCAGTCCAGAAACTAATCTACCACATCATGCATGTAAAAATAATGCTACGCACCTAAACCCTGCACGATCATCTCTGCCTGATAGGCCTGCTCTGTAATTGTCTCCTCCACCAAATGGTCCGTCCTTCTTAAACCCTCCATCCCGCCCATAGAATCCACGATCTCGGTCTCGTTCACGGTCCCGGTCCCGGTC
>Ga0131853_10016563_pt1 | contig 13439 bp, 6 predicted proteins | sample TergutLab28metaG_FD_92764 | JGI IMG/M metagenome (GOLD analysis project Ga0131853, IMG submission 92764) | Labiotermes labralis P1 segment gut microbial communities from Petit-Saut dam, French Guiana - Lab288 P1 (version 2) (version 2) | ecosystem: Host-associated > Arthropoda: Insects >...
AACACTCGATAGATTCACTACAAAAGACAGCTGTACTTGGAACATCACACATAATACGGAAAGTACTGCAATGTGAAGCTTGAAGCCTGAGCGGTGGGGATCACCGCTGGTTCAAGAGAAGTATCAGGAAGAATTGCCTGTGACAGGAGACGTACATATTGTATAATAATAATAATAATAATAATAATACATGAGAAACATACCAGGATAACATGAAGTAAGGAACTACAGAAAACAGCCATATTGGGTGCTGCAGACATATTTCGGAAAGTAGTAATGTAAAAATACAATAGATTCAACACTGGAACTAACGAAATAAGCACCGTGAATAGTAACAACAGAACAGCTGCAACACTGTATTCCCTAGGGACATAGTTTGTCTCAGGAATAGAAGTTTAAATACCATGCATAGAGGAGATGATGATGATGATGATGATGATGATGATGATGATAATAATAATAATAATAATAATAATGGACATGATAGAACCCAGAGAGGAAAGTGTGAAATTAAGTTGTGCAGCCTTTCGAAGCGTTTACAAAATATAACAAATTAAAATAAACCGTGACATTTGTTGCTGACCTTGACAGCTTCAGTGAGTATTTTGTTTCCTCGCGAGACTGGAGGAAAGCGATATCATTACCGTCTGCTGGTGTCCATTATGATTCATGTCTCATTTAGTCTAGAGTACACCATTTTGAAATATTGTGCTATCATTACGTTTGTCTTTTAAGAATGTAATATAAGATGGTGGTGTCTTTTGGTTATTTACGCTGATTAATGTATCTTGTTTGTTCGACGTTTCGCAAGAACGTAGTGCATCCATCGTCAGGGCGACAGAATTGGGTTCCGGATGCTGAAGGGATGTGACGTAATTTACCATTAAACATGGCCATTAATGTAGTCATGGCTCATCTTTCTTTTTTCCAAACACGTTTCACAAAGAAGCTGTTTTGTTCATCAAGTGTGTATGCTCCTACTCAGTTCGCGTTCTCAGAAAGAGTTAGTCTCAGTCATGATTATACATGTACTATTATTGACGAGTGGTTATGGGGAATGTAAACCAAGTGAAACAATTCACTGTCAGATAGCAAGTAGTTTTGGGCCAGATGCGGCGCGAGATTCGCTGATTTAGACCCCTTTGGTACAGCCCCTATACCAGCTGGTTTGAGATCTTAATTTATGTAAATGATTTGAATTGGTTCCTTCCATTCCATTTAGCCTGGCTGACTAAGGATGGCGTAGTGGCGAGGAGCACTGTGCTTGAATGATGCATTTGTTTCGGTGTGGTGGTCATAACTAATAGTAGCGAAAGCGCATTTTATTGTGTGCAGAAGAGAGTTAACAGTTGTGTCAGACGGACATCTCCAGGGGCCACGCAGCTTCGATGTCTGCTGATGTTTTCATTATTTGTCATTTACATCTTATGACGTCCCGCGAGACAATAAATGGAACGTGACAAAAAATAGGAACTCGTCCTTAATGACAAATGGAATTCTAACAGGCCACAGCATCTAACTTCGCCTAGTCGGGTGTGTTTGTTTCGCAGTTTTGTGTAGCCGTACATGTAACTCCTTTGCGGCGTCTGCTTATTTTACGACGCCCTTAGTTTCGTAGGGTATAGAGTAGCTGGTACGATAATTCATGAGTGATGAAGTGGAGAGGATTATGGAGGAAGCGGTTATGGTGTAATTGAGGTACTTTCTGGGGGACTGAGGTAAACTACGAAAAACTTACCAGCTGTTGGTGTATGGAAGGGTTATCATAGGTTGTGTTCACGGGTGTAGTTTGTTGAGATGAGATAAAATGAGTGAATGTAACGGTTAAACAGAAAACCAGAGTGTAAGATATTACATTGTTCTGGTACAAGTATGTAGAAACACAGTTAATAAATACTCGGTCACAGTATTCTGCAATTGAGGTCACGTGGGGCCCCTTATAGCTATACAGATTGCGACAGAGTTAAACCAGCCCTGATGATAATGACGCTTCGACTTACATAAATGGTGGAAAAGGGCTCTGCTGCATGAAGTCGGTTCCCTTTTTTCCGTTTTTGGTAAGATGTAATTTGAGCTGATAGTATCAGAAACAAACTGTTGTTATATTAAATACTGCTACATACACTCCGTGTATAAGCTTCTTGTTGGGCACAAGTTAGGTGTTTACTGCATTCCTTTCTTTATTTTTATGACTCGCGTCATCATTTTAGTGAAATTAAGATTCAGATATTTTTATAATGCCGCAACATGGTGTCGTGCAGATTCTTCCAGTTACATTAATGTGTATTGTTTGTCTTTCCATGAGGGATGTTTGGTACTTAGAAAGCTCTCTAGAATCAGAGTGCTTGACTATCACTATGGCTGAAGCCTGCAACACGGACACTACTCAAACCCAGCCGCACCAAATCTCCAGCACACAACGAACCGAGAACAAAACGACCGATGTGGTAATTCAACAGCACAGCCGCAAGCTCCTGATGATGGATATATTAATGTCCGAAACATGTTGAATACATAAGAAGTGAAATAAAATAGCTAGTGACATCAAGTTGGTCTTTTATTCTTCAACAAATTTCTCTCTCCAAATATTCTCTCCGCTCGAGAACTTTTTAAAATTTTCTTGCAATTTCTTTGGAAGCGATTTTCACTGAAGGGCCGACGAACATAAAATTATAGGTTTGTCATTATCATTCAAATGCCTGCTTTTGAAGGAATCATTGACTTACATTCAGGAAACTGAAGACTGTCACAGAAGATCGTTTTAACAATGAATTTTCTCCCGAATATGAGTTACATTCTCATTAGTATGAAACCTGGGTATCGAAATTAGCTCTTGTTTTAATTTTAATAGACGTGTCTTAGAAATAAGAGCTGTTTTTTAGCCTGATTATTTTTTTACGTAACACCACGTTTAACATTAAAAAAGTTCACTTTCTGCCCACAGAGATCATTTATGTGTTGTGTATGCATCTCAGATCAAACGACGATTATTTCCCTATTCAACAGTTACTGACCGGTTTTTGTACCCGAGACGGAGTATGTTTACTGCGCGGTATGAAGCAAATATTTGAATGTAATTCACGTTCAGCAGTCCTTCTGTGGTGCTGATGAACCGGTTGGCCTTGCATCAGTTAATGGAAAACTACCGTTGGTACGGTTATGCAACATAATACCCTTCCCTTGCGCTCTGTTCACTGTGTGACCGATCCGTCATTTGGGTTGCATGTTAAATTAAGTGCTGCAGAAATCTTATCCACATGCAAGGCAAGAAGAACGTTCCTTCACAGCCCCACCAGTTTATTTCGTTTGTACGTGTTTTGCAGGTAAAAGAAAATGGTAAGTTCTTTAGCCGGCTGCTTGCCTGACTACAGACGGCGTAGATGCAATTTATCGTGGCTAAATGGAACACACCCACGTAGTCAGTCATTCATTCAGTCACTCTGCGCGGGAGTGGAGAGCACCAGGAAACCGCCTGTGCGCCTGGCAGTAAACACCCCACAACGTCGTCATCTCTGATACTGACTGCACACGAACCACAAGCCATTGTCCGTGCAGCTAGGATATAAATATTCATGAAGGTCTCCCATTTCGCGTCTCTTTAACAGCCCTTCCCAAGCTAAGAGCTGAGTAGGAGTCTTGTTTAAGAAAATTGATTAATTTTAGGCCAGCACAGCGCAGCTAGTTTGGTGCCTGAAGGGGTGGTTGAACTGAACTCGAAACGTTAGCCATCTGCTGTGTATCTTCCGCTTGAAATTGCACACCCATTACAATGCGCAAGATGATGTGTTTTGTGTGTATTGTAATCTCTGTCCGCTTTTGTCAGTCTCTGAATGCTTGTCTGACAAAGCCGGTCTCATTGGTCAAGATTATTATTAAAGCTTGAGGCCGGATAACGCGTTATTTCATGCTTCATGACATGTTGGTAACGTACCTGCCTAACTGAGCCACGTTTTATATAACGATATGTGTTTACAGTTGTGAAGCTGTGACATTTGTTCGTGAAAGCAAGGATGGTAGGAAATGTCGATTATGAGAGCTGAAACACTGCCGCTTACCAAGGGAACATGCGGTGCCGATCGTCTATGCTTGGTTGAAAAATATGCATGCTTCTATAACTTCGGTAATATTTTAGAGATTTAACATAAAGAGTTAAATGTTGCCAACATCCAAACCCGCCCAGTGACTTTTACCTTTTAGATTAATTATCCCGTTATCCAACCCTCTCAACCTGCTTCTTTCCTTCGGACATTACGATTACAAACTACACATGCATATACAGTCTAATTCCTGCTGAGTGGCCCACCCGTCTCATACACATTTGTTTAATATAGCTAAAGTATTTGGTGAGTGGCCGCGCGGTCTTAGGCATGGGTGTGGGGCCGCTTGTTTGCTGGGATTGTGGGGTTGAATCCCGCCAGTGGCATGGATGTCTGTCCCTTGTGTGTGTTGTGTGATGTCAGGTAGAGGTCTCTGCGTCGGGCTGATCACTCATCCAGAGGAGTCCCACTGAGTGTGGTGTGTCTAACTGAGGGTGATCACGAATCCTTGATAATGAGGAGTCCTTGGCCCGCTAGGGCTCTTGCGCCATGGTAAAAAAAGTGTTGGTGAAGAGTACAAACTATGAAGCTCCTAATTATGCAGTTTCTTTCGTCCTGTTAGTTTATCTATCTTAGATCCAAATATTTTTCCTAGCACTTTTAAATCAGTTCATACTTAAGGGCGAGAAACAGAAATTCAGTAAGAAAGACAAATGATTGGCCAAGAAAGTTGGCTATAGTAGTAGAACTTCGGAGTGTACTTGTTTCGAATCTCGAGAGAAACACGGAATACCATGTCAGGTTTCTTGTGGTACTCCACGACGGCTTCCTTCCACACATTTCCCAAATCATTCGCTGTTAATCACTTTCGATACTGTATATCCGTAAATTTTCCGTGAATTGAAAATAGACAATAGACCGATAACGTTTGGAATGCCGAAAAAGAGTGGTTGAAACTTGGTATCAGTGATTGTTAAGAGCATTTTATCATCGGCAAAACCAAGTGGCCGCATGTGTAAACTAGTATGTGTAACGTCAAACACAGCAGTTACCAAACTGGGTAAATATTTCGTGTAATTTAATAAAATTGCTTCATGTTGTAATTAATACAAACACCCATGGTGAATACACAGATAAACTGAATGCACCTGCACGTGACACACGTCAAAGTGGATACAAGCATGATGTTAAACAGCGGTTGCTAATGGAAGAACTCTTTGTGGAAGTACATAATGATCACCGATATTTTGGTGTTTTCTAAAGTTGGTGAAACCTAACAGCATACGAGACATGTGGAAATGCTGGTCGATTGGAATTCAAACTTGTAATTGGAACAAATAAATTTTCCGTTTATTGTGGTATAAATCATGCATTTAGTTGGGGAAATCCACCAGAACTCAAAAAGGAAAGTTGTTGGGCTCGTGGCTGTTTCACGCCTGTATGTCGTTGGCAAGTTATGCCTCCGCAGGTTATGAATTGATTCTGATGAATATACAAGTACTTTCTTAACTATGTAATATCAAAATTTTTATTCAGATATTTTGTGAAAATGATTTGTTTTGGGTAGTTTATATGTTTCAAAATAAGTAAATTCATTTCATTCAAACATTTCTGCTATAAGCGAGGTAAATACTTTACATTGGTCCAAACCTAAATTTTCTCCACCCTGCGTTTGGGGTTTTTTTTTTCGAAAAAGTAGCAACATTTAAGGGATTGCCCTGCATTTAGTCTGTACTCCATTAGGAAACAGTCTACTGCATTCCGTTTTTATGTATCATCACACTCATATATGTATATTTATGGTGTAATGGAACTTCTGGTGCAAGAGACTTCTCTTTCCTGCTCGTTTTACTGGTCACCAGGCTCATAACGTTTCATAAACGGTTAAGTGAGGAATGATGTTCCTTCAGTAATTAAATTTTATGATATGCGTGCGGATAACTTAGACCATTGCTTAGCACGAAAGCTTTTACTGAGTTTGCTTTTGTGATATCAGTCTGTGTTAAATAATTTGGCGAAAGATGACGCGCAATGTGACGCCATGTCGGGCCAGCCGAATTCTTCGGAAACATTACGGATTATAAGAGCCCTAGTTAGGTTTTGTACATATGTCTAACATAGGCTTGGTTTGGACAGCTTGTTTAGTTGATTTTTCGGGCATTTTTCTCGCTTTGATCACCTGATTTACCCATTTCCAATTGTAGATGTGATACGATAAATTTGTTGAATCAAGCAATGTTGAAAAATTATTCAAAGAGTGGCCAATTTAAGTGGTAATGCAGACAATTTTTGTTAAGAACCTGGCAGATTTGTAGCTGAATAATTCAGTAGCCTAGTCTATTTCTGTTATTTTGTTGTTGATTCTGAACTGCGCGAAAGGGGAAGGCAAACAAGGGGAAGTGGAAAGTTTTACGGGGCAAACAGCGAGCTCAGTTAACCCTGGGGCTTACTTACTGCCAGGTTTTATTATTATTGTAACACATGACCTTTAGTTCCGCGCGGCTAGATTCCGGACTGGTTTATACCTCTCTTACCTTGACTGTAAAAAAAAAGTGTATTGTGATTTTCCTTCATACTGGTGACACACAAACACCGTAAGTTCTTACACTCGCGAGTAGTCTCCTGCGCAAGGAAATCCTAGTGGCCCCGGTGAAATAATTTGACTGTATCTCAGCTTACAGTTGTCCTTGGTTACTCCAAGGCAACATTTTTAAACGGACGAGGCCATATGTTACAATTGCTCCACATATCTTCGTCAAGTGTAGTTCTCAGGAAGCAAGATGGGTTGAAAACGAACGTCTGCTTTCGGTTTATTTCACCGCATTGGAGTTTCGCTCTCATTCCTCCGCCCAGAATGGGTTCTTGACCACTGTATCATGAGTAATGTTACACTATCTACTATTTATAGTATTCTGAATGCGGATGAGACGCAACAACCCACTGAAATGGTTCGCCATAAGGAGAGGTACAAGCATGTTCACTCTTCTCGTGGGTTTAAGTTTCCGCCCCTAAGTATATGTGATGTTCCTCTTCTGGGAAATTACGTAGGGCGTATAGTGGTAATTCTTTACAGAATTTTCGGGATAACCTATCGGTCTCACTTTTAATCTTGACCACTTAAAATGGGACAGATAGGTTTACGTGAACGTCTGTTAAGAATTACCACTATACGTTACGTAATTTCCCAGAAGACCGCAGATCTTATATACTTTGCGGCAGAAGCCTGAAACCACGCCTAGTGTAACTTTTTGGATTCTTGGCACTTGGAGATGGAACCTTTAATTTTTCCCGAAACGTCGGTAACACATGACCGCTATACGCTGCGTTATTTCCCAGAAGGGCACAGATTTCATCTACTTCGCGGCGGAAGCCTGGAATCACTCAAAATACACTATTTTGGATTCCTGCCCCTTGAAGATGAAAACGATATGTTGTCCCGAGACGTCAGTAATGAATTACCATTATATGCTGCGAAATTATCCAGAAGAGCGCAGATCCCATATTTCATCTTGTTTACATAAATATTGTCAGTGTTTTGCTTAAACCGTCCAGCAACAGAAAGTGACTGTCGACTCTCCCATTCATCGCAAATATTGGGACCGCTGCCAGGAGCAATAAAGTGAGACAAGCTTCGAGAGAGATTCTACAGATTTATATGCGGCAGTCTGTAACGGACTCTAGGAAAACTGAAAACTGTGAATGTGGAAGGTTGGTGGAGATAAATATTTAATATACAAATTATATATGTATTGGAGTCAACGTGTTTTAGCCTATCTTGTGGAAGCAACTGGCGTCAGAAGCACTTGACCTAGTTATAGTGTATTTGGGGTTTCGGAAGGATTACGTGTGAATACCTGTCGTATTATTAATTTGGCCCTGAAGGTAGACTTGCGAAAGGCAGAGTAGTAAGTTTTAAGTTCCCCATAAAAATACATAATAATTTTTTAAAAATATAGGCTTATCGTACTCTAAATGTTAAGAGTCTGCGTTTTGTGTTGTTTGTAATGTTTCGACGTAAAAGACTTGTTCAATCGCCATGTTGGTACTGCTTGTCTACCGTCGACACCAAGATTGGGTGAACTCTAGTGACATGATATTCACACTTCCGTTCAATTCGGCCAGTATTTCAGACATTAGCTGCGTAACTGGAACAGGTGAAAACGGAATATCGGAAACTGAAGTGAAATTTTTTAATCTTTTTGTAGCGAACGCAGACATTGCTCTTGCAACAAAACATTTTCAATTTCACATAATCATGAATAAGAGCTATCGGCAGCGACTCATTGTCATAACCATAAAATTTTATTTGCTCCTATTACACTAATCTTGTCGATACAAGAATCGGTTACCAATTCTCTGTCAAATTTTCCAGATTCCATGTCACCTATGGACCAGCTTGTTGTATTGCATTTGGGGTTTCGGAAGGATTACGTGTGAATACCTGTCGTATTATTAATTTGGCCCTGAAGGTATACTTGCGAAAGGCAGAGGAGTAAGTTTTAAGTTCCCCATAAAAATACATAATATATAATATACACCTACCACAGCAGATCGCAACATCCGGGTGCTCTGAATGGTTGATCATCCTGCTCTTAGCAACTGACCAACTTAATGCACAAATTCTTGTTTTATAATAAGTTTATTATATTCCTCTACATGTTTCGAGCACTGTTGTGCTCATCATCAGGAGGTCAAATTATATTATATAGTATCTGGTATCGTCACACTCTGTAGGTGGCCGTCCGGTGCGTTAACCTGTGCACCGGACGGCCACCTACAGAGTGTGACGATACTAAATGCTGTATAATACGATTTGACCTCCTGATGATGAGCACAACAGTGCTCGAAACATGTAGATGAATATAATAAACTTATTATAAAACAAGAACTTTTGCCTTAAGTTGGTCATTTGCTAAGATTATACTGAGATGCACCGGCAGCAAAACATCAAAATTTGTTATCATTCTGGGTCGAATACTCGAATCGCACAAGGTGGTGCCGGCTTTCTTTTCTTTTAGTTTTATTCCTTCCTCCTTTTCTTCAACCTGTTCAGATAAGGGATTTGCACTCGATCGATTCCACGACCAAGGAGTTTCCTCAGTGGTTTATTTTACGACGCACTCAGAATCTCAGGGTACATAGAATTGAATTGTACCGTGAATGATGAGTTTGGAAAGGATTTGGAAGGAAGCGTCCTACGAATAATCGAGGTCGAAATCCCGGCATGGGCTCAGATCGATTGAGTAAAACCTTCAAGAATATCAGGTTATCCATTCTGTCCTGGCTGATGTTGGAATCCGGCATTACCCCATTGCAAGCTAATATCTGTACTGCTACAGTCACTTGCCAAGGAATTCTGCTACTTGTCTGAAGTGGTGACTCTGCAGAATTAATGCTGATTGTAAACAAGCCAGATGACCTAAACGTTGAAGACTGATAGCAATTCGTCTCATTTCTGGCAGTAATTATCCAACAAGATGCAGCAATATTCAGTTTACAGTGATACCTCGGCTAACGAGTGACCCTGCTAACGAAATTTTCGGCTAACGAAGATTTTTTTCGCTGTTTTTTGGACTCGGCTAACGAATGTTTTAGTGGATGCGTGCTAACATAAAGCAGCAAACATGAACGGTCGGGCCATTCCGGGAGCTTATCTTTTCCGTCTGTATGTGTGTTTCGGCCAACGAAGATTTCGGCTAACGAATGTGATTCCGGAACGAATTATCTTCGTTAGCCGAGGTATCACTGTGTGTATATCTGTAAACTGCTCTACATGTTTCGGGTGGTATCTCCACCCATCATCAGGGGCTCATATCACTGTATCTACAGTATCTGGCATTAATGAGACCGTTATTTCTACCTGGATGGGAACCAGTTCCCATCCAGTCACGTTCACGACAGGTAGCAGTAACGGTCTCATTAATGCCAGATACTGTAGATACAGTGATATGAGCTCCTGATGATGGGTGGAGATACCTTCCGAAACATGTAGAGCAGTTTACAGATATAAATATACTGTATATTATTGCATCTTGTTGGACAACTAATGCCACATATTACACAATGCACGGACCTTTGAGCGTAAAATTCTTCTCATTTCAATTCAGTTCTTTTTTGTTATTTGATTTTTCTAACTCAACACAGGATGCTCACATGCAACACTGTCAGGAATGAACCCATATTTGGGTTTCGACGCGGTTGCTGTATGGTCTAGTAAAGTCTGCAGAGCCCAGCTGACAGTCTGCGTGGCGCTCGACGTAACACCTATTATAGTGTTTTAATATTTGTGCCGTGGACATTCTAGCGTTTCAACTGAAAGTTTAATGCGTGTGTCAGTGTGTGAGTGTGTGAGTGTGTCAGTGTGAGTGTGTTTTTACCCACTTACAATGCAACGGACCATTCTGAGGGCGTCACATTAGCTGCCAATTGGACTGCCTGTTGTGGCACACACGAAGTGCCGAAATACTTGGGAGACTTACTAACGTCTGAAGTGTATACATTTTGGTGCATGTAAAGTTGGTTTTATAAATTAATTTCATTTCTTGTTTCTTTACTTGCTGAGTCGACAGCCCATCGACCAGTTTCAAAATGAGTGCTGATGGACATCAAACATACTTACTCGTATATACAGCAAAGAGTAAACAAGAGAAACAAAACACAGGAATAGAACACAAGAGAAAATAATACAACGCAGTTTAGATAATAAAAGATTAGAGTTAAAGGCAGAAAATTGTGCGTTGTTAACATAGAAAACAATTGTATCCCTGATAGGGCAATTTAATGCATAAAAAAGACAAAATACAGCTGGTAGAGCAGAAGAACTTTAAAATTAATAATTTGACATGCGACTTCTCTTTGTTTTATGTAGTAAATAAATGCATAAAGTTTGATAATAGTTTTAACACGACTAGATTTTATTTTTGCTTATTTGAACAAAATAGAATTTAGTTGTGTTTAGACTATTATCAAATTTATGTATTGATTTATGAATAATTTGTTTCTTACATGTATGAATATTTGTACATGCAAAACCTTCAGATAATGCGCATTTAACAAGAAGACAATTTTTGCGTGGAGAGGCGACACCGAACATGGATCAGATTTCGAGGTAAAAAAAAATTGAAAAATGTAGACGTTAATCATTGTACTGCATTGAGGTGATGCCATGTGTCGCTTAAGATATGCAGCTTTAGGTCATAACAATAGTAAAACAATAAAAATAATACATTTCTTAGAATAAAAAGTGTTTTCTCGTGTAACAGCCTTCATGAATATATTAATGTAGATGCAACACATTTTCGTGGAGGAAGGAGCCTGTGTATTAACGTGATCGTAATGGAACGGGTGGCTGTACGAATTTTAACTGTCTGAAACTTTATGCTGTTATTGATGCGTACAGCCAACACAGAAAAATAAAATTTTAAACTGAGGAAGGTAGACAGGGAGGCCACCCTTTCTTCTGAACTCAGCTGCTTTCAAACTTGAAGGCGTTGAGATTTTCCTGATGTGCCTATCCTCAAAAACTCCAGCAGACCTCGGAAGGAATTACAATGTAACCAGTTTTGATGCTTCGAAATACGCACCGGCAAGCAGACGTACGACGGCTTAGGTTTGTGTGACCTCTCCTTACATCTGAAGAAATATTTTAGGAAATTAAACTAAAAGTCTGATTTGTTTAACGTAAGTCGTTTTGCTTGAGTTGATGTCTTGAAACTAAGCAAGTTACTAGCGATCAATAGTGATTTCAGCAAGAATAAACAATGACTGATGACAATGATGACGACCATACCGTGAGGAACGCTAAGCGTGGAGACAAAGGAATGACAAGAGTGGAACATCCGTTGGTACGTGAGAAAACGGTGGTGGTTTAGACGTGTGCTTCGGCTTGAAGTGCGATGACAAGGCGGTGTGATGTGATGACGGATGGTCATATTGATCCTGCTGACATGAGAATTGAAAGCTGAAACGACAATGTAGACAATAGCAGGTTTCGTAGTGTAGGAGGATACAGCGAAAGAAAGATCACGTACATCCTGTCCAGCGGGAAATCCGTCCTCCAACACATGAGCGAGCATAGAATCGATCTAGAAACTCCATCACTTCAACCAAAGGGATTCCAGAAAAGAATTTTCGTTTCTGCCTTGAACAGAATAATATATTTCCAGTATGTGCAAGATCTGTGGTTGAGGGTGTTATTTATCGGGTGTTGTGAGTTGCAGACAGTTTAACAAATGAGTACCCAAATGGTTACCCATATTGTAACGTGTACCATCTGACTGCCATACAGAACTTGTTAGCCATTTCTGGTTGAAGGACGGATACAAGAACAATGTTAGTCTGAGGCCTGGTACTTTATCTGTTGCACACTATGCAGCAGAATTCAATTGTTTACTACATTATTTTTGAGTGTGTTTAAATTATTATTTTATTGTGTTATTAAGGACGGCGTAATTTGTTGAAATTATGTAGCGTCGGTGGTGAAGGAAGGAATGAAATAATGAATGGGTGATTGAATATGGAGCGTTGTGTTTTGATGCCCACAGGATTGAAACCAGAAGAACCCGTTGCAAAATCTGTTACTGTATTACTTTTTCCACCACAAGTACCACATGGATTGGTCTGAAAGCGAATCGAGGCCACAGAGATAAGAGACCGGAGCCTAACCGCCTGAGTCGGTGACAGGGTCGTACTGGCTTGTATATTTGCAGTACAAAAAGTAACGTAATTATGTAGAATAAAATCATACTACGTCGTCATCAATATTTACACACTCCTTTGTAATCTGTTTATTATTAACATTTTACATTTTAATATGCAGTTCGTTAGACAGCCGTAAATGGTGGGTCCCTTAAAACTGTGGTCAATAAACAGCCTCAGCTTTCCGGAAACTCTTCTTAAAAAGTTTTATTTCGAAAATCTTAAGAAACGAATTTAATGCGGATAGTTAATGTGAAATAGGAGAGATCGTAAAAATAGATTGCTGTATGGGGACTGGATCCATGTGGTTCAGAATGGAACCCAACTATAGAATTTTGTGAAACACGGTACTAAAAACTTCGAGTGGCATAAAAAGCGGGGAATGTCTTTCACATCTGAGCGACTCTTAGCTACTCAATAACGATTCTACTCCATTGAGCTGGTTATGGTGAAAACGTGTGATTACTTCGTAATTATTAGAAGCGGATTGTACATTTGCAGTAGCTCGCAAGGTACAGTGGTCACGCTTCTTTTTATTTGTCTAAATATTTCATATGTTTCGAATTAAATCATGTGTTTAATGACATATATCCGAAAAAGGTGCATGGTTAGTAATTTTAACCTGATAATTCAGACTCTAATTTGCAGTTTGCGTACTGTGTAATTAGTAATTATTATAATTGTGGATGGGGCGAGGGATGTGGG
>Ga0131853_10016564_pt1 | contig 13439 bp, 11 predicted proteins | sample TergutLab28metaG_FD_92764 | JGI IMG/M metagenome (GOLD analysis project Ga0131853, IMG submission 92764) | Labiotermes labralis P1 segment gut microbial communities from Petit-Saut dam, French Guiana - Lab288 P1 (version 2) (version 2) | ecosystem: Host-associated > Arthropoda: Insects >...
AAAGCATGGAATCCCTGGAGCTATATTGGGCAGAAAAGAAAAATGGCGGGGCGGCGTTGAGTTTTCTGGCCAATACCTACCATCCTTTTTATTTCATAACAAATGATGATTATGGCGAAGCTCAACTGCGGCTGCTGTGCGATGACGCTAAAATCGTGTCATTGAGTTATACACTGTCAAAGGGCTTGCAGCCGCCCGATGGCAAATATCCAATTGAACATGACGCACTAACCACGGACGGAATCCCCGTCCTTTTTTGTTGCTTGCTCGACATACCGCGTTTAATACGATTCCATGTCGGCCTATCGTTACAAGGTAAAATCGGTAAGGTGATAGCCTTCGACTTTCAACAGGAACTTTTAGTGAGATATCTTGGCGAAAGGGCAAGCATCACATCTATCAGTTTTGAGAAGTTTGCAACACGGTTTTTTCGTAATGAGAAATCTTGATTCAAAGTAAATGGCTAGAAAGAAAATAGGAAAATGGCTAGAAAGAAAATAGGCGGACAATCAAAAATACACGAGGAGAGGCAGTATCCTCACGTACGTGAATTATATCTCATGGAGATGAACTCTGAACCCTATCCGCTTCTTGCATTGTACTTTGATTGATGATTTAAGGCAACAACAAAATACTACATTACTATACAAGGAGATGATTTCATGTGAACAAAAAGATTAAGTACGCAATAGCCGGAATCCTGATAGTTGCCCTGGCAACATACGGCACAGGAGTTGCTTCGCAGCTTGTCTATGCGCTATTCGGGTTTCTCAGAGACTTTGGAGGTCTGGGCCAAGGGCTGGCCGGGATAGTCACGGATATAAACACGCCCGAGGAGGCGGCTTCCTCTACTTCACTCTATATCGGGCAGCCACGAGCGGTGCTTGCTGCACTACTGAATACCCCATACAATCTATATGGATTCGTGGTTGTTGCGCTACTTTCCGGGCTGATTGTGATATTCCTGCGAAAAAACAGCCATGTCCAGGGCACATACGACAATGAACGAAACATTGTCTATTCCAACAAAGGAACATATGGCACATCAGGCTGGATGACTGATGAAGAAATGCACAATGAGCTTGAAGTCACTAAAGATATAAAGCGCACACGAGGAACTATTCTTGGGGAGATAGACGGAAAAGTCGTAAGTGTTCCGGAGGATACCATGATGAATAGAAATGTTGCGGTATTCGGTGCATCAGGAACGATGAAATCAAGAGCTTATGTTCGCAATAGAGTATTTCAAGCGGTACGCAGCAATAATGGTGAGGGAGAATCCCTAATTATTTCAGATCCAAAATCTGAACTCTATGCCAGCACGGCAGAATATTTGCGTGATAATGGATATATAGTTAAGGTATTTAACCTCATATCTCCTGAAAACTCTGATTCTTGGAACTGCTTGAGAGAAATCGAAGGTGACAACCAGGAATTGATGGCACAGATATTTTGTGATGTTGTTATCAGAAATACTTTGCTCAACAACAGGCTTGACCCATTTTGGGATACAGGTGCAATATCATTGCTTAAAGCCTTATGCCTTTATGTTGTTCAGGTATACCCGGAAGCTGATAGAAATATAGGAGAGGTATACAAGCTGCTTGCGGGTATTGCATCCGGTGGAAATGGTGGCAGTTTAAAAGCTGCATTTGCTGCGCTACCTTTCGGCCATTCCGCCAAAGCACCATTTGAAATATTCCAGCAGGCAAGCGAAAATGTGCAGAGCGGCATTATCATTGGACTGGCCAACCGCTTACAAGTGTTTCAGATTGAAGCATTTAGAACCATCACTAGCCATAGTGACGGCATTGATTTAACCCTGCCGGGCAAGAAAAAATGTGCATATTTTTGCATAACCAGCGACCAGGATTCCACTTTTGACTTCCTGAGTTCGCTTTTTTTATCGTTTTTATTCATTAAGCTGGTGCGTTTTGCAGATAGCCAACCCAAGCAGGAACTTCCTGTGCCGGTGCATATATTGGCAGATGAGCTGGCCAATTGCGGCATCATAGCTGACCTTCCGAGGAAAATTAGTACGATACGGAGCAGGCGGTTAAGTCTGAGTGGTGTTTTCCAAAATATTCCACAAATTCAAAACCGTTATCCAGACAATGCATGGCTTGAAATAATTGGAGGATGCGATACGCAGTTGTTTTTGGGTTGTACAGACGAAATGACAGCAAAGTTTATTTCGGACCGCACAGGAGAAGTCACCATCGGCGTGGAAAGTACGGCAAAAGAAATGCGTGCCATGCGCTTAGGTAATTATGTGCCATCTCAAAGAGAAACATCATCCATAGGCAAGCGCAAGCTATTAACCCCGGACGAGGTTCTTAGGCTGCCACGAGAAGATGCTCTTGTAATCTTTAGCGGACAGAAGGTGCTTAGGGTAAAGAAGTTTGACTATACAAAGCACCCTGAGTCCAAAAAGCTACGTGACAGCAATGCTCGTAACTATATTCCGAACTGGCGCAAAGGCAGGCCAAGCAGATGTACAGGTGATTCAGAAGGCATAGGCAAATCCCTAGTCGTGGCACAAAGAACAAACTATGCCCGTTTCAAAAGCTACAAAACGCAATCAGTACAGCGGCCCAGTGACTGTTGGGGATGAGGATTGCATCCATCTTCAGCCGGAAGCTTACTCTGTCCAAGCTCCCATAGCAGAACCAATAGAAACGCCTGTTGTAGTAGATGAGATTATCCCTAACATTGTTGGGGATAGATACGGAGCTATTGATATAGAGGATTTGTTGTCTGATTAGAGCGTGTTTACACTATCGCAACTAATAAGCCTGTTTCAGCCACCAAATTACTGTTAGAGCATATGAGGCCAACACAGGCTATTTACTTATAACAATAGAACTTAAATCAAAAAATCTAAACTGCAAGGAGGAAAAGTATATGCCAAGAAAGAAAGCAGATGCGGCTACAGATGCCACTACTGATGCCGCCACAAATGCAAATGAAGCACTTGAAATCACAGGAAACTCGGATGCAGACCAAAACTCCGGCGGCGCGCAAGATGCCGCCGTGGAAAACGGCGATGTTGTCGTAGAAGTATTTGACGAGGCAGTTTTCGAAGATAGTACCCCGATTATTGATGCCTTGCCTGTCTACGAGCAGACATCTTCTGCTACCGGACAAAGACGAGCGGAAACACAAGCTACAACACAAGCTATCATACAAGCCCCTATCCTAACCCTTGAGGTCGGTGCCGATGTCATCACCCAAAAAGATAAAGAGGATATCATTTGGCATGAGATAAAAACCTCTCAGGTCAGCGGTACTCATCTAACAGGCATTTTAGGAAAGATAGAGCGCATGGAAAGCGGAGCCATAGTGTGCGTTGTGGATTATAAGGGCCAGCGCATAGCTATCCCAATGAAAGAAATGATGCTAAATCTTGACCGCCCGGATGGTCAAAGCGATTATGAGTACAACGAGCGCGTCGCCCGTGTACTTAACCGCATGGTTGGAGCTGAAATTGACTTTATAGTGCGAGGCATAACAGGCTCTGGCGAAGAACGAGCTGCCGTCGCAAGTCGTAAGGCCGCTATGCTACGCTTGCGCCGCCGTTACTATCTAACAAACAGCGCAAGCGGCAAGCCACTGGTCTATCCGGGCAGAATTGTGGAAGCACGCATCATTGCTGTTAGCGAGATGGCAATTCGTGTGGAGGTATTTGGCGTAGAAACATCCCTTCGCAGCAGAGATATAACATGGAGTTACGCCGGGGACATAAGGGATGAGTATTATGTCGGCGATACTGTGCATGTGCGTGTGGTTAGAGTAATTGGCGACACTCCCGAAGATCTTAGAATAAAAGCAAACATACGTTCTCTGACTACGGACTACACTAAGGAAAAGCTGGCATCGTTAAAGGCCCAAACCAATTGCATTGGCAGAGTCACAGATGTGCGCCAAGGCGTTATGTTTATCAACTTGGTTGATGGTGTTAGGGCAATATCACATAATGCTTTGATGACCGCAGACCCGGGCGCGGTGATGATGTGCTGTTTGTTGTTACTCGCGTAGATGAAGAAGGCGGCGTGGTTCTTGGAGTTGTTTCGCGGATTATTAAGAGGAATATTTAGTATACTGTTGCGCGCTGCACGTAGACAGCACGATTGCTCGACCCTAATTTGATCGCTCATTAGTTGGCGTTCAAACATTTGGTGACCAAATCAGTGTATCGAAAAACTCATAGAGAAAGGGATAGTGAAAATGAGTACAAAAAATGAAAAGAGTTCGACAGTCAGCCTGCCATCAAAAACTGCAGCCCGAACCTATGTTATGGCAACAATTCTTATTGGCGCTGTAGCCGGTATTGCCTTTTTGATAATGTCATTTATGCCAAAAGGTGACATGTTGCCGAAATCAAGGGATATCTTCACGCTATATGATACCTACAATATGACTTTGGTGGTTGTCTTTGATGAAGAATCGCCTATTGTAGGGTTCATTGCTCCTGACGGTAGCCAAGTTGACATGGAATCAATACGCTACAGAGCTGGCAGCAACTTCATTCAATTCTTTCTGCCAAATGCCATGCCCGGCACATGGCGAATGGATTATGACCCTTTATCCAACACAGAAATATCATCTCATTATTCTGTGTATATGGATCATATCTTCATCAAAGATTTTGATGTGCTGATGCCTTCTGACGATAGTGCAATCATTTCTGTGTCCTTTGAAGTGTCCGCGGATGAGCCTGGAGAGTTTAACTTCGAACTTTATGCTGTATTCACTAGCTATGATAATAGCATAGTGGATGAAGTTATGCTTGAAAGAGGATATGGGATGTTGAATGAAGCTATAAGCACGAATGTAGATTTTGGCAGCGTCCAAGAGATGGGAGGTTTTATGCTGCGGCTTACAGCCCATGTGCGCCATGGCCAAGCATCCATCCAGGACACAGTATGGGCGGATTTACGGCATATGCTTGGTAGCGATTGACAATGAGCCAGAAATGACTTATAATATGTTTAGGCCAGCAATAGCATATATTCTGGATTCGTGTCCCTAAAATCGCATTAAAGTGACCAATTAAGCAAAACCGCTTTACAATAACTAATAAATTAGGTGATTACGTGATATATAAATGTGCAAAATGCAATTTTTTCTTCGAAAGAAAAAGCGAGCCGTCAAAATGCCCCAATTGCGATAGCCAGCATGTGGTTGGTGCAAATGAAGCAGAGCAGCAAAAATACAAGAAGCAGCACGGCAAGCGAAAGAGTGCTGCGAGAAATGCTGGTACTACCGGCTCCAACGATACACAGTAAATCTCAAAATACATAATAAATTAAGCAAACCCCCATGGTGCTTCTGGTGCATCGCGGGGGTTTTTGATTTGGAGGATGATTGATGATTAAGATGATGACAAAAAGGTTTCGGCTGGCTCTACTGTTAATGCTGCTAATCTTGCCGGCCATTCTTCTTGCGGCTTGTTCTGCAAACTACTTAGAGCCCGAAGAAACATATTCTGACCTGGAAATCCAAGTAATGGAAACTTTGGAACCCACAGAGCTTAGCCCTGATGATTCACTGGTTATGCACTTTATCAATGTGGGTGAAGGTGATGCCATTTTGCTTGTCCAGGGCGATTACGCCATGCTTGTTGATGGCGGCCCACCGGAAATGGGAGTGACCGTATTCACCTATCTGCGTAACCAAGGCATTGATGTACTGGATTATGTAATAGCAACCCATCCGTTTGCCGATCATGTTGGTGGTCTGCTTGATGTTTTACGGCGTATAGAAGTTAGAAATGTGCTTTTACCAATGATTTACCACGATACACCGGATTATAATATGTTTTTGTTTGCGGTAGAAGATTCCAGCGCAGAAGTGGCTGTCCCATTTGCAGGACATAGCTTTACTTTAGGGGATGCTATTATAGAAGTCCTATCTCCTAATCCCGCGGATTCCTGGGAGCACCGCGCCAACTATTCCATTGTGTTAAGAGTAGAGTTTGGCTCAACCAGCTTTTTGCTGATGGGGGATGCAATGAGGGAGGTCGAGGCTAATCTGCTGGATGGCGATGCGCAGCTATCTTCCGATGTGTTGAAAGTAGCTCGTCATGGTGCATCATCTGCAACAACAAGCGGCTTTCTGGATGCTGTAAACCCATCTATAGCTATTATCTCTGCCGGCAGCAATAACAGCTTCTTATCACAAGAGGTATTGAGGCGATTATCAAGCATGGGCATCCATGTTTTCAGAACAGACATAAACGGCTCTATTGTTTTAACAAGCGACGGAACAAATATTGGCGTAATGGTGGAGAGGAGCGAGCTGCCATGATGGAACAAACATGCGTAGATACACTTGAGAGTTTAAACAGAAGGTTTGAAGTCAGTTACGATGATTACATTGTTAAAATCAACAGCTCTAATGTCGAGGAAGCTATTGAGCTTGCTTCGGAAATCGTTGCAGTCAAAGAAGTCTATGTTGAAATGTGCTTTTGGTTGGGATTATCAATTGTAAGCACTTGCTGGCCCTTTGCCGGATATAGTAGACCTATGAGCGAGCCGGAAGCGGCCTATCTTATGTCATTGGAAAATCCTCTGCTGGAGCTGGCAAGTAAACGATGGCTTCACACTTTTAGCAATAGGATGGATTTTCAAGGCTTTTTTGAGTCAGAGATTAGTGCAGAAATAGCAAAACGATAATGGATATCACCATACCATGATGAAAAGAGGGATGCTAATGCGTGAAAATAAGCCATCTACAACTACTACACAGCAATCTGCCACACAACAATCTACTACATCACAACAATCTACATCTAATACAACTACAACACAACAACCTACACCAAAACCTGTATTTATGAGATTGCTAATGCTCTTTGGCGGCGGAGTAGGATGTCTGCTTGTTGGGATTATTGTGTCAATGGTAACGGGAGATTTGGTTATGTTGGCTATGTCCGCTGTTTTAGGGATAGCCTTTGTTACTAAAGGCATATTGCTTATAAGGAAAATTCGATTAGGACATATATACTCTGTGTCCGGGGTATGTGTGAGTATTGTGCCAAAACTGCTGGGACGATATAGGCGAATAGAGCTTGTGGATGTATCGAGTGGCAATGATATTTGCTTTATATTGCCTAAAAAGGTCGTATTCAAAATAGGTCATTCCTACACATGCTATTTTGATAATCAGCTCAATGACCAGCATAGCCATCATAATCAACATCAACACCTGTATGACCAGCATAGTCAACATAATCATAATCATAATTATCAAGACCGCCAAGGGAGAGGTGACAGCTCAAAAGGCGGCTTTTTTAATGCAGATATGGATTTGCCAACAAACGGCTTTTTGGGATTTGAGGATTTTGGGGTATATCAAGAAAAGCCTGTTGTGACATCATCGCCGTCGCCGCCGTCAGTAACATCATCAATCGCTCCACAAAAACTAATGGAAGCGGCATCAACTACGCCACAAAAACTAACGGAAGCGACACCCGATTTCGCTGGAAATCCAGCAAATACAGAAAACACAGATAAAACAGTAAATGCAGTAAAATGTTAAATACAGGAAAATAGTAAATCCAGAAACCACAGAAAAAGGAGGAGAAATCATGATGTACGAAACATTAAAAAGTCCTTTGTCTGGCAATGTGCCAAGATACCTATTAGGCTTAGTTACAGCGGTGGTACTGATATTTTTCTTACAGACAAATGTTTTTGCGACAAGCACAACAACCCCCGGCCAACAACCGGGCACAGTCCTTACGGTTGACACATCGCTAAATACACGGCAAGGTGCAGACGAAGGCGATGAAGATTATTCACAATCTGATGTTCAAGGCGTTATGCCAGCTGAAGCTCCCTGGGCATGGCATCCCATAAGTGTTGTAAATGAACCTATGAACGGCTTTAATGCAATACGTAAAACATACTCTCTGCCGCCGGATATAAACCCTGCTGTAATCTCTACAGAAGATTTTGATATGCTGGGCCAGCGTTTTACATTTGCATATGTATTACAGCAGTCCACATCTAATGAAACAGCAATGGAAGTTCGTCAAACCGTAACAATAGAAACTCGTAGCCGTGACCTAAATGATATCATACCTAATCTGGAATCGGAGATTTGGTATGAGAGAGATGGATTTGCTGGTACCTTAGTGTTGGATATTCGGTCTATAACCAGTGAAGTTGCAGGTACATCAAGGCATACCTCTACTGCTACAAGGCAGCGTACATTTCCTCATCTATCCAGCGCCGACAGCTCGCAAATCCCCCGAACAATAACAGATGGCGGAATAACCTTCCACTTATCAAATGTTGACTGGCAATCCAATAGCATGTCAGCAGTTGACGGTCTTCCTGTGGCATCAAGTTATACGGCAAATGCCACATATACAGCGCAAGTTACTCAAACCCGTACCACAGGATATACCATAACAGCTGAATATGTTGGTACTGTATTCAGAACGACACAAGGCACAACATTATTTACTGCGGTGTTCTATGGAGAGCCAATAATTGAGATTTGGCTGGGTGGAGAATCGGATCCAGGGTTTGGTGGGATTAATCCTGTAGATTCTGAAACGAGCCATACAGCGGGTTATGCGGCAGGCCATGCGGTAGGCTCTGATTCTGGCTCTGAATCTGATTCAGAGCCAGAATCCGCATCAGCAGCTGCTCAAACAGGCCAACCCGGAGAGCCAAGGAATCAATCCGGTGAATCAGGAAATGGGATTATCATAGCTTTGACTGTAATCGGTACGTTAATTGCCCTGGCAGCATGTGGCACTGGCGGTTTCTTTTTGGCTAAACATTTCCTTGGTTATAACGTAACCGTGTATAGCATCAATGGTCCAAGAGAGATTGTAAAAGCCGGCAAGATTAAGCTGGACTTAAATAGCCCTGACCCTGCAATTATTTTGGATAATGCCGTAGGCAGTTCTCTTGCTAAAACCGATAGATATATCATCCAGATAGTGCAAAGAGCTATTCCAAAACTTGTGGGCAAAACAATCAGCGTGTCGCTATTTGATAAGGTCGCATTCCATGAAGTTCCTGAATCAGCAGCCGAAGTACCTATATATGAGTTTGAAGTTAATTTTTCGGATGATGACGATGGTTCGGGCATAGCTAGAGATGCAGGAGCGGGTGGAGCGGCAAGCGGGGCGGCAGGGTATGCGTTTGATGGGGATGATTAGAGTCCTCGTCGTATCCATATCCATATCTCATACAGTTCAGGCAATTCAGACAGTTCAGACAGCTCAGATTATACCCTGGCCACGTGATGACCCTCTATTGATTAATCACTTGAATGACCGTTTTTAATTGCTTGAATAATCGTTTGCACATTAGCGGGTATTATCACACTTTGCAGGCATTATTGCACTGGAGACTATATCTGCAATTTCAATTAAATCAATTAGTTAGTGAAACACGCCCTAATTCAATTAAATCAATTAAATTCAAATTTTCAGGAGGTACACTATGACAAAATCAAAATATGTTATAACGAAATCTGTGTTCAGAACAATATCTGCTATTGCTCTTGCCGTAATAATGATGGCAGTCCCACTCACGGTTTATGCGGATAACACCGCCAGACAAAACAACCACTTCACCAATCCCAACTGGCAAAACATGCGTCATACCAACAATTGGAACTGGCGACATAACTGGGCATATCAAGCACCGGAATATCAATTTGAAACCACGTTTCCTGTAGACCAATGGGGGCGGCCTACAACTTCTAATGTTGCACCTCAGCATACACAAAACATCCGCAGGGATAGACATGCAGCTGCATTGCCGCCAAGTCATGGTCATGTTACAGGATTTTTTAGTGGTGAATTTCCAACAGGCCAAGTGAATCCATTTGCTCCAAGGTATAATAACAACCCTGCTGCCAGTCATGCAATCGCAATTGAGGGCTCACCATTTGCTCTTTTGCCAGGGGAAACTGGTGTCAATGTCAGAGCGGATGGTTCACATGCAGGCGGATTTCTGGCAAGTACAGGTGGGCCACAACAGGGTGGCGCCGGAGCTGGAGCACCGCATGGTGGCCCTGTAGGTTCTGATACACCGCCTTGGACAAATCCCGGCAACCAAGCCGGTGCTGATGGAAGTGGTCAAGGCTTTACGGTGACACATAGACCAATTGAAAACAACAATGCTACCCAGTCTTCTACTCAACAAGGCCGCATTATTACTGTAACCCCGTTTCCAGACGGCACGATCGGCAGAATTACGATACCAGCACTCAACAGAACAGCATCTGTCCGCCCTGGGACAGCCTTACCAACCCTTGACCATTATGTTGGGCATTTTAGCTATACAAGTATGTGGGATGGCAACATTGCGCTCGCAAGTCACAACAGAGGCCCGGGCAGTTTCTTTGCCGGCATCTGGACCTTGCAGCGTGGAGATAGGGTTTATTATGAAACGACATTGGGTGTGAGAGTTTTTGAGGTTGCTAGTGTTGAACAGATAAGAGAAACAGACCTTGCTAACCTTGACCATACCCATGAAAATTCAATCACGCTAGTTACCTGCGTCTATGGTCAAAGCGCCCTCCGCTGGAGTATCGTTGGGAGGCAGGTTGAGTAGGGTGGAAAGTGCATTTTCGGCTATTTTCGGCTATTCTTAAGCTCGATATTGTTAATCATGTTAATCATATGTTTAAAATTACCGTTGATGTTGTTGTTGTCAAAACCAGCATCATTACTGTTCTATGTAAACTTCCCTGCCATCCTATTTGGGTGGCAGGGTTTTTTATTTGTGAACATTAAGGGCGTTTAGAGCCATTTAAGGCTAATTTTAAGTTAAGGTTAATTAAGTTATTCATGAAACCTATTGGGCTGTTCCGGCGTAAATCAAACCTTTCCTAATAGGCGCGCTTTCATCTTTTGTAAAACTAAAACTTTCACTTTCCTGCGCTATATGGCAAATAGCAATTCCAAGGTCGATACTACTCATTTTGCCAAGCATTAGTCCAAGCAAGGGGTTTGGCTTTTTGACATAGCAATGAATTTTGCCGCCCTCGGCTATGAAATACCAGTTTTGTGCGTTCATGCCGCTTGGGGCAAGGCGGGCAGCTTCTAGTCTTTCGTCATTTCCTTCGCTTACGTCTGATAAAGGCTTGCGCTTAAACCCCGATAGCTCACGATGTAATGACTCGGCGGGGTTACCAAAGGCTATGCAGATGATATGGGATAAGGTAGACCTCTTTTTATCAGAGGTATCAGAGGGTACAGGCTCCTCTTTGTCAGATAATGCAGATTCTTCTTTGCTCATAGGCTTTGCTGCTCCAAGCCAGCAAGAGCCAAGTCCTGATGCCGATAAAAATAAATCCAGCTGCTGACCAATAAAGCCGATATTTTCCAGATATCCTTCTTTTTCTTCGCTGTTAAAAATCAGATAGTGGGGAGCTTTTATGTTGAACATGCCTTTGGTTTTGCCTGCAATCTCTATGGTATAGTCTATGTTGGGATATAGTGGCGAGAGATTTGCAAAATGTGTTTTTACCATCTCAAGAGTGGCTGTATCCAGTGGGGTCATATCGAATTTCCTTATTGATTTTCGTTTGCGGATGGTTTCTTTTGTGATCATTTGGCTTTCCTCCTAAGTCCTTTTAATTGAATATTTTATATGTGTAAAAATACTTGGCAGTATGGTTGTGTGGTACTGTAGCATATTAGCATAAATACTGTAACTTGCTTCGTTTGTCCAGTAAAAAATGTAGCAGCTGCTTACTATCCGCGCGCCTGCATCTTAATCCAGCAATCTAACTAAGCTCATTTACAGTTATTTTATAAACACTACTTCGATAAACGCCATCTTCGGCTTCTGTATCAGTTTCCTTCACAAATCGGAATCCCGTCTTTTCCAACACGCGGCAAGATGCGGTGTGGGCACTGCTAGGATAGGCATAAATATTGTCAAAACCGCAATGCTTGAAGCCAAAATCCAGCACAGCTAGGATTGCCTCCGGCACATAACCTTGCCCCCAATATTCCGGCAGTAAGTCATAGCCAAGTTCTGCTTCCTTTTTGTCGGCCGAAAGATTCCAAAAGCATATGGTGCCTATAGAATGCCCGGTTGACAACAAAAACATTGTCCAGGTAAGGCTTTTGTTGTTTTTCATGTCTTGCTCTATTCTTTGTATGAAATCATCAGCTTGGGCTATATCTAAATATTGCGCTATGCCGGTATGGAGTATAACACGCAAATCCAAGCGCAGCGCAAAAATCAAATCTCGGTCGGATTTATCAAGCCATCGCAGTATTAGTCTGGGTGTATGTAATTTTTGATTTGAGATATAGAGATTATTGTCCATGTGTATTTATCCTTATTTTGTCTCTGCTTTTACAGCGTGAATAGCTGTGTATGTTAGCTTACCACCAATACGCTCTGATTTCATCAGTTCTATACATGTTACCATCTCGCCAAAAGGCTCTACCTGCCTTGGCTGGACTTGCGTGATGATTTCGCGTCCAAGAGTGATATGTGGGCTATACTTGCGATTATCACATTCAAGTCCGTTTTCAGATAGCTTGTTGGCTAAGTTATGTTGAAGCTCCAGTAAGGCTTTATTTTCACAAACACCTGCCCACCATGTACCCGAAAGAAGTCGGGCCGCCGAAGGCGGGTTTTGCGAAGCAAAACTACTGAATATATCGCTGTCGTTTCGCTTGAAACATCCTATGCGGTCAATTGATAATTCAAATGACTCGAATGAGGTCATGTTCATAGCGGTCATAGCAGAGACGACCTGCTGTTCGTTACACTCGCCAAGAAAGGCAAGTGTGAGGTGTAGGTTTTCGGGATGGGTGAATCGCCCACGACTGGAGGCCTTGTGTAGTTCATCGCGTAGGGAAACAAGCCTGCTTCTTGTGGCATCATTGAAGTTTATGGCAATGAATAGTCTCATGGTTGCAACTCCTTTATAATTTATACTACAGCTAAACCGCATCACCAATGCTAATTTTTGTGCTTTTTGAGACTGGTTTCAACTATGTAACATTCTAATGTTTCTCAACCTTTTTCTTCTTGCTTTATTTTGATGCCCCTTATATGCAGAGATTTGTGTTGTTAAAGAATTGCAGTATATTGGTATAATATGGATAATGTGTGGTTGTGTTAGCATCGTATATTATATTGCTTATATGTCAGTCTTGGATATAGTTGTTAGGCAAAATGTTGATTTGACTAAGATAGAAGATTTAGACAACATTCCTTAAAATATACTATTGCAACATATATTCCAATATTGCATCAATATGTATCTTTCCCGTATCAAGCAAAGTGGTATTTAAGTCCCCATCCTTTATAACAAGCGATAACTCCGTGCAGCCAAGAACTAAGGCATCTGCGTCGTGATTTGATAACATCCCATCTGCTATCTTTAAAACAGTTTCTCTTTCGCGCTCCAAAACTATCCCCGCTTCCAAATTAGGAAAA
>Ga0131853_10016567_pt1 | contig 13438 bp, 7 predicted proteins | sample TergutLab28metaG_FD_92764 | JGI IMG/M metagenome (GOLD analysis project Ga0131853, IMG submission 92764) | Labiotermes labralis P1 segment gut microbial communities from Petit-Saut dam, French Guiana - Lab288 P1 (version 2) (version 2) | ecosystem: Host-associated > Arthropoda: Insects >...
ACAACCTACACAGCTACACACATGCTGCTGCAGTACTATATATATTAAGCATAGAAGCATTAGCAACTTCAAAATAAGGCAAAACAAAACTCCCTGAAGATGGTCTTGACAGACTGAATGAAGCAGGTAGGAGTTGTAGGAAGTATTTTAACCAAGTGACGTGGTTTAATGTGTAAATAAGAATTTAGAATCACAAATTGGTGCAATTAGTTGGTTATATTTTAATAAAATCGTTTTAACACTTCCCTATAAATGGCAAGATTATGGAGCTCTCTGCTAAGAGATATTTAAACTAATTTGACGTTCAAATTTGACGTCCATATGGCTGTTCGTAATATTATTTCTATAGTAAAACCAACAAGATGCACCATTGTATCAAATTTATTTTATTTTGGATTTTCACTCTAAATGTTTTGGACGGTCTTGCTAGCAAGCAGACAGCAGTGTCTGTTTGACAAATGCCTGTTGCTGTATGCACAGTCTTGAACTCCTGATGATGGACGGAAAGGCCGTCCAAAACATGTAGAGTGTCAATCCCAAATAAAACAAATTTGATACAATGGTGCATCTTGTTGATTTTTCTATAGAAATAATATTTAAACTAATTTGTCCAATATTTGGAAGGACGCAAAAACTAAGTAGTTCCGCTATGGAGCCTTCTGTATAGAATTTTGCAAGTGGCGTTGAAACACTTAATAGCATCAGTACAGCATGCCATGAAATAAAGTAAGTTTCCCTTTCTTCTAGTGCTCAATAGCGTTCATTCTCTAAGCCACTCGATCCCTTCTGGTGACCCGATCCTCGAAGTGTATAGTGCCTAATCCTACACATGCTAACAAGAAATATAATTCATCATCCTCAGTATCTGCTAGGTTCAGTTTGTTGGTACACTCACAGTGTATCTATATGGACGAGCTGACTGTCAGCTGCTTTATTTTCTCAGGGCTAAAAAGATATTAATTTTATCACGTTTTCTGCACTGTGTATACTGCTGTATTTTTCTTGTTCATCGGGTTACGGAAATATATTTGTACAAGCGTAGACTATAATTCTTTTCTTTAGCAAAGACAGCGTCCTTAATGCATGCAGAAAAATTTTTTTATGTATTTCGGAAATTAGAAGAGAATGTTTTACTCGTGAAATTCGTTTACGTAGTTTTAGCGTGCCATTAACAACACTGCCCTGTCACGGTGGTAATTAATACTGCCACGTCCAGCGGATATTGACAGCGCCGGCCATATTTAGACATTGCGAAATAACTGAAATGTATGCAGACCCTCGGGCGGGTAATGTATTTGGAGACTGCTCATATCATTCCAACATTATTTCGTTTCCGTACTTACAGCCACACGTACGATTATTTCCGATATCGGAAGGCACTTTAGTGACGTGAAGGTGAAGCTGGTAACTAGTGAATTTTGTGGAACAGAATCTTCTGGGGGAAATGACAATAGTCCAGCTTGTCAAGAAATGCCCCTCCTTGTATGGACCTTGACGTTTCATTAACTTTTTGACGCCTAATATCAGCTATAGTGGTCGTACCGCACCGCTAACTTCTAAAGTTGCATTTTATATATCTATTAAACAAATATAGGCACTGAATATTTTAAACGTGGTATATACTCTCCGTTTTTTTCTCTTCAAAATGCAGTTTGTTTCATAATTCTAACGTATTTTGTTCCTTTATTATTCACATTTTATATACAGGTGTGCTAAAATTTAAAAAATAATTCCGGCGCCAAAAGGTTAATATAACCTCAAGAGTCCACGAAAACTGGATGTTGTCTTGGACCACCGAACCCAAGTTACACGCCATCACCTCTGTATTTAGTATCAGTATTAATATTGCTGTAAATATTTAAGCCTGCCTCTATCAAATCGTCTTTGTAGTCCTGCAAATTATCAGCGTACGTTAATTAAACACTTTATTATCCAACTAATGCACAGTATATAATATGTGGATACAATTAAAATTATAAAATATTTAAAAGTGCTCCATCATGTTTTGGATCACATAGGGTCCATCATCAGGGAGCCTTGTACAGTGCTTAGCTAAAAATTACAAGTATGATTCTATCGTGTCCGAAAACGATAGAAACATTCTTGTAATTTTTAGCCAAGCACGGAAACGATAGAATCATTCTTGTAAATTTTAGCCAAGCACTGTACAAGGCTCCCTGATGATGGATCCACTGTGATCAGAAACATGTTGGAGCACTTTTAAATGTTTTATAATTTTAATTGTATCTACATATCATGTACTGTGCATTAGTTGGATACTAAAGTGTTTAATTATCATTGATGCACGGTGCAAACGTGATTATCAACGTGCGCTTCTTGTAATTTCATCAACCACGCTTTAATTTTATTTTACTTAGATTCGAGTAGTCTTATCTGTAACTAGCTCTGCTTCATGAAGTCAGTGAAACTGTAGAACAGGGGTTTTTCTAGAGAAGCTAATAGATCGAGAGCCACTCAAGAAATTCTCCGTTTTGCATGGAAACCGAATGTACAATACCGTCTGTAGAGCAGTCGATCCCTTGTACCTAACCTGAACTGGATCGAACCAGGACGCACACACTCACGTTCTGTTTCTTCAGTATCCATTTTAATACAATTCTCCCATCTACGCTTAGGTTTTCTACAATGCATGTCACCTGCCCATCTCATCCTATCATTCTAGTCTTCGTAAACCAAATAATGAAGACCGTCCATATCAATGTGGACCCCACGCTGTCGCCCTGTGTAACAGTCTGTGTACGACTCGTTTCCGGTAATTTGATCGCAGCGTACTTCAGTGCATTTAAAGGGTTTCTCCAACATAGCAACAAAATACTGAAGAATCCTCTTTGATAAGCTGCTCGCAACAGACGTGAATTGTTGTTATTGTCGTCGTCGTCGTCATCGTTGTTGTTGTTGTTGTTTTTGTTGATGTCGTCGTTGTTGTTGTACTTTTGTGGCAGAAAGGGTTTTACTGTACAAAGCTATATAAGAAAGAAATTTCATTAAATATGTCGTAGGGAATTTAGACGCCCATTTCCGGGTGTCCTTCCCCTTAGGCTCAAATATCTTCGTCACCGTGTACTGGAATATCCTCCGGCTACAAGTATTTTCTTTAATTAACGTGAGAAACCAAGTTGCACACCCACTGGCAAAATCGCTGTTCTATATATTGCCGTACCTTTCAGTCAAGTACAGCTGTTGTATAATTTGCACCTCTGCGAGTTCCGGTGCGGCCGTACAATCGTTGGGAGCGTGCGACATTAACTTGTAGCATTTCTGTTCATTAGCACTCTGCTTGCTAAATCCACACTAACCGATATGTACAGCTATAATTAAAGTGATAATAGCTAGATGTTAAATGCTGAATGTCCAGGTTAACTCAGTAGGCTGTACACCGTTGAAATCTCATTAGTACAAGAATATTATTATGTAAAGAATTTTTATTCCGCACTGTCTGTTACAAGCTGTAGTTGCCAGACGATTTAATCACTACAGTGTGTTGAACTGCGTAAGTGCTGAAATAGGGTATTGGGATGTGTGCTGGTGCCAACCGACTGTGTTGCGTGACGTGGCTACTTTTAGGCGCTCAGGCGTCTGTTTATGCTCTTCTTTTAACACATCGGATATTGGGTTTTCATAATCAGTATGGGAATCATTCAACTGGATGTCACTGCACAAGAGATGTGGCCTTTTTTGGGGGTACTCATGTATGATCCTGGATTACTTCCATAGTATTCTGTGTAGTTCCATAACTCTAATGCGTGTTAATGATATGAGATACATAATTTGAGTTCTTCGTCTATTTTATGACCTGACTATGTTCTTTATATCGTGTTTGGAATGACTGTTCTGTCTTTGTGTCCAACGTACCGAAGTGGGTATTCCAAGCAGTTCACGCTGCAGACACCACTGTTGTCAAATTTGTTCACTTCTTTTTTTTAAAAAAAAAAATCTTAAATCCTGGATTTGTGCGAATAGTGTTATTTGTTTTGCAAACAATCTGTATTTTGTCACAACGGAACATTTTTGTTATAAAGTGTGTTTCTTTGCCGATTTAGGTAAAGGTATCCCATTTATCTCTGGGACTTTCTTTTTTGACGTAATGTTCAACAGTTTGCTTCCGATGACGACTTTTTGCGTCGTTTGGACAGATTGCAGTTGCAACATTAGTTTTCCCGTAGACTGTTCTTTATTACGCGGCTACTTTTTTCTCCAAATGTATAGGATTAATGTTCACTGTGCGAAACAAAGAGTTTGTAGCTGAAAGTTTACAAGCTAGTGAGTGGCAGGAGGTGTTACGTATTATTTTACAAGTGCTGGTCCATTTTCGGTACATGATAAATTATAAATCTCCATTACTGATAGCAGTAACAGTTTAAACATGTGCACTGACATCATAATAATGTATACATTATTGACGAAGTTGAGACAAATAAAAGGGAGTGGGATCAATTCCGTCTTGCGTAAATTCCGGGTTACTTCAAAGTTGCAGGAACGGAACCCTTACGTAACTCGGGAAGTTTTCTTTAATTCTATGCATTGTAAAATACGATAAAATTTACTGTTTTATTCTTTCTCTAAGGTGAATGTGAGTTTTGGATAGACGCTGTTAAAAGCTGTTAGTGTCTTGTCGTCTGTGTTGATGTGCTGACTATTGTCGATTATTAAAATATTATCTACAAGTATATAGTGTTAACTTTCGCCAAAGGATATGCTGGAGATTTACACCAATTTATAATGTGTGCAGACGTATTCTGTTCCCTTTTATGTGTAATTTGACTTGTGCCTTAATTTGGGAGTTTCGGGATTTATGTTATAAATTTTCCCTGCTCGTTCTTTAGCAATGTGTTTATTTCATGTTTTATGGCTGCTTTAAGATTTTTTTTTTGTTTTATTGTCATCGTCTTTGTGAAAGGAATTTAGTTGTAGGAAAGTTAGATCTCCAGCGTCATAGCCCAGTTTTGAAAGGTTAACTACTCTTTCGCCATTTTTTTAACATTCATAGGTCCGTGCATCACTAATATATTCTCAGAGTACAACCAAAAAGATGCAACGTTTCTCAAATTTATTTATTTCTGTAAGACGCTCTACATGTTTCAGACGGCTTTTCCGTCCATCATCAGGAGCACAAAACTGCACATACAGCGTCAGCAGGCAGCAGTAACGGTCTGACAAATACCTGACGCTGTATGTGCAGATTTTGCTCCTGATGATGGACGGAAAAGCAGTCTGAATCATGTAGAGCGTCTTACAGAAATAAATAAATAAATTTGAGAAACGTTGCATCTTGTTTGTTGTACTGTGAGAACACTCTTCTGCCGTTACCACCTTCTGTTACACCAATTCGTTGTCTCTAAGTCGCAATTGAATTGCCCTCGCTGCCACAATGTACTGCTGCTCGCAGATGTAAAATTTTGTTTATTTTTATTTTAAAATATTTGTAGTCTTTTAAACGGAAGAGAATATTAAATATTCATGGACATTTTTGTTCGTTCTTTCGATGGCAAATTCCGCATCGAGTTGTCAATACTCAATCCATTTATTTTGTTTCATATACAAATTATATCGCAGGATTTGGATAACAATAGCTAGTACTGTGTAGTGAAGTGAACTGCTGTAAGAGTTTTATCTTTGTTATAAAAGGCATGATTTTTGTAGACTTTTTTTGTGTAGTTCCTGGCGATGTGTCTTTTAGTTCCTTGATTATATGGGCAAGTTTTTTTTTTTTTAATTTTTGTGACGTTTATAATTATAAGGTATGTTGCATGTTATGTTCAGTATTATTCCAGGTCTTGATGTTTGTGTGACCGTGCATCACTGATACAATAATATAAACAGCTAACTAGATGCAACAGTAACAAATTTTTTGATGATTACAATCAGCTCAACATGTTTCGGGCGATAATTTCGCCCATCCTCAGGAACACTAGACTGTGTTTACAGCTTGTTGTACACAGCACCGGCGATGCTGCTTGCTGGCGACAGCAGGCAGCATCACCGGTGCATTATGCCACAAGCTGTAAACGCAGTCTAATGCTCCTGAGGATGGGCGAAATTATCGCCTGAAACATGTTAAGCTGATTGAAATCATCAAAAAATGGTTAATTTTGCATATAGTGGGCTGTTTATATTTTTATTCCAGGTCTGTTTCCAAAAGGTGGTTAATAGAAGCTGTACTAACTATGAATTATTTCTTTATGTGCTGTTTTCTCTTGTAATGAATCTGTTTTTTTATTCGTATTTTGTTTCTCCGTTTATGTTTGGTTGTAGTGCAATGTAGTGTTACTTGTGTAAATGTAAGTTTTATTATAAGCGTCTTGTGATAAAATTAACTTTTGCATCGCAGGTAAGTAACTTGCGCTGTAGGTAGATATCCTCCTACAGAGTGAACCAATAATGTACGGCCAAATCTACAGAAGGTGAATCTACACCAAAATACAAATAAAAAAGTCTTATGACATAAGCCTCCTAAAGCATGGTTTCCGAGTTATGCCATCCAAGCTTAAAGAAACTTCTCAAGGTGTCCAACTTGAGCATCAACTCAGGAAGTTGCACGCTGGTAAAAAGAATGCTTGACACGCTGGAAAATTCCACATAAACTTATCATCTCTAATATATCGTGTATTCTTTGTCAAAGACCTGGGCGTCACTGACTTCTGTAGCATGAACAGTAGAATTTAGACAGCCGAGTGATAAAAATCTAAGCGCCTGCAACGAGTGGAACGAACAGGTCATACTTTCGGTCAACCTCGGCCTATCCGTTGTTCGGGAAACGTGCTGATCAAGAATTCCTGAAATGCAGGAAGAAAATGTGGCGGACCGCCATCATGCAGGAACTACAAATGAATCCTAGTTTGCAAATCGACACCTTGCAACGCCTCTGGAAAGACGTTTCGTAGGAGCTCGTGGTGAAGAGTCCCAGTCAGGCCTGGTGGAAGAAAGTGCAGTCACGTAAGTCTGTCTCCCGCATTGCCTCCAGGGAAGCTCAAGGTGGACAATTAAAGCATTTTCTTTAATCGTCAGGAGGCTGTAACTCGGAAACCGTGCTTCAGAAGGACTATTTTCATACAACTTTTCTTTTTCTTGTATTGCGTTGTAGCTTATCCTCTGTAGGTTTGGCCGTGCATTTTTCATGTAGTCTGTGTACGCTAGATGCAATAAGTTAACTTTGCAAGCTAGCCTGATGATGGTACTGCCATACCGGAAAGCATTACGACATGAAGTATAAAACAGTTGTACGCCACTGAAATGACTCACAGATACAGCCTGACGCTCAAATATTTAGTCCCAAAAATGTGGTTCTGTTAAATTTTTAGTTTTTAAATTTTTGGATAGCAAGTATTTGAACTTTGTCACATTTTCAAAGGATTTATTCACTTTCTCCGTGTTGTGCTGTTAGAGAGACATGAACATATAGGCCTACACTGAAACTTGAATTCATTTTGTTTACAGATATCCTTAATCTGTATGCTTGGTCTTCTGCGATGTGACGCCGTATATTTTGGTAGACAACTACTAAATTTCCTGAAGAACGTTCTGTCTCTTATCAACCATAATACTCAATGTAGTCACATCCCAGACAACGGTAATCCTAATTTCACCATCGCTTGAACCTCAAAGTCACATTTCGTCCTCACCTAAGGAATGTAATTCTTGACAGTATATAGCATTACAGTAAGGTCTGTGCGTGTCAAGCCTAGGGTTTCCTTAAGGAAGGTATTCGCTTTAAAAAGAAATCTTAGTTTTCCAAGGCGGTCTCCAAGAGTGTCTTGCTTGGTGTGTCGTGTCGCGTTTATAGCAGCGGGTCTCTCCACCTCATTTCCATGTAATGGATTTTGTTTCTCAGCCGTCTGGCAGCGTAATGTAATTAGCAGCAACGCGCGTTTTATTGCATTTCTTGAAGATCTTCAGGCAGATACAACGGGTGATAAACACACGTTCACCACCGCATTTAACTCTACGATTAGGCCTATATTGAGACCACAGAATGAATTCATATGACTGGGAGAGGGAGGGGGGGAGAGGATAACTGTGATTGGGACTTTTCCCTTCGTGCCTATTCTCCTTCTCCTTCCTCTGACCCTTTTTAGTCGGTTTAAATACAAGATATGAAGTTCTGACAGTGTTACAGAGGATTTAGGTCTCCTCGCATGTGACCCTATGTCGCTGTGTGAGTGGAAACCTAGTGCCTTCATCTTCATCTTTGCAGCCGAAGAAGAGAAAACAAGATGTGAAGCCGAGGAGTGTGTCTTATATATGACAAGACAGTGGAGGAACCGGATTTCCCTGTCTTCACTTTAGAATAACGACTTCTTTTTTTACCCTGAAGACTGAGACAGTTGATTTTTCCGAAACGGTGATGTCAACAAATTACGTAGTACATAGTGTCACATTGCAGAGTATAGCGAGTTCAGCATTAAGAGTCGTGAGGACTTCAAAGTCCTTAAAATAATCACTGGTTTTCATACTTTAATGTGACAGAACTAATTTCTACTAGATATCGGAACACGAGAATGTTCGCAGACATGCAGATTAGCCGCTGTAATCAGACGAAATGCCAGCGTTGCGTCCGTCCACATACATAGCGTTGGCAACGTACTGTAGAAAACGACTACGTGGGTGGAGGAAGCATTAAGTTTGTTGTGTCATTGGAACTCTTCTTGCTTTCATGTTTTCATGATATTTTAATGTATATGTACCCTTTCTGCAACCTGCAAATGCGTCTTTTGCAGCTGATTCGGTGTCCATTGTATATCCAGTTAAATGAAAGTAAAGTAAACACAATTATAGTCTATTTATCCAAACTATTCACACGTACAAAGTTTAGTAGACATACGAATTGTAAACAGTCAACAATGTAAACTCCCCACATACGTGGCTGTTGATTCTAGGCCGCTGGATACGGTGAAAAACGGAAAGCTAGCTGTCTTTGTCACGTATTCCTTCCTTCCTTCAATTCATTTTTGTATTTATTTTATATCGTTGTGTCCTTCTTCTGTTCTCCGTTTATCCACCGATAAATCGACACAAAATGTAGTTCTTGTGACTTTATTCCTGTTATAACCCCACCACTGTGTTGCGCACGAGGCATAGATGAGAAGTTCTAGTTGTGTTAAGGTGCATGTGTGCTGTTTGCGAGGCGGATACATGTTCAAAATGTGCCATAATTACTGAGGCTTGTTTCATGATATTTACAATCCATCGTGGCCAAAACAGGAGTCGTACCGTGGGGTTAAATGAAGGATGATCCTCGACAATTGTCCTGCTCGATTCTTGACAGGGACAGCTGCTGTTCTGAATTTAGGTTTTTGTGGTTTTACACAGTACTTCAAGACATACTCACATGGCGTCGTAAAAGAGGCAAAGGGTGTTTCTGTTCCACGCTTTCCAGTTTATTTTTCATTACACCCATTCATTCAGCTTCTGAATTGTTGGCAACACCCTTCATTAGACTTGAAATTGTTATATTATTATGCCCCCCTCTTCTCCTGCCCCCTCTTCCTTCCTTATAATTTATCCCATTCAATTTGCTCTCTTCCCTTTACTTCTCTGTGGCTTGCTCACAGTTACAATTCATATCCCCCCTCCTCCCCCCATTTCTCCATTCATTTTGTAGTCTGTTTTTTGACAGTTTCATGGCCTTTTCCAAAGCGTGTTCTCCAGTGAGAGAGATTCAATGCCTTCTCTTTAAAATTCCAGTATTTTCCTTAAAGTCATCCGTCAGCTGCTTATTTTTTCTTCCTCGTTTTCTGGCCCCTTGTATCTTTCTTCAGTACCGTGTTTTAGAAGGTAGTTATTAGGCAAACTGTGACCGGCCTGTTAGCCTTCCTTCATTTAATTATATGAAGGATTTCCCTTTCTTTCTTGATCCTATGAACTATTTCTTCATTTTTTACTCGATCGGTCCAATTGATCTTCTCCATTCTTCTCCAGCACCACATTTCAAAACTTTCCAGATGTTTCTGATCTGTGCTGTAGGTGTCCAAGTTTGAGCACCATCCAAAGCTCTGCTTCAAATGTATTACTGTTTAGTTTCTTCTCTAAATTTAAGTCAATTTTGCTGCATTTCCCCCTACACTCTTTCGCTCGGCGTACTCTTCTGCCCTTGAGGTGTGGGTTACAAACGTCTCCAAAACATCAGCACCTACCTGATAAGCTACGTTTCGTCGAATGTTAGCAACTGCACTCTTAATAGCTGAAGTAACAGTATAACACGTCGGTCTGTGAGAAGTGTAAGTAACGTTATGTTCGATAATGACATGGATTTTGTGCTATTGTAATGGCTAACCATTTTATATGCAGTGGTACCAAACGATGTATTACTGAGTAATCCTGAATTTTGCCACAGTGTTTATTTATTCATATTATGTGTTGCCTACTATTGTCACAGTAAATACCGAATTTTAGCGACCGTGATCATCAGGTGTGGTCACCAGTTGTCGTGACCACTGTCACTAGTAATGACTGTGGCAGTTTCTGAGTAAGACTGCCACAGGACTTAAGTGAGGCAATCCCGCAAATTGAAATTAAATCTGTCTTAACTTAATACCAAATTGTACTTTTTGTTCAGAATGGTGGTATCTCTCTATGAGAGGATTAAGTTAGTGTATGCTTAAATTATGATTTTGGGGATTTCCCATTAAGCAGTGGTGTAGATAAAACTCGTGTGTCATACAGGCTCCCAAAGGTGCATAATATGGATTGTTTATGGAGGTTGTCAGCCTGGATTCCGTTCTTCTGACAGAAGGCAGTCCTGTACTCTGAATTCCTGTTATGACGTCTGGAAGTAACTGTGTTAATAACCGTAGGGAGAGCCCGACTGTTTATCTAAGCGTCTGCTCTTTATTTTGAACTATGTAAACAAAACACGTCTAAATTTACTTCCTGAAATTTCCTTCGTTCATTCCGTGAATTTTGATATGTTAAAACTTTGGTAGCCCCGACAAATGCACAATTCCACAATCTATGTATTTTTCTATTACTCGACTGTGACATGTTTTCGGGTTTGTCGCCATCTTCATGGAGCTTACACCAAAATTTCTTTACAACGTACAGCGATAAATAATTTACAATAAATATACATTTGTTCTGATGTCAGTAGTGCGGATTGTGGTTAAAATTATTATTATTATATAATACACTTGTGTGTGTATATATATATGTGTGTGTGTGTGTGTGTGTGTGTGTAATGTTGATAATATGGCGATAAGACACCATACAGGGACGGAGTCCAATTTTGATCAAGAGTATATGTTGGTGAACAACGACTAATTTTAAGGGACACTTATACACCTTTTAATCACCGCAACAAACAATTATATTATCATCGTATTAACAACGTTTTATATTTTATACATATAATAATTTTAACCACAGTCTGCACCACTGCTGACTTCACAACAAATGTATGTTTGTTTTAAACTGCTTATCATTGTGTATTCTGAAGAGATTTTGGCGTACGTTCCTTGGAAATGTCGACAGTGCCGAAACATATAGGAGCTGAGTGATAGCAAAATACATAGACTGTCGAATTGTGCATTGGTTGGTGTTACCAAAGTTTTGAAAATACTTCATGAATTTCCCTTCTTAACGAAACCATCTGGACCGGTTTTACGAGAAGATTCTATTCCTGGCCTAGGAGTAGGTTCTGATAAATTAATAGTGCAGATTACCAAAAAGAGATGAACTTGCGGAACGAAACACTCAATATGTGGAGTAGCAAGAGCCGCGCAATAACAGTAGCAAGTTGTGAGCCTCCAATTGCGTTGTCTTCTTGATCTTTACGTTACATCGACAGATACTGACTGAAAATTAACACGAAAATCCTCTCGAAATCTATACTTAGTCACTTCTATTATTTCGTGGATTCTGTTGTAATGTGACGGAGGACCAGAAGGAATTGTCCGACATCACACATCACATCATGATCTCAATCATAAGCAGTCAAATTTAAGGTAAAATAATGTGTCTACTTATAGAGGACGTGTCTAGCACAAGGCTTACTAACTAATAAGATGCAAGCAGATGTGGAAATCATGAAAGGATGCGTCTGATAATTGTGGACTGAGTGTAGCTCACTTCGAACAGTGACAGTGAACGATATCATAGGCGTTACAGAATATCTTCCTGTAAAGAATTAACCAGCTGGCCTTTTTAATGGAGATATAGTGGGCCACCTGTGACGTAGGAACGGTGTTTTTGTATATATGCTTACACGTACTTATTTATTTAGATGAAAGCCAAACTTCTAAAGTTAATATTAATCAATTAACACAGCGGTTTGCATTCAAATGCAGAAAGTGTTCATATTCTGATTAGATGGGGAGGGAGACGAGTCACTGTGGTGACCAGCGCACTGGGCTTTTGTGCTGAAAGGACGACCTGTAACATACTTCAGGCCGTCTATTAAAATATACAGTCAAACTAGGTTACAGCAGCCTCAGTGATATCGGATCTTCCGTCTTGACGGGTATTTTTTTATTCCGTCACTCTTGCTGTACCTACTTCGGTTAAGCTGATCATTGGCGCATATCGGATTTTCGGTTAGGCCGGAATTCTCCGATACTCCCTAGTAGTCTACTTTCCTTTGCTCTACCGTTCGTGGTAAAATAGTGGGCACTTCACAAGAGCTAAAATGTGCAACATTTAACAATAGTGTTCGCGCTTAGATGGCTACCGATCACAGGGATATGAAGAGTCGATAAGTAATGGGATACCATTTGTGATCCTGGGACACCGCACAGACTTCCGGGCATGACTGTGTAATCCAATACGTAGGGCAAAGTTCGACAGCGAATGTACAAGCATGTATGGACCCCATGTAGCTACTTATTTTCGTTTATCATTGCACACGTGTATCCTGTGTCACCTTTTTGCTCTTCTCTTCGAACATAGGATATGAAATCGATTTACTCAGCCAACAGAGTAAGCTTTGTGTGAACTGGTTGCTTTCTGTGAAAGTTCTTCCTCAATTAGTAAACATTTCCTCATGAATTCTGAAGTATACTTCTGGATACATAGCAGAGTTGTCAGTACACACATTCTACATATCCGTTTGTAGTGCAGCGGCTTAAATTAAAGTTCCATAGAACGGCACGACACGGACAGGCTGTAGTTTCCTGCTTTTTGCTTAGCAGCATTTTAAGCCAGCGTTAATTATTAAACTCGAAGAAGCACACAAACATAACCAATTTTTATGATAAAAAAGAGCTAAAATGAAGGTGTAATAGGTGTTTCTGGATGTACAATATGTGTCTATCCATGCTCATGAAGAGTAACATTGCGAATATACGTAAACTAGAAAAGGTGTTAAAATTAACAAAAATGTTAAAACTCCAAGACAAGATAACATTAACTCATAGCTATACAGGTATGCACCAGAACAGTTTTAATTGAGATTACTACAATTTTTAAACAATATATATATATATATATA
>Ga0131853_10016568_pt1 | contig 13438 bp, 7 predicted proteins | sample TergutLab28metaG_FD_92764 | JGI IMG/M metagenome (GOLD analysis project Ga0131853, IMG submission 92764) | Labiotermes labralis P1 segment gut microbial communities from Petit-Saut dam, French Guiana - Lab288 P1 (version 2) (version 2) | ecosystem: Host-associated > Arthropoda: Insects >...
CGTTCGGCAAAGATACGATGCCGGTGCGCGCCTTCAACTACGAAGAAGCGGTGAAAGGCCCGGATCACAACCGGTATCTCTGGGTGAACGCCTCCTTCGCGTTTGCGGCCAACATGACGCGCAGCTTCGTGAACAACGGCTGGTGTGTCCAGATCCGCGGTCCGCAGGCAGGCGGCAAGGTCGAAGACCTGCCGGTCCATCTGTATGACCTCGGGACCGGTGCCCAGCCGAAGATCCCCACGGAGGTGCTTATTCCGGAGACGCGCGAGTTTGAGTTCGCCAACCTGGGTTTCATTCCGCTCTCGTTCTACAAGAACCACGACTTCGCCTGCTTCTTCTCGGCGAACTCGACGCAAAAACCGGCGGTCTACGAAACGAAGGAAGCCACGGCCAATAGCCGTATCAACTCGCGCTTGCCGTACATCTTTCTGCTCTCGCGCATCGCGCACTACCTCAAGCTCATCCAGCGCGAAAACATCGGGACAACGAAGGATCGACGTCTGCTTGAGCTAGAGCTGAACAACTGGATCAAGGGTCTGGTGACCGAGATGAAGGATCCGGGCGACGAACTCCAGGCGTCACACCCGCTGCGCGAGGCAAAAGTCACGGTCGAGGACATCGAAGACAACCCCGGGTTCTTCCGCATCAAGCTCTTCATCATCCCGCACTTCCAGGTCGAAGGCATGGACATCGGCCTGTCACTGGTGTCGCAGATGCCGAAGGCGAAGAGCTGATCTGACGTTTCAAGTACTTACCGCTGGGGCGCGTCGGGTGCCCCGGCAGTCTTTGCCGTCGTTGTGTATCAGGGAGCGATTCGATGTCGATGGTCATGCCTCTGCAGGCTTATGAATTGAAGTTGGCGCCGCATCCCGCGCCGTTCTCGGTCCTGAAATTCGCTGGCGAGGACAAGGTCAGCCAGCTGTACTGGTACGAGATCCAATTCACAAGCCCGACGGCGGGTATTCCGATGGACCAGGTGCTCGGGCGCCCGGCCAGATTTGTGATCGATCCCGTTGATCCGAACCTCGGGGACCTTCGCAGAACGTACGGAGAGAATGCGGAGAAGTTCAGTGAGAAGCCATCGGCGTATGCCATTCACGGCATCATCACGAAGTTCGATGAGCTTGAGACGTCCGCCGATGAAACGCGTTACCGCGTGCGCCTCGAGCCGAAGCTCGCTGACCTCAATCGCGGCGTGACGAGTCGTCTGTTCCAGAAGCAGTCAGTCGAGGAGATCATTACCGATACGCTTCGTCACTATGGGTATCGGGCGGGTGTCGACTTCGTGTTCAAACTGCGGGGCCAGTACAAGCGGCACGAGTACGTCACCCAGTATCACGAGACTACGTTCGCGTTTATCCAACGCATCTGCGCGGAAGAGGGTATCTGGTTTCGCTGGGAGCAGAGGAAGGATTACGCCGTTGTGGTGTTCGGCGACGATCTCGACGCGTATTCGCGCAGGCAGCGTACGGTGCCTTATCGTCGCCATTCGGGCCTTGCAAATGTCGGGGCTGACTCGATCAAGACGCTCACGCGCCGTACTCGCCGCGTGCCGGAAGCAGTGCGGCTGCATGACTACAATCATCGCCAGGCCGATGTATCGCTGTTGGTCGAGGAAAACGCGGCGCGGCGCGACACGACGACAAACGCGGTCGACTATCACTGGGGCGAACATTACGAAACGCCGGAAGAGGGTCAGCGCATTGCGCGCTTGCGACACGAGGCGCATCTCGCCGGCCAGGTGATCTTCACGGGGATGGGCAATCCGTTCTGGCTCGAGGCTGGTGAGGTCATGAAGGTCGATCCGGTTCGGGTCGACGCAAAACACGGGATCTTCATCACGTCCGTGCGCTCGCACGGCGCGCGCAACAAGTCGTATCGGATCACGTTCGAGGGCATTCCGTCAGACCGCGTCTGGCGGACCCCGATGACAGACGTTAAACCCAAGCTCATCACCGGTATTCTTCCAGCCAGGATTACGTCGCCCGGAAACTATAAATACTCGTATTTGACCGAGCAAGGCTGGTATGTCATCAAGCTGCCTTTCGATCTGGACGAGTGGAGCCCGGGCGGCACGAGCCGGCCAGTGCGCTTGGCGAAGCCGTATAGCGGCGACAACTATGGCCATCACTTCCCGTTGATCGATTCGGCAGAGGTCGCGCTGGAGTTTACTGCGGGGGACCCCAATCGTCCGATCATCATCGGCGCGATGCACGATAGTTTGCATCCCGATCTTGTAAATAACCTCAACAACACCCGAAACCTCATTCGCACGGCCGCGCAGAATGAAATGCGAATGGAGGATAAGGAGGGCATTGAGCATATCCACCTGACTACGCCGTTCCAGACCAGTGAGCTTAATCTGGGGCATATGGTTGATGGGGATCGTAAGGAGCGGGGGCGGGGTGCGGAGGTGCGATCGGACGAGCACGTTGCTGTTCGCGGGGCAAAGGGTGTGCTCGTTTCGTCAGAATCACAACCCGCCGCAAATGGCCAGCAGCTCAACATGGATGGAGCGCGCGGATTGCTCGAGCAGGCACTGCAGCAGATGGAGGCATTGTCTCAGGCGGCAGAGACTGCGCAGGCCTTCGTGGCCGACTGTCAGCGGCAACGCGAACTTCTCGACGGGACGCTGAGCAACCTGAAGAAGGCGGGGATTCTGATTAGCGCTCCAGATGGAATGGGCCTCGTCACGGGCGACAGCCTTCAGTTTGGCGCCAGGAACAACCTGATTGCAACGGCCGGGGCTAACGCTGATATCGGTGTGCTCCAACGCTTCACCGTCGCCGCGGGTGAACTGATTTCACTCTTTGCACAGAAGTGTGGGATGAAGATTTTTGCTTCGAAGGGAAAGATTGAAATTCAGGCACAAAGCGACGAACTCGACATGATGTCGCACGAAAACATGCGGATCAGCAGCGCAAACGGTCGGGTCACCATCGAAGCGAAGGAAGAACTGCTCTTCAAGTGCGGCGGATCATACATCCGGATTTCGTCGACTGGAATCGAGGATGGCACGCGCGGCAACCGAACGATCAAATCGGCAGCATTTAGCAGGCAGGGGCCAAGTTCACTCGCTGAAACGGTGAACAACTGGAAGCATGCTCCGTTCGATGAAGAGTTCACCATGAAGTGGCCATTTAGCAACGAACCGGTCACGAAGCAAGCGTTTTCGATCATTCGGGACGACGGCAGCGTGATTCAAGGCATCACCGACTCTGCGGGAAAGACAAGTCTGCAACGTGCGCTCTTCGCCGAGAATGTGCGCCTCCGGATAGACGGCGAATCGGTTTGATCACAATACACTCGAAACGGGAGTCTCACGACTTGGTCACGACTGAACGCATCATCCCTGCAGCGATCGCCGAAGACGGATCTACCCACTATACGTCGGTAACTTCGGCGCCAGATCACAGCACCGCCGTGTGCTACATGGTCCCGAATCGAGTGATCCCGGTCATCTTCGTGCCGGGTGTCATGGGGAGCAATCTTTGCAATCCAAAAACGAAGAAAGCAGTTTGGTTAGTTAACAGCGGGCTGGGCGTCGCGATATCGTGGCTCTGGCGCGGGGCACGAACCCGGAAAGAGAAACTGGATCCGGAGAGTACCGTCGTCTATGGAGATGGCGCTATTCCATCCGGCGCCGCGCAGAGTGATGACGAATTGCGCCGACGAGGTTGGGGGACGGTAGGGAAAATGAGTTATGGCTCGTTTTTGCCATTTCTGGAAAATGTGCTCAACGATGCACACGAGTGTCAGACGGGACACCGTGCACAATTGATGAAGCAACTTGTGGCTGATGCGCCAGGCGTGAGTGTCCTATCGCACGAAGAAGTGGCACTGTCATACAAGTATCAGCTTCCTGTCCACGCAGTCGGCTACAACTGGCTGCAGTCCAATGCTGATTCGGCACGACATCTCGCAGACAAAATTATCGAGTTCACCGCGTACTACAAGGGTAAAGGAAAGATCTGCGAAAAGGTCATCATCGTGACCCATTCGATGGGCGGGCTCGTGGCACGGTATTGCTCCGAGGTTGATGGGCATCGCGACGATATCTTGGGGATCGTCCACGCCGTCATGCCGACAACGGGATCGGCAACCGCGTACAAGCGAGTGACGTCTGGCAGCGAAGGAGTTGCGGGTTTAGTCCTTGGTCCAGACAACGCGACGATGACACCTGTGTTTGCGCAGTCTCCGGGCCCCCTGCAACTACTGCCTAGCGTGGATTATGGGATGGGTTGGCTCAGGATTCAGGACGGGAACAAACTGACTTCATTGCCGGAGGTTGATCCCTACGGCGAAGTGTATGTCCAGCGTGGGAAGTGGTGGAGTCTGGTCGACGACAAGTTAGTCAACCCATTGGACTCGGAGTGGAGGAATATTGACACGGACTGGATCACATATGTATCGGTAGTAAAAAAACGAGTAAAAACGTTCCACGAAGCGATGAGTGGGAAATTTCACCGAGAAACGTACGCGTTCTATGGTGACGATGAAAAGCATCGAACCTGGGGTGATGTGGTCTGGAAGCGAACGAAGCATAGCGGTGTTACGTCTGGAGACAAAGACGAATCCATAGCGGGTCTGCTAGACAGCAAGTCAGTCGCGAACAATGGAACAGGATCGCAATATCTCGACAACGTAATCGGAGATCAGCATGTGCGCGTGAAGTTCGTCTTGCAGGACGCAGCAGAAAATGGAGACGGTACTGTGCCCGTCCGTTCTGGATCTGCACTGGACGGAAAACCGGGCGTTCAGGTCTGTGTCGCCTACCAAGGCGTGGATCACGAGGGGGCGTACAAAGAACGACCACAGCAACTCTTCGCCCTGTGGGCGGTCACCCGGATTGTAGGTAACGTCAAGGGAACGTCGCTGGAGTATTCGTAGTGAATATTTCGAAGAATAGACGGCTTCTCGCTATTGTGTTGATGTTCGTAACGGCGCTTAGTTATCAGACAAGAGCCTTGGCCCTCCAGGAAAACAATGACATGAGTGAATTGACCGAGAATCTGAAACCCCGTTGCGTGGGCCGCTATCTGATTGACATGCCAACCGAAGTGCTCGTCTCAAGTGGCGCGAAAGTTCTGGGAGTAGCGATTGATTCAGAAGCGATGTCACATGACAAGTATCTGCAGGGGATTGCGAGTCGACAAGCAACGCTGCGCGGAAAAAAAAGCATGGATGCGTATCCACTTCTCTATGCGGATGACGCAGTGGACGGGTCTAACACGCATTACTTTATTTCCCGGGGGAATTTGAATGCCGACCCGGCAAACCGCGTTATCGAAGCGTACAAGTGGGACCATGGATACCGGTACAAACTTGAAATAGAAGGGAGCGACTTTCTCCATCCGGATCAGACGCAGGACTCTATTGTGAAGCAGATCGCTGTGAAGAATGACGTACCAGACAAAACACGGCTCGTTTTCGACCTCGTCAAACGGCTACGGTGGCGCTCAGATGACGAGATTCCGGCGGAGCCTGGTCTTTGCATCCTAGGCGGATTTCTTCCGGGAAAAGCTGGCGACAAGGAAAAGGTACTGATGCAATTTGTTCCAGTCGGCAACCGTGACGTGAGCTTTGATTTTGAAAGTAATTCCGGGATTCGCGAGTCCGACACACTCTTGCAGCGTGCCGGCCAAATCAATGCCGGTCTGACCTTATTGTCGGACCGGCGAACGATTCGGAAAGGGAAGGTCAAGTTACCGGGCATCGACGCTGAAGAATGGCTCATCGTTGGGAAGACCGACCTCGGTGTGGTAGGTAGTATGTTCACGCTTGAGGGTAACTCCATGACGGGAGGCGCTCAAACGCCGCTTATCATGCTGGACTTTCAGACTGCCTCGCCGAACTTTTTCATGAAGGAACGATTCACGACTTCTTCGTTGAACAAGAGTGAAGCCGTGGCGCTGTGGGACACGGTCTCGCGGACTCTTCGCCCGCGGCCAAATGGATTCTGATGACACCACCCTTAGAGAGTGTTAGAAACTAGTCGTACGGTTCCAAAAATGAATCAGCGCCAGTACTGTGAAGACCACGGAGTGCTGCCCAGCAAGTGACCGAGACAAGCGGTCGTAATCTTGCGCGAGCCGACGAAACCGGCTCAGCCAGCCGAAGCCGCGCCAATCTCTGGTGGTTTGAAAGTTCACGGGGTAACAATCGACTCATCACGGAACTAAGATCGCTCCTTGAGCGCAGCTACGAAATTGAAGGAGTTCTGAAGACTTTTGACGAAAAAAACCATCCGAAAAGGCTTGGTGGCGTTACAAGGGATAAGCACGGAGGAATGCATTTTTACGGGTAAGAATGATTCTGGCGTTCAAGGTACAAAGTGCCTGTTTGAGGAAAACTCAAAATCTGGCAGCGTCAATTCTCCTACGCTGCAGCGCAATCTTAATACAGGAGCGAATAATGCGCTTGTGCGGGATCGAATCGAAGTCGCATCGATGAGCGAAAGCGATTCCGTAGCGCTTTTGGATTTCGTTTCACGCGACCTGCGTCGGTGTCCTAATGGGTTATGAAGGAGTGTTGATGGCTGTAGATTTTTCGCTGCTTCCGCCGGAGGAGCCTTTGCCGGACAAGCCGCCGTCACGGCTTCTTTGGACCGTCATATTCTTCGTGATCGCGATCATCGGCGTATTCCTAGTCCTACTCCTTTGGCCGAAATATGAACCCACCCAGACACCGTGGTTCTGGACTTGCGTAACGGTCTATCCATCCGGCCTCGCCGCGCTCGTGGTGTTGCGTCGCTTTAGTGTATTTGAAGGATGGCGGCTGGAGGCAATCGCGTGGAACGATGCCCGTGAAGACCACGAGAGCGGTGTATTCGAGCGTGCGGGCCGGCCACTCGCCGTCCTTGCGGCGACTTGCCGGTTCGCCTGCGAGGCCGAGGAAGACGACTTCGACAAGCTGCTCGACCAATCCGTCACGCTCGCGCCGAGGACAGCATTGAAACCGGACGTTCCTCCGGTCAACGCCCGCTGGCTCGAGAGACGAGCGGATGACGGTAGCGAATTCAGGAGTGACAGGCAGCGTAGGTATCAGCTACTCCGATGGGCGTTCTGCACGGCAATCAGGGCTGTTGCTGAGGCAGTTCGTACGTTGCCACCAGAATTGCGAGTAAAGGTCCAACTGGTGGTGCCTGGCATCGAAAGCGTCGATGAAGCGTTGACGATCTGGAGCAGGGAGTGGGCGAAGGTTGATCTACGTCCCACTCAAGTCGGTGTTTTGGTCGACCCGCCCGACCTGATGTACACCGACACGTGGCTTGATCGTGTGAACAATAATCTTGACGGCGAAGCGCGGCTTCTCGTTTGCGTAAAGCTGAATCCTGTCGTGGAAACGCTTCCGCTCGACGGAAGTTCGGAAGCTCTCGCCGCGTTGCTCATTGTTCCGTGGGCCTTAGCGCAACAATTCAGGCTTGCCCCGATAGCCATGATGCATCGGCCGAATGGGGTAGAGGACTGCACCATTGATGATGCTCTTGCGCGTGCGTTCCGCTGGGGCGGTGTAGGGCCAGCGGATATTCGGCGAAGCTGGCGAGGCGGATTCGAAGCGACTAACCGTAGTGCCACCACCATAGCATTGGTCAAGACGGGTATGCCTGCGAAGACGTTGGACGTCGATACCATGATCGGTCATGCAGGAGAGATCGCACCGTGGGTGGCTATTGCGTGCGCGGCCACCGCTGCTTGTCGTGATCGTGCCGCGCAACTGGCGATCACGACCGGCAAGTCAGAAGTGTGCTTTGCAATCGTGCGCAATATCAATCGAGATTGAAACATTCGCAATATCTCGAGTGAGCTTGCGGATACTGCTAGTAGACGATAGCGAAATTTAAAACAATATGGATATCAAACTATGGTAAGACGCTATGAAATTCTGAAAGGTGACCGGACCACCTCGGGAGGGACGGTAATGGGACATGGTTCACAAGACACGATTGGTTATGCGCAGCAGGCGTACGAACTAGATGGAGTCTGGTGCCCAATTTGCGATTTGATGGGTCGTATCGTGTGCGATGGTCCTCGCGTTTCGGCCACTGGGCCGGATGACCGGGAGAGCGCGCTTAGCGACGACTTGTGTGTGTGCAAGTGTGAGCCACCGCCTCGCCTGCTCCCATCTCAATATACGTCTTACGTGGATGTTTGAGTACGAGTTGAATTCAGCAGATCAAGTGAACGTCAGGCGTTGCTCGAGCGAATGGGTTAAGGGCAACAGGTTTTGGAAATCGAATTTCGGTCGAAATTAAAAATGTTGCGCAAGCTCCGGATAGACATGCTGAGCGTCCTCATTCTAGTTGTTCTGCCCGGATCGTTGATATGGTTTAAGGGCGACACCTGGATGGGCCTGCATTCCGCAGAAACGCGAGCAGGCTGGATAGTCGTTCTTTGTCTTTTTTTTGTCGTGCTGTTTCTCTGGTTCAGCTTTGATGCTTCTTCTCGGCCGGCCGTTGCTGCGCGACGCATCCGGTACTGGGTCGAGAGGCAGTTGAGTCTTTCGCAGCAGCCGTTCGGTAGCAACCCGACTGGCGAAGTCTCGAAACTTGAAGCGCTGCAGAACAATCTCCGTGATCGCCACGGCTGGCGCTGGCGCTACCGCTACCGCGAACAGTGGGTGCTTGTTGCAGGCGATGAGCCACTCGTCAAACGTCTCGCGCCGGGTCTTACGGAAACCGGCTACGCGATCATAGCGGGAGCGGTTCTGCTCTACGCCAAACAGACCGGCAACACGCTCGATACCGCCTGGCTCGATCAGATTCGTAGCAAGCGCCACCGTCGCCCGGTTGATGCGATAGTCGCCGTCACGCGAAGCCGCGCCTCGGGAAAAAGCGCATTCGACAACGACGAGCCGGGCCAGCGCCTAGCGCGCCACGCCCACGCACTGCGCTGGGCAGCACCCGCGTACCTGCTCAACGTGACGGATTTCGGCACCGAACCAACTGGACCGGATGAAGCCATAGGCTTCACCTGGTCAAACGCCCGCGTCAATGCCAGCGATATTGATGCATCGCTCTATAGTCTCACCCGCACCCTAGCCGACGTCGGCGTTGCACGCCTTGCCCATGACAATCGGGACCGCTATCCGGCTGAGCTTTCGCAGCATATCGAAGGGGCGAGCGGCGCGTTGTCGGGACTCGTCTTGCGCACAGCGCAGCATTGGCGCCACGCCGTACACGGCCTCCTGTTCGCGCCGCTCTTCAAGGAGCGCGAGCTGGACCTACGAACCGAGAAGAATGAGAGCGACGGCAAGTCCGAAGCGGAGACCGCATTGCCGCAGCACCATTCGATCTGGCAAACCATCGCGGACCACAGCCGCAAGGTGCACGGCTGGCGCGTCGGCTTTTCATTTTCGACGACAGTCGCATGGATCGCCACGGCAGTCGTTGGCCTCTTCACCGTGGGCACCATCGTGTCGGGTTTCACGAACCGCGCAACGATCAGCGCCGCCAATGACACGGTTGCCAGACTTTCAGGCACCCAGAACCCCACGCAGCCAGTGCAGACACTGGACAGCCTCGACAAACAAATCGATACGCTCGAAGTGCGCCAGCGCGAAGGCGCGCCGTGGACATCGCGCTTTGGCCTGAATCAGGACCGCACACTGCTAGCCGCCCTCCGGCCCGCCTATGCCGATGCCGCGGGCCGCATACTCGTGAGCCCGATTCGCCACAAGCTGGAGGACCGCCTGCGCCAGCTCGCCTCCATGTCCGATGAGGAAATCGCAAGCGGCGGTAGCGCGCAGGCACAAGCCGCCTACGATACGCTCAAAGCCTATCTGATGCTTGCAAGGCCCGAGCGTGCCGCGGCGTCCTTCCTGACACCGCAATTCCTCGCGACCGCGGTTCCGGCACGCCCATTCAACTCGTCGGTTACGTCGGGCACATGGGAAGATCTGCGTCAGCACACCATCTCGTTTCTGGCGAGTCACATCGGGATGCAAACATCGACCGGCGGCCGTGCGCTTGCCATTACGGCAGATAGCAGCCTGGTCGCGGCCGCCCGTCAGACGATCATCGGAGTTCGCGGCATCCAGAATTCGACGGAGGCGGTCTACCAGCAGATCCTTGAGGACGCGAAACCGAAGTACCCGCCAGTTTCCCTCGCCACACTGCTCGGAGACACCACCGGTCGCGGACTCTTCAACACGCCGCAGACGATCCCGGGCATCTTTACGCGCGACGCGTGGGAACAGCGCATTTCGAAGGCTATAGACGAAGCGAGCGAGCAGGGCAACATCGCTGGCGACTGGGTGTTGTCGGATGCGAAATCCGGCAACCAGGCACCGTCGACACTGAGAGCCGAACTGCGCCAACGCTACTTCGATGACTACGCGCGCGCATGGGAGCTGTTCCTCAACAGCCTGCGCTGGCAGTCCACCCCGACACTATCGGCGACCGCCGATCAGCTCACGCTTCTAGGTGATCCGCAACGCTCTCCGCTGGTTGCGCTCATGACCGCAGTCGTGTATCAGGCAGGCGCGGGCGCAGCAACGCAATCGCTTTCGGATTCCCTGATCAGCAAGGCGCAACTGCTGGTCGGCCGCGACGAAAAAGATCCGTCGAAGCAGGCACAGTCCCAACTCGCCCCGCTCGCGGACGCGTTCGGGCCGATCCTGCGTCTGACCGGCAGCGACCTCGTGACCGGCACGTCGCCACAATCCGCCAAGGCCGCCGCGCAAATGGCGTCCACTGCGGACCTGAGTCTCGCCCGCTATCTCGAACGCGTGACGTCGATGCGGTTGAAGCTGCAACAAATGGCGAACAGCGCCGACACTGAGGCGATGGCGCGTGTGGCCGCGCAGTCCGTGTTGCAGGGCAAGACGTCCGACATCGCGGACAGCCGTGAGTACGCGAGCCGCGTGGCCGCCAGTCTCGGCGAGCAATGGGCGGGATTCGGCCAACTGCTGCAGGCACCGTTGAACCAGACGTGGCAGGCAGTTGTGCAGCCGGCAGCGGCGAGTCTGAATGACATCTGGCGCAATTCAATCGTGGCCGACTGGAACCAGGCTTTCGGCGGTCGCTATCCGTTCGCAGACTCGGACAACGACGCTTCGATACCCGACATGGTTCGCTTCATGCGCCCGGACAGCGGCGTGATCGCGCAGTTCGTTGCGACGCAGTTGGCCGGCATCGTCGAGCGGCAGGGAGACAGGTGGGTGGCCGCGCAAGGTCCAGATCACGGCACGCTCATCCTCGATCCGGGCTTCCTCGACAGTCTGAACCGGCTGTTGCGCGTTGGGATCGTACTGTTCCCGTCCGGCGATGCCCATATCCGGTTTGATCTGCGCGGCGTCGCAACACCGGGCATTGCGGATATGCGGATCGTGTTCTCGAACAACGATCTGCACTACTTCAACCAGAGGGAAGAATGGGTGCCGTTCGAGTGGCCGGGCCAGTCGCTGGATAACCTGTCGCACATCGAATGGCGGACGGAGCAGGCCGGCCTGCGCTCGGCCCTCGACGCACAGGGGCGGTTCGGGCCGATCCGCTTGCTGGAGCGTGCGAAGGTGTCCCAGCAGGACAACGCGCGCTATCTGCTGACGTGGACGCCGGACTCGAGTCAGGGCATCCCGCTCAAGGTCCAGTTGCGCAGCGACGGCGGTGCCGGGCCGCTCGGCGTGCTGCAACTCCGTCACTTCACGCTGCCCAACCGGATTTTTGCAGGTGGCGGCGCAAAGTCGGGGCCCACGACTGCCACGAGCAATCCTCCGCCTTTGCCGCCGGCCGCACTGGCCGCAGCGAAACAGGCGGCCATGCCATTGCCCCACGGTTCCGCGCCGGAGTCCCAATGAAGCTCGGAGAATTGTTTAGAAGCCTGTTCCCGGCGCGTGAAGACGCTGGGGAACTTGTCCGCGCGCGTCTGGATGCGTGGGCGCCGTGGCTGCAGCCGCTCGCGGGTGAGGCCAGCGTCGGCCGCGATCCCGGCTACGAGGATGCGTTCTTCGCCCTGAAGGACGAGGCGAGCAAGCTTTCGGATATCGACGAGAGTTTGATCGTGCGTTCCTGCGAACAGCTTTTGAAGGAGACCGGCAAGGATCTGCGCCTGGCGGGCTACTATGCGTTTGCGCGGCTGCGCCAAGATGGGTCAGCGGGCTTCGCGGACGGCCTGGAACTCGTCGCCGCGCTCGTCGATCGTTTTGGCGAAGGCGTGCTGCCCGCGCGCGCCGAAGCAAAGAAAGGCGCACTTGAAATGCTGGCCACCACGCGCGTGATGGAACTCCTCAATAGCCGCGGCGAATTTGCACCTGTCGACCTCGAGCGCGCGCTCGCAGCACTCGACGTACTGGTGACGCTCACCAGTGCATGGCCTGAGACCGCGCGACCCAATCTGGCGCCGCTTATCTCGCGCTTCGAACGCAAGGAGGGTTCGGATTCCTGCGAAGGAGCGATTTCTGCGCCCCCGTTGCCCGCTATGGCGAGTCCATCAACCGGACCGATCACCTCGACACGTGAACTGCTCGATCAGGCCCGCACGATGGCCACATGGCTGCACGACCAGGAGAACGGCTACCTGCCGTCGGTGCGCCTTGTGCGCAGCGTGCGCTGGGACACGTTGCACGAAGTGCCACCGTCGGATGCCGCGTCGCACACGCGACTCACAGCCCCGCGTTCCGAACTGCGTCAGCAAATGAAGCGGCTCGTGCTGCAAAAGCAGTGGCATGAACTGCTGGAACGTGTCGAGGGTACGTTCATGGAAGGCGTCAATCATCTCTGGTTCGATCTGCAGTTCTTTCAGCATACCGCCCTCGACCACCTTGGCGCGCCTTACAGCGCATGGCGCGAGCTGCTGCGTGCGGACTTCGCCCTCTTTCTCGAAAGACTTCCCGGGATTGAGCGGCTCTCATTCAACGACGGCACACCGTTCGCCGACGATACGACGCTCGAATGGATTGCGCGCCACGCTGTGGTGCGCGACCTCGAAGCGGGCGAGGGCATGGCTTCCTTGCCGGTGTCCGCAGACAACGAAGAAGAGAGCGCCGGCGATTGGCCGGAGATCGAGGCGCAGGCGCGGGATCTGGCCAGTCGAGATGGCATCGAAGCAGCGTTTGCGTGGCTCGAAGCGCTGCCAGGGATGCGGACCGAACGGCACCGTTACCTGCAGCGGTTCGTAATGGCACGCCTCGCCGATCATGCCGGTCGTGCGGATACGGCAATTGCGCTGCTAGTCGAGCTGGACACCGCCGCACAGTCATTGCCGCTCATGCGCTGGGAGCCTTCTCTCGTATTCGAGGTGAAGTCCCAGTTGCTTCGGGCGCTCAAAGCGGCAAGCAACCGCAAGGATGCCGACAAGCCCGTTCTCGCCCGCCGTATCGGTGAACTGCAGGCCGAACTGATCCGGCTCGACCCGGCCCGCGCGCTGACGATCGCGTGAATCTGCTCCGGAAAAATAGATGAACAACGACGACCCCATCCTGCGCTACTACGAAGCCGAGA
>Ga0131853_10016570_pt1 | contig 13437 bp, 7 predicted proteins | sample TergutLab28metaG_FD_92764 | JGI IMG/M metagenome (GOLD analysis project Ga0131853, IMG submission 92764) | Labiotermes labralis P1 segment gut microbial communities from Petit-Saut dam, French Guiana - Lab288 P1 (version 2) (version 2) | ecosystem: Host-associated > Arthropoda: Insects >...
TGGGGACCCGTTGCGCTGACCACGTGACACCCCTCTATCCGCAAAAGTTGGCACTAACTTCGCCGACCGGCGGCGGCCGCTCTGTCGGTATAGTTCGCGTGCGGACTAAGGCCACGGAGTTACATTAGTTGTGTTACTGACTGTAGTTAACCTAATACACAGACCGTAGTACTACACACAACAGGGATGGCACACCTAAAAGCTCCTGAAATGTTGTATAGAGTTTATCACATAAAATGCCACAGGAGGCATGGGGGGAGTACACGGTATAGCTCCACTAATTCTTAACTTCGGCGCTGGTTAGAGATGGGTTATAAACGCCACGCCCTGGCCGGTTTACCCCCGGGGAAAGAGACCTGGTATACACTGAATTTGAGGTTGCGTGGGCCCCGAAGCCGCTCTCGACGGGTATGGTTGATAGAAAACCTTTTGCCCCCACCGAACCCTGGCCCGTCCAGGGCGTGGCGACCAGCTATACCGACTACGCTACCCGGTCTCCCTGAGACGTCGTGTATCTCCAGTATGCTTCAGATAATGGACGACGTCCAACTTAATATTCTCATAACGATTAATATTAATATGTATTTATCTGTCGGTGAGCATCAATGTGGATTCCGGCGCTTTGTACAGTGAAGTTGAGGATTAGAGATAATTGGAGCTGGCATGTGAGTTGTTCGGTATTATGGACGCTCCACTTCCTTCATACTGACCTGTCGGGTGTTCGTGGTAATGAGATGCTTAGCTCGGACTGATGTCAGACCACTGCTCCAGATGGTACAAACAGACAGCAGCACGGGATAACGTAAGGCAGCAGCAGTAACGGAACTACGGCAGAAGATTCGTGGCATCAGCTTCGTAGCGGCGTGTAGAATTTAAATATCACTGACAACTTCACGGAGCAGCGTATCTTCTTGGGAATCCAGACAAGGAACTTGCCACATTGCACAGAATCCGCAGGTTCATTATATTAGTGATCCGTATACATACATATGCACTCGAAATTAAGTTACTTGTGGACCGTATGACCATACATAAACACGTATATGTGTTCATACAAATTGCCTTAAATAAACTAAATCATACGTTAGTATGGGGATCAGCGTGGCCCCTTCTACATTGGCCAAATGGCGTGCAACTGAAGTCATTGCATTCATAGACAATGAGAAAGAGCAACATATCTGGCAAACTCTCAGCACAAAGCTCGGGTTTAAAACATAATTCTGTAGGATTTCCAAATAGATAACCCGATGCCTGTAATCTTCAACACAATCTTGACAAGCAACAGATGAGTGCAGCGAACGGGCCGATCAGCGGACGGGTTTGAACCGAGGAATAAAGACGATCGCACTCGGCCTGTTGTCTGTGGGCTTCATACTGTTTCCATCTCGCAGTCCATCATCTTCTCTGCTATCCGCTTATTATCGCATGGTCATGGAGTATCCATTGGCGTCCAGTAACCATGCCTATTAGCTCAGCCCACAACAAAGTGCGTGATGTAAAACCAAGGGGCTCCCAACGACCTTACAGGTTTCGGCAGCAGCCTTGAGGTGGATACACTAAGGTCCTCCAACATTCCGGAATTAACATTTTCAATACGACAATAAACCTGAATTATATTAAAGATTCAGTTCGTACCAAGCAGTAAACACACTTCGTCTTACAACACATGCATATGCAGTACCTGAAGCCTGGGGTAAAACGCAGTACTGCCAAACATGGGAATTGGTCTCTAGCCTGATTCTACTCCTACCTAAAAGTCGATTTTGTTTCTCAAAAACTGCCCCGTTCGTTGCGTTCGATGGGTTTCGCTTATAAAAATGTCTTGCAACTACCGCATTATATGAATTCCAGTGACTGTACATATACATTTTCGTTTCTTTAAGTTCTCTTCTTTATATGCAGACTCGACCTGACAAACGTACGTTTGATGGTACAGATCTGGCAACTACGGCAAACTATGACAAGCTTCAATTGCTGTGGCCGCGTCTACGGTAGATACTGCTATTAAGAAAGCAATACCCAGATTGGGAGATTAAAGAAGTCTCGTGTAATTAATAATAATGACTGGAAATGAGGACTGAAATTGCACCCGAAATCCCTTCGGCAATACTTGCACATGGAGATATTCTGTATGTATAAGTGTAGAGGCACCTATTATCCATGAGCACGTGTGTCCATACACATCCCCTGATGAACGGAAAGAAACAAGACAGGCAATGTATATATAACGGAACACGGGCGCGTTTGCGTAATGTTTATACCCCCTCGGCTCTCCCAACAGCCTGATACCAAATCACTCGAAGAGAAGGCTTTAACGGCGTTTTAATGCAGCCGGCAACAGTAACCTGTACTTAGGTTTCAATGTAGAGTACTCGATATATTTTCCCGATTATATAAAAATTTGGTTTTTTGTAACAGACTTTCATAACAGTCCCTCATTAAGAAATTTCACGGAAATCCGTCCAGTGGGAGCCGCACTGATACATGCGTGCAGGCAGTTTGATGGACGGACATGAAGCTAACAGGCGGTTTTCTCGAATGTAGGAACGAGCCCAAAAAGGTGCTTCAATGCGTCACCAAAGACTTATAGCGGCACAGTTAATACGAAAATGACTTATATTTATATGTGTTAAGAAGGCCGAAAGCCACCGACGGCAGTCCCTGTATTATTAAACATAAGGGCTAACAAGATGAAGAAGCGCAAACAGTGAACAAAATGAAAGGGCTTGAAAAAGTGAAATAATACCTCAACGAACAATAATATGGTGGGTGAATAATACACCTTTCTCAACCAGAAGAAAGTTCAGCTTAGCAACACACAACATTTATGTCGAAGTAATTGTTTATAAGCCAGGAACGTAATAATCACCAACCATAATGACGCTACTCAAACAACAATTCGAATGACGCAACACTGCGGTCAGTAAAATCGCATCACGTACCAGCAAGTAACAACACAACAATAACACAACCAAAGGCAGTCTATTACGTCACGCACATTCAGATAATAACCGACTTCTACGCCCACATTATTGTGTACGATGTTCGATCTTATGACACTAAAAGAACATTCCTACGGTTCTGTAGACCAATTAACGGCCGTAGAACTACAAAGCACCACAGAAAGTCCGACAGATCACTGTACTTGCAAAATAATTGAATTACTGGTTTTTACCTTTGCCAATGTCGATGAAGCACAGGATCCTAAGTAACGCACATAAGGGACGTGTCACAAAACGTACAAGAAACAAATATTTTCAGACAAGAAAATATTAAACATTTCCTTCGCGAAACTCTGATGCAGATAACGCGCAATTCTACGACACGTTCGGGTCAGCAGGTCAGTCGATGTAATTAAATAAGGAACACACAAACCTTCATTGCGTGATACCTCAGCCCATACGAAGGATATGTGTGGTAAAACACGAAACAGAGAAGTTAGAAAATTCTAAATTTGCTGACAAACTTCCTGCATAAAGCGTGACTCACTAAGATACATCACAGACAGACTTGCGTTGTTTGTATAAAATCCTTTATTATTCCGTACTGTGCTACTGTTATGATGGGGTGACACTACGTCTGTGTAGCGCTCAGGTCGCTAATCTGGCCATTGTCCATCCGCCAGATAACGCATAAATAAATATGGAGGAACAGGCGAGTAACAGCTGACAGCGGACAACCGAACTACTTGGAGGAAAACCTACATCCTTTTCACTTCGCGCACCAAGAACAGAAAATAGATTACTCTGGGACTGCACATGGGGCCTCGTCGGCAAGAAACCGGAGAGTATACCTTCGACTTTCGTCACAATGCATGGGTCGAGTGAAGTTAATGAAGCGCGAAGCAAAGCGTCTGCCATTGAAGCTTCTTGGTAAGTCACACACAATTCGGCTTGACATGGCAGGAATGCATTCGGTTAGAACGCCAGCAACGTCACGAGATTCAACACCGTAGACCTGATTCTTTGAAGTCAGACTTACAAGTGATGACGTTCCGACAGTAATTAAGGAAAAATCACTATAACGTTAAAAGGAACTTATATTACACCTAAATATCATTATTCTACAGCATAATACCTGAGCATATCGACGCATTTGTCTCATCTGAACGAGTTCAAAAATTCCGTCGCCGTTAGCATGGGACTCTTGCATTCATGAGCTACGTTGTGTACAGTCCGGATGGACAACTCGAATGCAGCCGATGAATCTCGAATTGTGATGCGTCGGTTTTACAAAGCAAGCTCCGTCCTTGATATTCTGGGCCGACTGGTGCGATTATCACGCTTATCCGTTCGGCCATTTTTCGAACTCTCTGCAACTCGTGATATGCTGAACTTTCATTACGCCATTAGATGTAAACTCTAAAAACTGACGGTGAATTTCAATAAGAGAAACATGCTTCGGCCACAAAAACCGAACCACACTAAGAAATTCTTCACAGTACGAAGATTCCAATCTTGTCTCTACACTTGAACTTATCACCTGAACAGCACGTGTCGAACTGCCTCTGGCGTCATCGGCTACACATTACACCTACTGCTAGTGCTTCTTCCGAGCGGATAACAACATGCTTCATTAACAAACAAGTTAGAAGCTATAGCAGCTTATTTGTTGAACACGCCTCGCACATACGTTTCACTATCCTCGACGTGTCGTTCGGCTCTTACAGTTACCACTCAGACGGCCATGGTTAGATAATGAGTACAACCAGGTGGGATTTAAATTTATTGGTTGTTTTAGGTGGTAATTTCAGGCTTCCGCCGAGAAACGGATGAGAACTGCGCTCTTCTGCGTTATTACGCAGCGAATATTGGTAATTCATTACCGACGTTTCGGGACAGCTTATCGATCCCATCTTCAAGGGTCATGGGACCAATAGGTTGTCCCGAAACTTCGGTAGGAAATTACCACTACGCTGCGTAATGGCACAGAACAGCGCAGTTCTTGCTAGTGGTTTATGTGACTTGCTGTCGGTGCCCCGCAGGACGAACTGGAAAGCGTGTGAAAGAAAGCGGTCGTGGTGTGACTTGAGGTCGTATCCTGGAATTTGCAAGCAAACAGTGAGAAAAACCATGAAAAATCTGTCAGGATTGTCGGCCTTCGTGTTTGAACACGAAACCTTCCAAATTCGTGGTGTAAACCGGTCGATCGCAAACATGGGTGTGGTATGTCAAGTGCAGTTTTGTTCAAAACTGTTTAGCAGTAAATTCCACCTTACTGTGCCATTCGTTGCATTATTATCTGCATCGTCTTCACGTCTGAAATGTAAAAAAGTTTACGAAATTAGGCCCCCCCCCCCCACCAGCCATCCACAAGCATAATACATTTTGTAAACTTAAACAAACATCGTCTGAAACACCCAACAACATTCACAATATGACCACTGGTTACGGACGCTTCGCAACAGACGCCCTCTGAAACACGACTGGTTCTAAAGTTCTTTAAGACTCTCGAGTTTTCGACTGCACAAGCAACGCACCGTCAAATAACACGTAAACATACCCATGAGTGGTGAGCAGGAAATGATCTTGCAGGATATCGTGGCCTACTGTATGACAATATTCCGATATTCCTCAAGACAATATGATGAAATTCGCCAAAAGCCCCAGGCTGGATAAATGTTAAACCCCCCCCCAAAAAAAAACATTTGAAACAACACCCTGCGGATGTGATTCTAGAGCGCAGCCATTACAATGACCGAGTCAGTCTCAAAGAGAACATTTTTTTTTTCCTATGGCGCTGCTACCCAACGCGGGCCATGGCCTTCTCATTCGTGAGGTTTCTTCATAACACACAACGACGCATCACAGTCGGTAGGACTCATCTGGACGAGTGATCAGCTCGTCACAGAGACCTCTACCTGACAACACACAGCACTCACGACAAACATCCATGCCTCCGGTGGGATTCGAACCCACGATTTCAGCAGGCGAGCGGCCGCAGACCTACGCCTTAGACCGCGCGGCCACTGGGACCGGCCTCAAAGAGAACATTAGTTTTTATATTCAGCAAAAGTCCGTCCTACAAACAGAATACCGTATTAATCGTTGGATTGGTAAAAGAAATTGTAACATATACTAATACATACATTTTACAGTAAAGCTGTATGAAACTGACACACGTATCTGTAGCCATTAACCTTTTTAAGAAACAGTCTACACTCACAAAATAATTCTCACGACTGATGAAATCTAAAATTATCCTAAATGACAGTAAATTATAAAGAACTACACTTTTATTGCTAATTAATACACAATTATTCCCTCTGTAGGCGGAGCCAGTAGTTAAGGTAAATTTAATTTCAATTATTAGACCTATTCAATTACGTGTTACTTCGCAATTACAACAGCATAAATGCAAAAGGCGATTATCTGCTTATGCACGGGTCCAACTAATAACTACGCTCTGAAAGAAGCAGCACGGTACCCATGGGTCTAGCAGCACAAAGAGTACCATTACTTCTCTCTGGACGTGTCACCTTACTATAAGAGTCACTCAGAAAAATAGAAAAGGTATGAGCAAAGATACCATGCAGAAAAAGGCCATAACGTGTTACAGCGCTTATGAACCACACTGTACGACGAGTCACGACTGTTGAGCAAATGGCCACAATTCGTTCCACCTCACCCCTCCCACCAATTACGTTAATTTTCTAAACCGTTCCAAAGCTATTATTTAAATTCCATTCTCCATTGTGATCGGACAAGTGGGAATTAGATGAAAGAAAAAATATAAAGAGAGAGAATATATACATTCTAAATTATAGAAACATGATGATTTAGATAATACCATATCTGCCATTTTTAATTTGTTCTAATTCTGGTCTATCAAGGTCTTATACAGCGTCATGCAGAGACCCACAGTTCTGCTATCTAACGTTAATTCTGCACTGCGATGTAGCGTTGACGAGATGCAGCACACAAATATATGTGCAAGAAGTCAAGCACTAACCACAATTACGACACTGACTAATTAACTAATTAAAAATGGATAGATTAATTGAATAAACTGATTTGTGTATGCATGTAGGTGTGTATGTATGTAAAACTGTTCATCCTTCATTTCAAACTTTCGCCGTGTTCTGAATGCTGTATGCTTTCTTCTGGGTAATTCTCCGGCGTCTGAATTTTATATGCCGACGTTTCGGAATAATCTGTTCCATCTTCATAGGCAGGTAGGCATGAAGAATGACTAGGTTTGAGAGTGTTGGGGTATTTGTACGGGAAAAGGGGTGGCTCGAAAATAGCCTGAGCCAATAGGAAGGAGGGTGACAGGCCCTCCTTACTCTTGGCTCAGGCTATTTTCGAGCCACCCCTTTTCCCACATAAATACCCCAACGTTCTCAAACGTAGTCATTCTTCATACCTACCCGCCTATAAAGATGGAACAGACAGACTGTTCCGAAACGTCGGCATAAAAAATTCAGACGCCGGGGAATTACCCAGAAGGAAGCATACAAATCTGTTCATGTGTAACACTGCATGTCTAGACTTCAAAGTATAAACTTTCGCAAAGCCTAATTCTGTCTTCGAATTACGAAAAGCTCAAAGAAGGTACACACTTTCAACGTGATAGTCATACAAAACATAAATTCACCTACTTCGAGGAGAAAACAACAAAAAGTAAACTAGACAAAATAGCTCCTTATGCCGGACGTACACGGACAATTTTAGTGACGGACAACAATTCTGACAGAATCAAACTGAGTAGACGCTTCCCCATAAAGGCACGTTCAGTGACGGAGAACATCTCTCGTAAGATCCAACTGACCAGACGCCTTCCCAGATGGACAAGTTCGGTGACTGAGAACAGCTCTTATAGAATCCATCCAAACTGAGTAGACAGTTTTCCCAAATGGACAAGATCAGTGAAAGAGAACAGCTTCTATAGGATATCCACACCTGAGGACAGGAACAGACCCAATAACAATACGATCCATTAAGATCGTCGGTGATACTTATCAACGTAAGATCCCTTTAGAAATGACTAATAAAATGCCAATTATACATTCTATCGCTATTTATTAATGTCTTCAAGTAATTAGTGAATGCCAACATAGATATTCTTTCCTGGATATTTCGTACGAAATGTGGAAAAACGAAAAGTAGTCTCAAGAATTTCTAGATGCCTAACGGGCAATAAAATATAAAAATGACTGGTCGGCTGAACATTTCATCTCGACACCTTCGAGACCTTTATAATACTATGGAGCGTCTCAAGACAGACTACATAATGATAGAATGGCCCTGTACGTTGCTATCACAGCAAATACTGTCACGGACTACACTGCAATCAACAGTGTAATGCACCAGACCGGAATGTGTGCTGTGTTATTCAAAACACATTACTGTGACGGTGCATCACTTCAGGCAAAGCAGTAGACCTATACAAAAACTGAAAATCTAAAATTACACAAGCCAATTACATATTAACCTATGGTGGAAGGTCTGGGAATAATTAATGCTGTTCCTCTAGTTTCTGTTTTTGGTGTGGTAATCCATGCTTTAATCTATGATTAATCACAAACCAAAATAAATCCCATCATTTGTGAAAGACTGGCTTGCAAGTCAAACAGTATCACCAACGACAAAAAAAAGTGTTCTTCCATATGACAAAACATGCGTTTCATACCCACGCACAAATCAGTGACTGCTGTTCATCATCGTGAAAGGGGTTAAAAAAATTGTTCGCGTGCATTTTGTGGAAGCATGACCTCCAAGGGGGAGGGGGAGGGGGAGGGGGAGGAGGAAGAGGAGGAAGAGGGCAGGGGAGGCAGAAAGTAGAAATGATTACTCGCTAACAAGTCGAAGTGAAAGCCAAGAGTGAAAGTGAAAAGACAAATACGCACCTCACACACAACGATGCCGCTGAAATAAACAAAAATCGTGTATATATATATATATATATATATATATATGTGTGTGTGTGTGTGTGTGTGTCCGTAACTGATTCTTTCATTCTTTCTTTCTTATTTGGACTTCTGGACCTCTTTTACACACTCATTGTAGGTGTAAAGGTTATTCTTGCCGTTGATCACACTCAGTTACACACACACACACACACACACACACACACACATATTCGGTAGGTCTCCTCTGGACGAGTGGTCAGCCTGACGCAGAGACGTCTACCTGATAACACAAAACATTTACAAGAAACAAACAAACATCAATGGCCCCGTAGGGATTCGAACCCGCAATTTAGTAAACGATCGGCCGCGGGCCCACGCCTTAGGCCGCACGGCCGCCGTGATCGGCCGCGACGCATTCGGTCCTATAAATATAGTCTGTAGGTCACTGGAAACATCATAACGAACTCTCCGACACACACAATGGCGTATGACAAGGGTTTCCACCGCGCAGCCCGCGGGCCGCACGTAGCCCGCCAGGTTGTATAATGCGGCCCGCGATCACATTTGTAAATCGTGTAAAAAATTTTAAAATTTCACAACTGCTTGAAACAGGTATGACACTTATCGTTGTTTTTCCTCGCGCGGCCCACAGACCAGCAAACACGAGCGTGTATGGTCCTTTGTCATAAAAAGGTTGGAGACCCCTGTCTCATGAGGTCAATGGGCACACGTATGTTAAAGAAATGTCCCATATTATGAAACCTGAAGCTTCAAACGACCAAAGTTCGCCATTAATATTATTACACTTACGTATCAAACCAACAGACGTACATCAATAAAGAATGCTTCACCATATACCATTATTTACCAACGTGCTGCGGTCGCTTCGGCGAACTTCACCACAGTGTCATAAAATAATGTGAACAATGTACAAACAATTCCACAAAATGTTTAATTAAAACCACCCGATATTGTAAAAGTTCCCTACAGCCATAAAATGTCAAATTATATTATCCTTAAAAACAGACAAATTTGGGTGTGTTTATGTTGCTGTAGCTGTATACAGCTGTTACACAAACTGTCAGTCAAGTAAAGATCGCTTACGACTTCTAGTGTGTGCCCGTATTTTTGTGTGATATCCTGATGAAGGTCGGAGAAGCGGCGACCGAAACATGCTAGTGAATAATAAAATATGATCAAGCATATTTTATCGATGCGCGCTGTTAGTTTGTTACATAAGGACAATAACATTCATTTATGCTCGGATATGGAACATACAATGTCCGCCATTAATGTCTACCCTGCCAGCTACATTAACCCTTCAAAGAGGAAGCGCAGGCTGCATTAAAGACCCAGTTCGTACCGAACACTTTTCATCTCGGTTATAAAAACCAATCAGTTAATGTTGTAAGTGGCAAAAGTAGCTGTTTTTCTCAGATAAACACAAAACACATAAATACAGTGTGGGCAGAGCGTACAAGTGTTGAATGTTAAACCAGTTGGTGCATCGCGTAACCAGTAGGCTTTAAAAAGGCTAAATCACACCCACTGTGACCGGTACACATACGTGCACATTAGTTATATACTTACATATATACATAAATATATATGTATGTATACACACACATACATACATACGTCTGCCAGGCGGAAGATATCCTACTCAGTAAACTGCATAAGTTCACGTCCTCCGTGCGCGCTGCATGCCTTCAGTTAGCTGTACTTACAAATTTGAATGAACAGAAAAATGTACAAATCCCATAGTTATGCGCTTTTCTCTATTATCTTTTTCATTCATTTGCCCAAAAGCAATTACATCAAAGCTCCAAATAACATTTACAAAGTTTTGTATCGCCGGCCACAGCAGGTAACAGTACCTTCGCACACATACAGATAGGAAGAATTACACTTATCCAGCAATTGCGTACTTTTATTGACAACAAAAGCCTTAAGATTTTGCCATGTATAACGATACACAATGGAAATCACACAGCTGGAGAGATAAATGAGGGCAGAACACATGCAGTATACCACACTATCCCATCACACGGACCATCGGCCTGTCAAATCCTGTGTAAAAGTTACAGTAACAGATGTCCGTGTTTAACTACGCAAATACAGTATTACTAATATTGTATTAGCTTACTGCTCAAAACCCAAATGTTATTTGGCTCACGGCATAGAGCGCTGGGCTTGCCTGTCATTATCATATTATTACAGTAATTATCATTATCACCATTATGGGAAGAATTTATTAGTTAGGTATGGCTTCCGTCTACATTACACTTATCGGATATAAACTCAAAAGTTTAGCACAGTCGCTGCATCTGTCAGTGTTGACGTATAAACAATATTCCGCACATATGCAAATGTTTATAAACCAATGACATGAACAAATTTATAACCCGCTACGCTGGTCTACTGGTTATCCATATACCACTTAAATCAGAATAATTTCGATTAAGTTCCACATTTCACAAAACAATTATTTTTCTAGAGTTGCATATTCTTCAAACATCTGCCATTAAACTGTACATTGCAGACTACATTAAGCTGTGATGGTGTTGCTCTTACCTAATTCGTGACGCTACCACTTGTTATGGACGGGGTGTGTTCCAATAGCACAGTAACACAGCCTAACGGGAGAGCGAATACACCAGTACAGGTTGTGTGGTGACCGAACAAAGCTAGGTTTTTTTATATCAGGAAAGTAGGATGATAAAATATAAAATACTTTCCAAAGCAATACTTTCACTGGAACCATCTGATGACCACATATACACACACCCACATACACACGCACGCACACATACACACACACCCACCCACACGCGCGCACACCCACACCCACGCACACCCACACACGCATGGCAACACATACACACACCCAAACACGCACGCACACACCCACACATACGCACACGCACACACATACACACCCACACACACACGAATGTTCTGCTCTGTTGCGGTACTTTTCATGACAGTGTACTGCAATGGTCTATATTAGTAATTGTCCAACGAGATGCAACACAAAACAGTCCATTTATTATTCTGCAAGTTCACTCTACATGTTTCGGGTGTCAACCACACCCATCATCAGGAGTACACTAAATTGTACCTACAGCCTCCGGTATTGGTCAGCTATCTCCCTCCAACGTGGCCAACTTGGCCACGTTGGAGGGAGGTAGATAAAATATATATATATATAACCTTACCAGAGGCTATAGTTACAGTTTTGTGTACTCCTGATAATGGGTGTGGTTGACACCCGAAACATGTAGAGTGAACTTTGCAGAATAATAAATAGACTGCATTGTGTTGCTCTCGTTGGACAATTATTAATATAGATCAGCGATGCACGGAACCATAAACATAAAATACTGCACTGGTGTTCTCCATGCAACAGCGTAATGTTTAATCATATCTTGTACAGAACCCACTTCTACTTCTGGGCTGCATACAGCTGGCAGTGATCACAATGCACATCCGTCAACAGCAGACAGCAACATTCTGCTAACGGTACCTACAAAGAAGCGTTTTTTTCCAAGAGCAAATAAAAATTCTTTGGCGTACTTGATTTAGTTATGTTTTGCCGACCTTCAATTCTGGTATGACTCTGGATACATGAAGAACTTGATGCACAATTACGTTACATAATACGTTTATTGTCATAATCCTCTACATGTTTCGAGCAACTCTGTGCTCATCATTACGAGGTCGAATTGTATTAACACTGCATCTGGCATCTATACCAGATGCTGTATTAATACAATTCGACCTCCTGATGATGAGCACAGAGTTGTTCGAAACATGCAGAGGATTATAATAATAAACGTATTATGTAACATAATTGTACATAAAGTTGGTTATTTACCCAGAGTCGTGCTTGATTTAATTGCTGGAATCCAACGTCGTGTTACGTTTTACGTTGAATCATTATATCGCATGAGCTTACAGTTCGTTTAAAATTAGGTTCCCCAGGTCTAACTTTAGACATAAACATAAATAAAAAAGGCAGACGAGATAATGCAAAGAAAAGCTGTGTGTGTCCGAACACATCACAGAATAATACAAGGGGGTTTTCTGAATCACGACGTTTCCAAATGTGCCTTGGAACTTCGAACATCCCAATTCCAATGGTACATAAAATATTGTAAAGTGTGTTTAACTATGCTACAACATAACACAATTTCATGGGAACGACAGCTCACAGTACAACAGTTTAATGAAATACTGCGGGAGACAGAATACGAGAATTTACTGCTGTTTAGAAAGCGAAGAAGCCATACACAAGTGTGACGAAAGTAGCATTGAGTGGTGAACTAGGATACTGATGTGAATGAGCAACGCAAGTAATGTATCAAACAAAAGAACTTTCTATACATTATAAAGATCTTGAAGTATGGTAAACTGAATTACGTACATGCGACGTGTTTTCGGGAAGTCAAAAATTTATGTCACTGGCTACAGATACAGAGGTCCCGGGTTCGATCCCCGGCGCTACCAGATTTTCTGAATAGTAGTGGGTCTGGAACGGGGTCCACTCAGCCTCGTGAGGTCAATTGAGGAGCTACTTGAATGAA
>Ga0131853_10016571_pt1 | contig 13436 bp, 8 predicted proteins | sample TergutLab28metaG_FD_92764 | JGI IMG/M metagenome (GOLD analysis project Ga0131853, IMG submission 92764) | Labiotermes labralis P1 segment gut microbial communities from Petit-Saut dam, French Guiana - Lab288 P1 (version 2) (version 2) | ecosystem: Host-associated > Arthropoda: Insects >...
ACCGCATTTCATGAAATGCAGTGAGTTTGCAGCGAGATAGTATATGGATTTGAATGATGTGTCCTAAATGATGGCGGTCATATTGAAGGTTGAAAATTTGAAATGTTTCGCCTTAAAGCTATAGAAATTAAGGTTTTATATGACGTTTACAGCGTGTTTACGTCACGTGTTCATTCAAAGTTACTAGAGTTGGAATTTAGCGAAGTAATTTACATGCCCCCTGTATTGCTAATCTACAGTGCAAACTGATTTAAGCACTTGGAATAATTTAAGTCCTCGATATGCACTGAAACTTTAATCTGTCCGAAGGCCAGATTAATTCTGCACAGTTAATGTTTCTTTATACCGATTAATCTCCAAATAACGATCATGTGTGGGATCATTTTAAAACAGTAGCGTTTTCAATGAAACAGCGTTCCCTAGATGAACCTCAGGTAGGGATCACAAATGCAATTAAAAAAATCAGTGAATAGGAATTGTAGAATATCTTAGAGGCAGAACATAGATTTGAAAGATGTGTCATAACTGATGAAGGTTATGTTGAAGTTTAACATTATTGACTTAAAACTGTAAGAATCAAACTTTTATGTGGCGTTCACAGCGTGTTTCTATCATGTGCACATTCAAGGTTATTAGAGAATAATTTGCAGAAGGACTTTTTAATTGCAGAGGAGAAGAAAAAAATGTTACATAAAGTGAAGCTGTTACATGCACAAAAAATTAGAAGAAAATAATGACACAAATTGCAGGCTACATGCTGCACGAAATATTATGTCTATCTACACGTATACAAAAAATGCAGGGACAAATTCATTTTTGCCAATAACCAACACAATAAAACGTATTTTCATTGTTACGCCGTGCATATTGTCCAGTTTACACAATTAATACACCAAATAATGCACTTATACAAAATTTACACATTAAAACACTAAAACTGCTCCGACATGTTTCGGTCCTAAGACCATCATCAGGGAGCTGTATTTCTTTGCTTTGCTGAAGTCACATTAAAACCAGTCATAAATTAACTTCGTTGTACTAATAGGGTGTTGTGGCGGCATGCTGCCACAACACCCTATTAGTACAACGAAGTTAATCAGTGACTACTTTTAATGTGACTTTAGCAAAGAAATACAGCTCCCTGATGATGGTCTTAGGACCGAAACATGTCGGAGCAGTTTTAGTGTTTTAATGTGTAAATTTTGTATAAGTGCATTATTTGGTGTATTAATTGTGTAAAAAATAAACCGCAGGGAAATAAGCAATTAAAATGTATTTAGCTGGGAAAATGTAAAGGACATAACTGGAGCTACTGAATTAATTGCGTATTTAATGAGTGTAAATGTAAAAAAGCGGTAAATTATATTTTATGTTTATAAGAAGCAGCAGCAGAAAGCAAATGAATAAAATCAGATGATTAAATTCTTAAATTATATGCATTTTTATAAAAGGCATCCATTGTGTTTCGCGAACTAAATAATAAAGATAAATTTGACGTTCATACGGCCGTGCATCGTAATATATTGCTACAGTAAAAGCAACCAGCTACGTCAATGTCTCAAACCTATTCTATTGGAGCCACACTCTACATGTTTCGGACGGTCTTTCTGTCCATCATCAGGAGTTAAAGACTGTACATACAGCGACGGGCATTTGTCAAACAGATACTGCCATCTCGTTCCCACTAGCAAGCAGTCAGCAGTATCTGTTTGGCATAAGCCTGTTGCTGTATGTACAGTCTTGAACTCCTGATGATGGACGGAAAGACCGTCCGAAACATGTAGAGTGTTACTCCAATAGAGTAGGTGATGCAACTGGTTAGTTTCACTATAGAAATAGTAAAGATAACTTTTATCCAACGCGACTATCTTTAACCATAAAAACAATATTTGTCTTCGTTAAATTCCAATTGTTTCGACATCTAACTTTCTTCATCAGACATGAATAAATAGAAAGGAAGACAGTCAAATATTTCGTGACTGATGTTAATTCTCAAGGGCAGGCAAATGCAACATTCGATAAAAGCATTTTTCTTATGATGAAAGTTAGTTGTGTTAACTAAAAATTGTCCTTATATAAATGCAATGTTTGTTGTTGAGATTATTGAATAAATTGTTAAAGTAGGTTATAGTTTTATGAGCTGCAATTCTTGAACTAAAATCAGATTAATATTTTAAAGACAAATTTACATAAACCGTATTTCAATATCCATCTTTACTGCGCAGTACGCAACTCTGTCCAGGTTACAAGAACCAAACCCTTAGTGACGAATAGTAAAATATTCGCAGTTTCTTCTGATATCCATAAAAATCAAAGGAGTACACACCGCTAGCAAAATGTAGTCGTATTTTTAATTGTTGCACCAAGTAGTAAAATACAGCAACCGCTTGGTTTAACATATAATACTGACACATCAAAGTAATCTTGCTGTTTCAAGCGAATCTGCATTAATTTCACAATTATCGAATGCAAAATACAAATTTCGAAACAACAGATAACTCAAGCTAGCACATAGAATATTTATATGCGTGTGTACACAAACAATACCAACACTTTAATTAGGCTTGTATTAAATTTTTAACCAGAAATATGCACTTTCTGAAATTCGCGTTACTTCATCATAACTGAATGATGTCTGTTCCTCTCAATTAACGTTTCATTAATAAAGGCACATTACCAGGCCTGTCAGGTAATTAAATGTTTTCTCCTGCATCAATAATGCAACTTTCAATCCCCCCCCCCAAAATTAATAAAAAAAATAAATAAATTAAAAGAAGGTCATGCAACATCACTAATGTTTATCTCAGTAATTAACCAACTTGATGCACATTTTTTTTAAAACAAGTTTATTTCATGCCTCTACAAGTTTCGAGCACATGTGCTCATCATCAGAAGGTCAAAATTGCATTACACAGCCTCTGGTATCATCATACCTATAAGTGTGATGATGAGCACATGCGCTCGAAACATGTAGAGGCATGAAACAAACTTACTGTAAAACAAAAATGTTGTGCATCAAGTTGGTTAATTACTGAGATAAATATACTGAGATGCACGGTCAGCAAAACGTCCAAATCACTAATGTTGCCTTGCCAAATGGATACAAAAAAGACAAAAATGAAAGGAAAAGATTTTTAAATGTTTTAATTTACCTAAATTTTCCCTTAACTTAGTGACTGGCGAAATAAAAATTTCGAAAATTTCTCATTCTGGAACGCATTTACAAATCTATAGCCTCGCTATTCTACTATACATTTTTCAGTGCAGAAATACTGTACCAGTACTGGCACACCGAGCTATTCTCACCAGCAAGCATTAATTTGAACTCTACGAATATTAGTTTTTACAGCACAAAATTTAAAAGTAAAACTTTTTCTGGGTTAAGACTGCTATTTTATCGTTCACTATTACTGTCAAAACAAACAAATTATAAGTGATTTTAATCAACACATATTTAAGACAGCTTTAAGTGTCAAATATAAGAGTTAAAACGAATAGTTTATTCATATGTACGAATGTGCATATGAATGTACGTACGAGTATGTACATAGTAATGTGTGAAATTACAACAGAGCAACGACAAATTACTACATCACAGAGAGCCAAATCTGGTACAACAATTCGAAGAAAATACATTACTTTTCCAGATGATATTTCAGACAGTTCACAGATGGCAAACAGAGGTAGTCAAGTGAACAGTTAAAAGACAACTAGAAGTACAAGAATGTATGAAGAGATAAAGAAGACACGAGACGAAAACTATTTAACATGTTTAGTAACTGCTATGTACAAGAGTGCAGAGAAGAAGGAGCCGTACAGTCAAAGCTATCTAAAGTTGCAGCAGCTAGACGACAACAACAACCTCTGGTAGATACCAATTAGGTGGGAAAAAACGTACTGAGTGCCGGATATTCACAAACAGATCCAAAAAGCTTCCTTATACATTTGAAATATCTTTGTTACGAAGTCAATTCGGAATAGGATAACATAATTAAAACACTTCTGATACCCATAAGTTACTGTCATTATTATTATTATTATTATTAACAAAAAACGATAGAAACAAGGCAAGATGAGGGTTAGAGCGCTCAGCCTGTTTCGACTCTTGACTTAATTATTAAGTTTCGCATTTAAAAAACTAGAAAGAGAGACAATGAAAAGTGTTGAAACGTGATTGTAATCAAACTTTGTAAAATAATACTTTGATAGAATGAATCCCTTTGTGAGAGATCGTAAGGAAAAATACAAACATTCCTTTGCACATAATTTTACTGCAGTACATCCAATGACTCTCTAGACTACATGTTTCGGCCTCACATTAGTCGTAACTAGGTCTGACAAAACCGAGTGTGCTACATTTGTAAAACCTGCGCTCGATTTGGAGTTTTCTATGTTTCTTACGTAAGATTATGGAAATTGTACATTACTAATATTACGTAAATACACGAAGATTTGCACCTTTAAAACAACGACTGTAATTTTCACAAAATATGGCACACGTTCTGTTATCAGACCGGAAGACGGCACACTACTACAAAGAAAATCGCTACCTGCAATACCTGCTGGTGTGATATAATAAACGCGTGTCCAAGGGAATATATCATCCTTGAAGAGTAAAGTTATATACAATCCGTGTTACAACGAACTTCTATACGGCATACACATGAACTTACAATCCCAATTTTCATTGAGGCTAATTTGAAGTTTTTGGGACTGCTTTACTTTTACATACATTTTAAGCAACTGAAGACTGACAGACTGCAAAGAGTGAATTATTCCCGAATATATTGTGGCCGATTCGACTTCCGGCCAGAATACTTGTCACACTGACTGGTCTTTATGCATTTCCTCAGTTCTTCTAGGCAAATACATATGATAGCACATGATTAGGCAACGACCGTTTCCTTACCGATCCTTTTCAATGCTTCTATGATCTTACCATATAAAGTACTGACACAATCGCAAAATAAACTTTTAGCCGGGAACAACAGACACAGTTCTGTCTTACAGTGAATTCACCCCAGCCTCCAAACTATTTACTACTGACATAAGCCACATACATTTAGGGACGATAGGACATCGAGGATATATTCCGGTGTACGGCTGCACCGAAAACTGACTACCGTCGCGGTACCCTTGAATTCTATTACTCACGCCAGGTAAACGGCTTGTTACAGCCTCACAATAGGCCATGACGGATTCAAATTCATTATTCACCACTCATCATCTTATCTGATGCTATATGGGCGCGCCTGGCGTAATTACTGCGTCGTTAAACAATGACTATATCAATAACCTGCATACAGTCATGAGATTCTCAAAGAGGTATTGTTGAAAAGTAAAGTCTTCTGAGATGTTACGGTCTGTCGACAGGCAAGCTACAGATAATTACTCCCAAGTCTTGTTTACGCCTTTGATGTGTCCCAGAAAAAGTGAGAATAAATCAATAACGCTAAAAATAAAAAATTATATTCCTATTAGAAATATAAGTTTAGCGAAACCGAGCGCAGCCACCAAACGCGCGTTAAACTGAAAATGAAAGGGCATAAATTAAGAATTGATGCAAATAAATTGGTAAGGAGCGTTAAAGGAAAAAGGCGTAGAACAAGTAGGGCTTAAAACAAGAACTACATGTATTTAGCAGTCGACATTACATAGCACGAAGTACTCGCTCTTCTGGGATTTAACGCTACAAGTCACAAATCGAAAACGGACTAAAATTTCAGTGAAATCTGGCACTAAGGCGTTCTAATAAAACTTCTCCGTACGTCGCAATCCTATTTAAAATCGGACAATAACAACAGATACTCTTCATATCGATATATATCGATATGCGTTCCTGCGTGCTCTCTGTTTGCAAGTAACACTACATATTTATCAGGGCAGGACTTGCTGCAAACAGAAGATGTAAAGTTAAATAAAAAATAATCGTTTCACTTGTTTTCAGAGATTTTTAAACGATTAAAGTGAATGGAGAAAACAGCGACAATTTCTATGATAAATATTTATTTCCCAATTCGACGAAATCTAACCGAAAACTGATACTTACTTAAATGGCTGACATATCGCCTATCGAATGTTTAATTTGCAACTGCCTGCACACTGAACACCGCAGTAACTAGAACTATTAAAAGGTAAAGGTAAAGTGCTCCCGTTACAGGCCCGGTGTGGCCCAGAGGGTGGGTAGAGGTATAGCTGTACTCTTCCATGACTGCGGCAGTAGAAGGGGTGAGTGGTCAGCAGCACACCCCGGCCGCACTTTACCCCAGGAAAAACCCGGTACCCATTGTACAGGAGGCTGGGTGGGCCCAGGGCCGGTCTGGACGGGCGGAAAACCTCGTCTCCTTCGGGATTCGATCCCGGACAGACCAGCCCGTAGTCAGTCGCTATACCAACTGAGCTAACCGGCTCACAATGGGGACTATTATATTTGCAAAATTAACAATCTGCCCACTTCTTAGAGCCTTTTGGTTTCTTATCATTTTCAGATTAGAAAATTTCGATTCAAAACCAAAATTGTAATCGTGACTGAATAGTGTATAAAGATCATTTTGGTTTCTTACCATTTTCAGATTAGAAAATTTCGATTCAAACCCAAAATTGTAATCGTGACTGAATAGTGTATAAAGGTCAATAACCTATTTTTAGAGATCCAACATTTTATGGCTAGGTTTTATAAAATCATATTTTATTCTCAGGGCAGACTTTAAAGGCAGAAAAGCAATTAACCTCTGAAAGTCCTTTGTGATATTTTACCAAACACAAATGCGATTATATAAATACTTGAAGAGAAGAAGAAACTTTTTAAACTGTCAACTCAGAATTTAGGCAATAAGAATTGTAATTTTCGGTCATAATTCTCGGCGTGAGAAGTGGCCCGTGAGGTAAAAGATTATAAAGTCCTTACAAAAGAACTGAAGGTACAATAAAGTTAACGGCTCAGCAGTCCATGATGGCATATCGGACAGTGAAGGTACTGTACGTGTGAATGTCTAGTGGGCTGGCTGAGTGGCCACCACCTGCAGCCACTGAATGGGAGTCTGGGGGCTCCTCAGAGCCGGTATGGACATTTTGGAGAAGAGAAAAATGTCTTACGTCTCCTACAGAAGGTACGACAGATTCGTCTGACGTCAGGCCCGTGGCTTAGTCACTATACGGATCGAAAAGAAAGAACTGGCTGTTAGATATAAAGTAACAAGAGGAAAAATAAAAATTTAATTGGACATGACGTGGCTGGAGAACGAAAAACAGAGGGTGTGTGTGTGTGTGTGAGATAAGCGACGGGAAAATGAAAACAAAAACTATCTGAGAGAAGACGTGATGGTAGAAACAAGAATTAAAAAGGTCTCTGTGAGAGAAGTTACGGGAAAATGAAAACAAAGAGTGTCTGAGAGAAGAAGTGATGGGAGAACGAAGAATAAAAAGGTGTTGGTGAAGGGAAAATGAAAACAAAGACTGTCTGAGAGAAGAAGTGATGGCAGAAACAAGAATAAAAAAGGTGTCTGTGAGAGAAGTGACGGGAAAATGAAAACAAAGAGTGTCTGAGAGAAGAAGTGATGGGAGAACGAAGAATAAAAAAGGTGTTGGTAACGGGAAAATGAAAACAAAGACTGTTTGAGAGAAGAAGTGATGGGAGAACGAAGAATAAAACATGTGTTGGTAAAGGGAAAATGAAAACAAAGACTGTCTGAGAGAAGAAGTGATGGCAGAAACAAGAATAAAAAAGGTGTCTGTGAGAGAAGTGACGGGAAAATGAAAACAAAGACTGTCTGAACGAAGAAGTGATGGTAGAAACAAGAATAAAAAAAGGTGTCTGTGAGAGAAGTGACGGGAAAATGAAAACAAAGAGTGTCTGAGAGAAGAAGTGATGGGAGAACGAAGTATAAAAAAGGTGTTGGTAAAAGGAAAATGAAAACTAAGACTGTTTGAGAGAAGAAGTGATGGGAGAACGAAGAATAAAAAGGTGTTGGTAAAGGGAAAATGAAAACAAAGACTGTCTGAAAGAAGAAGTGATGGGAGAACGAAGAATAAAACATGTGTTGGTAACGGGTAAATGAAAACAAAGACTGTCTGAGAGAAGAGGTGATGGGAGAAACAAGAATAAAAGAGGTGTCTGTGTGAGAAGTGACGGGAAAATGAAAACAAAGACTGTCTGAGAGAAGAAGTGATGGGAGAACGTCATATTCACTTGAGACACACTGATAATATGTAACGAGTCCGTGGCTGATTACATGTCAAAAAAAATCAAACGAATCAAACTCTTTTCAATAATCTAATTAAAAAGAAGGAACCCTGTTTATAAAGTCTACGAAACTCCTTAAACTGAAATAATTCTTTATAGTACGAGCTGACGGTATAAACTGTATTAAACTGTATTAAACAAAACGTTCTTTGAACCTACAACTTTTACAGGGACTTCTCCAAATAAGCACGACTATGCTCTTTTCGTTCATTCATTTCGGAGCCCTAGATCCTGCCGTGCCATAAATTTTGTGGGGTAAACATTATTTTAAGCTACTATCAGAGATTTAAAGTATTTATCTCCTCAAATGACCCAGAAAATTAACTCACTTATTCCGTTCAGGGCAAATTCCATGCGACGCAGACCGGTTGGTTAGCGGAGGGGGGGGGTTGCCAGTTAAAATACGTTTTAAAGTCAGTATCACTATTCCCAGAAGCCAGTTACGATAGCTACATTCTCAAATTAAGAAAGGAGTGAAGATAACATGGAATAATTAGGGTTTAATTATATTACATGCATATCTTTGGTACAGGGAGGTAACTGAATATTAACTCAGCAAAACCTTTTAACTTAAATTGGGTTTTAAATTGTAATTCACGAGGAACGACAAGTATCATAAAGCATACAGAAGAAGAGCCTATCAATGCACGTCTTACAATCCTGTAACCGAATTTTTTACTCCACATTTACTTTCCTTGCCACGAACTAAAACTCACAATAAAATTCGGCTCCATAACAGGCCATCTATGAGGAATTATTGAAACTAACGATTTTTTAATTTTTTGATTACAACCAACAAGATATAACTATTTTTGATTATTTATTTCTAAAAGTCTCTACGTGTTTCGGGCGGTTCCTCCTCCCATCATCAGGAGCACATAACTGTACATTCAGCTTCATGTATTGTCAACCAATATTGCTGCAGGCTGGTATCGTGGATGAGCCACGATACCAGCCTGCAGCAATATTGGTTGACAGTTCCTGAAGCTGAATGTACAGTTATGTGCTCCTGTTGATGGGAGGAGGAACCGCCCGAAACATGTAGAGCCTTTTAGAAATAAATAATCAAAAATAGTTGCATCTTGTGTGTTGTAATAAAAAAAATCATATTAACGATGTACGGACACACGAATATCAATTATTGAAAGTAACTTTGGAAAACACACCTAAATCTGTGTCAGATACGGAATTTCGTAACACAAAATAACCTGTGCTCTCCTATGTTTTTAGGCGATGAAAATATCCGTCATTCCTTAAATTTGATGAATTATTTTTTCATGACCCGACAGCCCCAGTGAGCCTAGGAACCCCACCCCCCATTATCGAGACTTCAGAATCACATTCACACACACCACACTCGGTAGAACTCCTCTGAACGAGCGATCAGCCCGTCCGCAGAGACATCTACCTGACGACAAGCAACATTCAAAGAGCCATACATCCATGCCCACGGCGGGTTTCGAACCCGCAATCCCAGCGAGCTCGGTCACCGAGATCGCCTTTAATTACAATCAGTAATAAATCCACTTGAATCGCCGTAACTGCCTGTTTCTATCCCGTTTCAACAGGATAGTGTAACGGCATTTTGTCTGAATTGAAACAGCTCTCTCTTGATGCCCAATTAATTATTTTGGAGATTCCATTCTTGTAGCATGTTATACCATGTCGGCTGGTGAGCCTCAAATATACTGTCCTGCAGTCAATACCAATTATTTGTTCATGTTATAAAAATATATCTATGTACTGTAGCATGTCTGTACTGCAGATATAAGGCATTCAACAACACGTGAATCGAAGTTTCTTCACAAACTGCTCTTTAAGTCAATGTTGAATCCACTGTCCTTCTGATAATACACTTTTTAAGGCTCCACTCTCTCTCTCTCTCTCTCTCTCTCTCTCTCTCTGCATGTCCCAAACCGCTTCAATTTCCTCCCTACAGAGTTGCACGCATCTCTGCCATCTTAATGCCTTCCTTAGTACGGAGGTACTTCAAAGACGCCACGCATTACTTCCTCTTGCAAGCTGATTCCTCATTCTGTCATTGTACTGGGTTATTCGAAATGACTGTCGGGGTTTTAACAACTTGTCATACACAATACACTTGAGATAACAGTATATGTGTATTTTATGTAATAGAACCACATTCCAAGTTTTTGTTACATACATTATAGGTGCTCTATATGTGTACCCTTTGTGATTCTACAAACATCAACACGATAATGAAATGTAAGCACACACAACGCCTTCTCACTGCCGTTCGCCGCCATCTTAGTAAACTGCGCTCCAAGCGGAGAAATGCATAACTACTGCAAACCGCACATCATAAAAAAAACTCTGAGAATTTCTACATCCATCGATGCAACTACATACTCCTATCTCAAGTGTGTTGTGTATGACGAATTGTTAAAACCCCGACACTCATTTCGAATAAACCTGTATTATATTTGGGCTCCGACACTCCCTCTCTTATACCAGCCTCTTCTTCAAAATTTCAATTCCCATGATTAATAACTTCCGCTCCCTGCATAATATTCATGTTTGAAATAAATGATTTACCAAGAAGGTTTATTGAGCAATGAACACGCTGCTGCATGATACAGCATGTTACACAAATATGCACGAGAAACTTGTGAGCAGGGACCTACTGTGACCCAAGGGGGATTTCACAACGGAGGCCGTGAAGAAAGACGGGGCTGTTCTGTCTCATTAATAATGTATTGGGCTCCTGTCCGTGCGACGCCGGGCCATGATCCTGAGCAGCAGATTCTCCGGGTTGTCAGTGCCGATATTCATAATTACGCAGCAGAGAGGAAGATGTGCTGTAGGCCTAAGCTGAACAACAAAATGCACTCGTGAATTTGTTGGTCCCTGGAATGAATAACTGCATGCAGCAGATTCCCTCTTGAGAAAAATAATAACTTTTCTTTTTTTGTGTGTGCATATGTACCGTCAATACACAACATATATCAAGAGAAGATGCAATAATTACAATTAAGTCATATTTGGCTACATGTTTCAGCCGTGAACGGCCATCTTCAGGCCAACTAAGAACAATATTAAGGTACAGTAAAAATAATACTCAATGGGATCCCATTTCGTTCACATTAAAACTTGATAAATGTGAACGAAATTGAATCCCATTGAGTACTATTTTTACTGTACCTTAATATTGTTCTTAGTTGGCCTGAAGATGGCCATTTACGGCCGAAACATGTAACCAAATATTACCTAATTGTAATTATTGCATCTTGTTTGATGTATGTTGTGAATTGACGGTACATATTATACAAATTTGATAAAACACAACGGGACGACCTCTCTCTCTCTCTCAAAAAAAAAATATTTTCTATTAGCAAAGAATTTTCTAGTATTTTATATAAAAGGTTCGCCATCTTTATCACGTGTCCTCCCTCACTGGTGCCTATTCTCAGCCAGATAGCGTAGGTATGAGTTCTTCCAAGCGGTATTCAATTGGCTTTCTCACTAAAACGATAAAAGGACTAACACTGCTGTGGTGGTAACAAACGGTATTATGTATTCGCAGTAATGAGCTTTGCACCGCGAAGTCAGTCCCCCGGTAATGCTGAAAATCATACATCTGAATTAGCTCCATACAGCAGAGTCCTTCTCGAGACGCGAACAGTTCTTCAGCTAGTCAAGAAATTACCCACATTTTATGGAATCCGAATTTTCATTACCGCATTCACAATTATTTGATACCTCTCACTATATTGAGCTACATCGATCTAATCCACGCCCCTCTCCTACTGTCTAAAGATCAATTTTAGTATTATCCTCCCATCTGCGCCTAAGACTTCCAAGTAGTCTCCCTCGGACTTCCCCAACAAAACACTGTATGCAGCCAACCTCTCCCACATACGTGCTACACGACCCGCCCACTTCATTGTTCTTATAATCGAAATTATGTTTCGTAAGGAGTAAAAAGTTAAAGCAGTCCCATTACAGGCCTGGAGTGGCCCAGAGGGTTCCAGGAAGTTTAAGTTCCCAGATTTCATGTCAACGGCACAGGACGGTGGTAAGGTTGACAGCCTTATTCACGGGCCGTTTTTGCCCCCAGGAAATGCTCCTGGAACTCATTTCTGTTAGAGGCTGAGTCGACCCCAAGGCCATAGTGCGATCGGAAGGATTTTATGTCATTGAAAAATCCACTGACAGTAGCTGGGATCGAACCAGCGACATTCCGATTTGTAGCACAGCACCTTAATCACTGTGTGTAAAGATGATAATAATAACAGGCTGAATATAAACCTAACGGTGTCCTTGGTCGCTTTACTTCTCTCTGAATACCCCAAACATTTAATAGTCCTTGATTTAATTATTCTGATGGCGACAAAAATTCTGAAGCTCCTCGTTGGGCGCCATTTTTCAGCAGACTGGTATAACATCCATTTCAGAGCGAGAGTATATCTGAAGATAGAAACAATGAGTGTGAAAATTGTATCTTCTTTATAAAGTAACTATTGTTACTATCAATATTTCTTATTTTTAAGTGCAAACCGTGCATTGTTATTATATAATATTTGTTTGAAACAATTCATGCACACACACACACACACACAAACACACACACACATATGTTTTATGTTTGTGTGACCGTGCATCATTGATAAAATAATGTAGACAACCAACTAGATGCAATAATGACGGTTTATTAATAACTTCAATCAGATCAGCATGTTTCGGGCGTTAGTTTCGCCCATCCTCAGGACAACTAGTCTGTGTTTACACCTTGTGGTATAATGCACCGAAGAGCATTATACCACAAGCTGTAAACACAGTCTAATGGTCCTGAGGAAGGGCGAAACTAACACCCGAAACATGCTGATCTGAATGAAGTTATTAATAAACTGTCACTGTTCCATCTAGTTGATTGTCTACATTATCACACACACACACCACGCACTACACACACACAACACAAAAACACACACACAACAAACACACACCACATACACACACACACCACATATACACACCACACACACACACACACTATTCACACCACACACACCACTCACACAAAACACCAAAACAAACCACACACACACACACTACACACACACACACATCACACATACACAACACAACACACACACAAACACCACACATACACACACACCACACACACACACACACACACACCACACCACCCACACACACCACACCACACACA
>Ga0131853_10016572_pt1 | contig 13435 bp, 7 predicted proteins | sample TergutLab28metaG_FD_92764 | JGI IMG/M metagenome (GOLD analysis project Ga0131853, IMG submission 92764) | Labiotermes labralis P1 segment gut microbial communities from Petit-Saut dam, French Guiana - Lab288 P1 (version 2) (version 2) | ecosystem: Host-associated > Arthropoda: Insects >...
ATATATATATAGCAAGGTCAACGAAATGAGTTACCAGATGTGAAATTGAGTGTATTGACCACCGTACCGTATATTATGCGGCAGAATCATGTAGCTGCCACTTAATACATCATACGCCACTCAGTAAACTGAATTTTGCGTCCGGTACATACTAGTTTGTTGACTTTGCTATTGAAATTTATCTGTCGTACTTCCTGAAGATTTCCGATCGCACTTTGGCCCTAGGTTCGACTCAGCCTCTAACAGAAATGATTACCAGGAGTATTTACTAGGGGGTAAAAGCAGCCGGTGCGTAAGGCTGACAACCTTACCATCATTCTGGGCCATTGTCACTTAATCTGGGTACCTTAACTTTCTGGAACCCTCTGGGCACCTCGGGCCAGTAATGGAACTGATTTACCTTTACTTCCTGAAGATGGCTATTTGAGGGTTGGAATGTGTCGGAGTTACACAGTGCTAATTAAGTGGTGAAAATAATAAATGTGGGCATCGGTCGCTTTCTTATATGAAATTTAGATATAATTTAATTTTTTTTCATAAGAAATGGGCCCTAAATAAAGCATAAACCTTAAGAGGTTAGAAAATTTGTAAGTTTCCTGTATTGCTTTCAGTAGGTACCCAGGTCAAATCTTGGATAGGAAACTGAAAAACTGAATCTCTGGCCTGAGACTTTCCGTGGCGTTACTGTGTCCCTTCAGACACCATCCGTGCTACTGCCTCCTTCCACATTCCTTATAGTTCATCATTTGCTACTCACCTTATCGTTCGACGTTATACAGGGTGAGACAGAAGACATATGTACATAAATCATAAACAAACATGCACAGATCGGCATAAGGGCTAGTGTTCAGCAGTCATACTATATATGGGATTTTTTTAGATGGTCCATTCAATCATGTTCCACCCTTCAAAAGTTCAGCGCTGTACCATGTACAAAAGTTATTCTCATTGGATGTGGAAAATGTCTGTGTTATAGATTGTAAACGTGCTTGACAGTGAATCTAAAATTGTTATTTGTGCCCATTAATCAATGAAGAAGAAAAGAAACAGAAGAGAAGGCGTAAGCGAGTCCACGTGCACAATATTTGCAAGAAAAGAATGGATTTTAGAGAGTAAAAGGTAAAGGTAAAGCAGTCCCATTACAGCCCTGGACAAACCCAGAGGGTTCCAGGAAGTTAAGGCTCCCAGATTTCGTGACAGCGGCACAGGATGGTGGTAGGTTGTCAGCCTTACGCACCGGCCGCCTTTACCCCCAGAAAATACTCCTGGTACTCATTTCTGTTAGATGGTGATTCGACCGCAGGGCCATAGTGGGATCGGAAGGATTTTATGTCAATGAAAAATCCACTGACGCCAGCTGGGATCGAACCAGCGACCTTCCAAATTGTAGCATAGCGCCTTAACCACTGTGCTACTGCGGTCCCCCGGATTTTAGAGAGTGTCACTCGTTATTTCGTGATCTTATAGAAGAAGATGTGAAATTTTTGCAACACTTCCGAATTACCCATAAAAAATTTATTTATGTATTTATTTATTGTTCGCCAAAACCCAATACAAGCGGAGTGAACGCATCATCGTACCACCGGAACCCTGATCGGATTTGCCAGGAGCAAATCCGTACTATGCGACACACTGAACACACCTTTAAAAGAATCCGTGCGATGCGAAAGCTAACGCTAAGAAGTGCGAGTTTTCGTATAAGACAAGAACAGCACAGATGCTTAACAGCAGGTGTGTACGTCTGAGACTTCAAGGCGGTTTAACCCTCATCCTGCTAAAGTGGAGAATATAGTGAGCACCTAATAATGCCTGAGGACCTGCTGTGCTACAGTTTGTTAGGTCGCTGGTTCGATTCCAGATGGTGTCATTCGAATTTTTCATTGACATAATCCTTCCGATCGCACTATGGCCTGAAGTCGACTCAGCCTCTAACAGAAATGAGTACCAGGAGTATTTCCTGGGGGTAAAGGCGGCCGGTGCGTAAGGCTGACAACCTTACCACCATCCTGGGCCATTTTCACGTAATCTGGGAACCTTAAATTCCTGGCACCCTCTGGGCACCTCGGGCCCATAATGGGATTGTTTAACGTTTACATAATAATGTCTGAAAATGGCGGATGGGATTTAACTCGGCGTTTAAAGGGTTATCTAAAATTAATGAACACTGAACTGTGTCATATTGATTAATGGCGAACTGTTACGTATGGCCTCCAAGTATTTCTATAAGGCAAATAAGTGTCAAATATACTGAAACTGATGCTAGTCAACATTAGGCTGTGTGGGCCGGGTAGCGTAGTCGGTATAGCGAGTGGCTATGGGCTGGACGGTCCGGAGAACGAATCCCGGTGGGGGGCGAGATTTTCCGCACCTGTCCAGATCGACCCTGGGACCCACCCAACCCCCTGTACAATGGGTATCGGGTCTTTCCCGGGGGTAAAAAGCGGCCGGGGCGTGACGCTGACCCCTCACGCCTTCTAGTGACATGGTCAAGAAAGAGTAGAGCTATAAATCTACTCCCTTATGGGCCGTACGGCCTGTATAGAGCCTCAGTGCCTCTACAAGGTTGCACTTTACTTTACCTTTTTACGTTAGGCTGTAATGAAGTGGCAAATGTCATCCTTATCAGCGAGTATGACGAAAGTATCCACGAACATTAAACCATACAGTAAATGTTTGCCTTCCTAAAACATCCCAGCCTCGTTATCTTCAAAGCATGAAATCGTTTCAGGGTAGCCGGTAAATGCAATTAAGGTAAGCATTAACAACCAACTAATTACACTCGTGTGTGTAGGAACAGGTATCTACAGTTTCACACAGAAAGTTCTGCAACTTGTCCCTACCGGATCGACACCTAAACCGAATCCGTATAATTATGCTGACATTTTTGAAATGTTTTAAACAAACACCCACGAATACAGTATGTGCTCTTATACCGGGGTGCTGATAAGTCGTTAGCCCGACCAGGAAGGAAACATGCTAGAAAACATGTCAAGGAGGCGCACGATTTCAACAACATCGAGACGCGAGCTATCATAAAGATTTTTTTTTCCTGCAAGGCAAGACGCCGAAGAAAATTCACGCCATTCTGACAGAAACATTAGCTTATTTCCTTCCTGGTCGGGCTAAGGACTTGGCAGCACCCAAGTATTGCACAGACTTTGATAATATTGAAAAAAGTAATTTCTTTAATTAACTCTGGGTTGCTAATTACAAGTCTGAAAGCAAAAACTTTCATTAACGACAGAGTTTTTAACCCTTTGACGCCTAACGACCCCTATAGGGATCGTACCGCACCGCTAACCTCTGAAATTTTATTTTATATATTTATTCAACAAATATAGGTACTGAATATTTTAAACATGGTGTATACTGTCTGTTTTTTTTCTCTTCAAAATGGAGTTTGTTTCATAATTCTAACGTATTTGTTTCCTATATTATTCACATTTTATATACAGGGTTTGTTAAATTAAAAAATAATTCCGGCGCCTTAAGGAAACTGTGATGTAATTTTGAATAAAAATTTAATAACACTTTATAGTACCAGCGTAATAAACTTTTTTCTCATACATGTTTAAAAAGTTGACATAATCTGGTTAATTTTGGCAGCTCTGCGAGGGTTGGGTCTGTGCACCTGGTGAAAACATAAAAGTACCAATTTCATTAGCGTATAATTTATTCTCGTTGAAATAAGTTCACGATGTCCAATTTCATAGTGGATGGTGCATGCAAGCGTACGTCTCGCATACAAACGTACGAAGGACGGATGGTGCCAGTCAACTACAGTCATTTTTTGTGACTTGAAATCTAGATATCAGAAACTTACTTACTCCTTGGAGCAGAGTCCTTCTTGAGAAGCTAACCGGTTTGCAGTTAGTCAAGAATTTCCCCGCATTTTATAGAAACCCAAAGGTTCATTACCGCATTCACAAGTGGCCGCCACCTGTCCCTATCCTGAGCCAGATCGATCCAGTCCATACCCCCACATCCCACTTCCTGAAGATCCAGCTTAATATTATTCTCCCATCTACGCCTAAGTCTCTCAAGTGGCCTCTTTCCCTCACGTTTCCCGACCGAAACCCTGTATACGCCTTTCCTCTCCCCAGTACTTGCTATATGCCCTGCCCTCTCGATTTTATCAACCGCACAATATTGGATGAGGAGTACAGATCATTAAGCTCCTCATTATGTACTCTTCTCCATTCTCTTATTACCTGGTTACCAGAAAACAAATGTCTAATTTTGTAATGCTATTTGCTTTGCGCCTCATAGCGACAAGGCTTTTATAAGATCATTATTTTATTTGGCAACTGTCGGATGTCACTTCCTGCCGGATCATTTATCGTAAGAGCTTACAACGCAATGCCGTCCTCCCACGCTCGCTACAAAATATCGGCGGGAAATGAAGAAAGGGTCCGCGACTCGAGACAGTTTTTTGGGACGAAGTCCGCATTTTTGGCGATACATTGTGCGGGGCCTAGTGCACCATAAATTTGAGATCTCAACGTATGCGATATCTTAGCAGCCAGAAGGCGGAGATAATCGAAGGAAACTGAAAGACGGGAGCATTTTGCTTCTACATCAGAGGTCTATGAGATACCATTCTTTCTTTTTTTTTTAAGTGCGCCATCTCCGTTGTGTGTTTAACTATAAGGTGAGGTAAATTCAGTCAAAAACACAAATATGAATATATGGCTAAATGATGGTGTTTATTAACAATACAAAACTACATATTTTATCTCAGTATAGGTGTGATGATACCAGAGGCTGTGTAATGCAATTTTGACCTCCTGATGATGAGCACATGTGCTCGAAACATGTAGAGGCATGAAAGAAACTTATTGTATAACAAACATTTTGTGCATCAAGTTGGGTAATTACTGACATAAATATACTGAGATTCACGGTCAGCAAAACGTCAGAAAACTACGTGTTTCGACCTATAGCGGCCATCTTCAGGTTTTGACAACTTTCTTGCTATAAGAGTTATATATATAGGACGCATAAACCGCGTGGCGATGTTGAGATCTCATCATTATCATTTGCTTGCGTTTGTTAAGCTAAGTTTGGTGGCATATCTATTGCGTGAATGGATTTATAGGTAGCGGGTGTGGATCCTTTCGGTTAGTTAGGTGTGGGGTTGGGATGAAACTGTGTTTGCAGGTGTGGTATCTTATATGCTCCTGTGTTGGGGAGGGGGTGATTTTTGCGGGAGGGGGTGGTTTTTTGGCTTAACAAACGCACGCAAATGATAATGCTGATGAGATCTCAACATTGCCATGCGGTTTATGCAAATTATGTGTAACTCTTATAGCAAGAAAGTTGTCAAAACCTGATGATGACCGCTATAGGCCGAAACATGTAGTTTTCTATTGCTAATAAACACCGTCATTTAGCCATATATTCATAGCTGTGTTTTTGACTGAAATTACCTCACCTGATACCATTCTTTCTTTTGTTTACATAAATGCTTCTTCACTATCAAATATTGTTTTTCCAGCGAAATCCCCTTGTAGTATTTTTCTGACTGTATGCACTGATAATATTTAGGAATGGGCATTGCTTTCAAGAAAGAGAGAGAATATATCAGGAATCTGGAGCAAATTTCAAAATGAAGAAATTCATATTTTTTTTTACGCCACGGCAGATATTATTAAAATTATGAAATGTTGAAGAATGGGATTTGGTGACCGCGAGGGTAGATTTTTGCTCTACGTGAGAAGAATATTAACCCTTTAAACGCCGAATGAAATACCATCCGCCATTTGCTAGCATTATTAGGAGCTCACCGTATTCTTCACTTTAGCAAGATAAGGGTTAAATGCCTTCATTATTTTAGTAGGCAAAATTAACGGGCAGATACGTTAGAGACTTGGGCGTAGATCGAAAGGGTTCTTTAAAACGGAGGTGTAGACTGAATTAATCTGGAACGAGATAATGAGTCGAAGGCAGTTGTGAGCACGACAATAAATCTCAGGAGGAGATTTGTGACGAGCCAAGAGTCCAAGAGATAAAAAAGCACTTAGAATTAAGCCGTACGAGTGTGAGTTCGTCACACTGGTGCTGATGAAACTGAAGTCTTCCGGAATGTGACACCGTTTCGTTTACTGAAGAGTTACCAACGTTTCGGAGACAAAAGCTGCCACCGTCTTCAAGTGTCATTCAGTCCAAGAATACTGGTTGCACAAATCTTGAAAATGAAGACAACAAGATGTTTAGAATCGGAAAATGTTACCAATAGACACGGCGTTGTATCTCTGAGGACTAGGATTTCGGGCTGTTAGAAATTTTAAAATATTTTATGCAAGCAGTGGTTTGTTAAAACTTACTAGGAGTGCGGTCAGCTGACTGTCGTGTTTTTCTGCTTCATTTCAGTGCTTCCTGCTGCTTGTGAAGTTTATATGTCTTACATATGGACACCAGGGTTTTCGGTGGAACATGTTATTGTTATCTTTATTTTTTAGGAGTTTAATAATGGTGGGTGGGAACTGGGGATAGAACGCGGTATGTCTAATAGGAACTCTGAACAGACACCGGCTTCAGTATCTCCTCTTCTTTGAAACACGTTTTCAGTGTCGCTCGCAATTTGCTGAACGTACGTGATATTACCTTGTCTTCTGGGTACATCCGGAAAGCCGTCCCTGCTCGCCACTTGCAATCTTAGCTGCACTCAGCACCGGCTACCCTACAGCGTCGAGGCATCGACAGTGTCGGCCCTAAATTAGCTGATAAAGGCGAACTGTTTATTTTGGCACCATGCAGTCACTTGAGCCGACAAAGACATTTCTGAAGTCACGCACTGTCGTAATTGAAGGCGAAAGTAGTTCAGCCAAACTTGACCGACCACTGGCGGGGGCCAAGAAAATAGCAATTTGTGTCTTAACGACCATTCCAGAACACTGCATGAGGTTTCCGTTCTTTTCAATAAAATGGTTTCTTCCGTCTTAACACAACACCAATACATTATTTTCTTGGCTACATGTTTCATTTTCTACAAAACCATCTTCAGGCCAATGTTAACTACAGGGAGGTACATTCAGTGTGTACATACGTTGTATTGGCGCTAGTTTTAAGTTGTCTTGTGTGTAATTGTTGTTGGCTTGGCCGTGTGTATTATTGTATTGTCTTGTCTGGGTGTTGTCATCTTATGTGTATTTGTTGTACTGTGTGTGCACTGCTGTTTTCTTTTTTTACTTTAGTTGTAGGACTGCTGGCTAGAAGTCAGTATTCGGAAGGTCCTGCGGCCGACCACCTCGACACAGGTTTTTCTTGGTTTCCCTATGCCTAAAAGCAAATGCTGAGATGGTTCCCAATATTCCAAGTTGCCACTACATGCTTCTCATGTAGCCCTCCCGACTTAAATTCAGTACTAACCGATTTCATGTTTTGTATACATTTGAAATAACCACTGCCACCGGGTGACAATCCAATTGCAGTTAATAAAGATTATTATTATTATTATGGAATCCCATTGTGTTTACATAAAATCATGCTAATCATGAAAAACTTTGTTTAATATTCCAAAATTAAAAATTAATACTTCATGAGGTTTTCGTGGTTTTCCTCATTTATTTCTGAAATTCCAAGACAAACATGTATTGGATCAAAGTTTTTACCTCCCTAGAATAATTGCTATATGGAGGTCTCCAAGCAAGAGCATTAAACCAGACACATCATCAGTTACAGTTTAAAAGGTACACATTTTCATTCCCAGTTATCATTTACAGGAGCTGTGAAGGTTTTACAACTCTTAATAGCATCGTTTTGTCCCTCTTGGTTTAATCTTCACAGAAAGCTTCCCAGTTGTGTTCGAAAGTTAAGTGCAAGAATAAAGCAGACCACACAACTATGTATTATCATCATCATCATCATCATAAGCATCAAGGATTCGTTCTTCCCATTGTTCTCCTTCCTTGTGTTCTGTAGCGAAATATGTATCATAAAACACAAATCGATTTCGTATGAAGTTTCTACGTTTTTTAACACTTAAGGGTCATCACCAGGCAGGAATGTGTGGAAAAGTCAGCGGTAAACTTTTAAGTTAACATTTTCACCACATTCCTTTTACAAAATCTTTCCCGGTGATGAGCCTTGAGGGTCGAAACATGTAGCAATTTTTTTTGTAAATGCAAATTGTGCTTTTGTTTAATAAAATTAATTTTATACGTCAGCACTATCTACTTATTTACATATAAGGCTACATGTTTCGACCTATCAGTCGGTCATCTTCAGGTCTACATAGCAGACTAAGTCATTGGTGATGTGTGCACATTGGGATCCCAAAATGTTTACAAACATATTGGGATCAAAATGTGCACACAGCACCAATGACTTAGTCTGCTATGTAGACCTGAAGATGACCGACTGATAGGTCGAAACATGTAGCCTTATGTGTAAATAAGTAGATAGTGCTGACGTATATAATTAATTTTATTATACATTCATTCTAGCACCTCGTGATGCCTTCTTTCAAAATTGTGCTTTGTAATAAATATTTGTGTTGAATGACATAATTTTGGCACTACTTGCTTTAACATGCTTACTTCGACCATGAAAATGAATGTTGTTTTCGTCGAAAGCCTCGGTGCCCATTTAAACAGAGAACGTCACTAGAATCCCGAGTATTTGTTATAAAGGTTTTTTCTTTTGGAGTAACACCCCACAGTAGGCCACGGCGTACTCATTCGCGAAGTTTATAGATCACAAATAACGGCACACCACAGTCGGTAGGACTCCTCTGGACGAGTGATCAGCTCGTCGTAGAGACCTTTACCTGACAACACACAACAACAAACATCCATGCCCCCCGGTGGTATTCGGACCCACAGTCTCAACAGGCGAGCGGCCGCAGATCTATGTCTTAGACCGCGCGGCCACGGGGACCGGCTGTTATCAAGGTCAGGTGGAGTTAAAAGTTGCCATATCCACCGCTTGTCCTGTTTCCCAGTAATTATAAATCTGCCATTTCTCTATTGTGAAGACGATTAACTAACTAGAAGGACAGTTGTGTTCGTCACACACCTTGCTAACTCTCATGGGCCGTGCCGGCAGTAGGAAACTCATCATTTGTGTCAACTGATGTGGAATATCCTTTGAAACAAGTGCCCACGTCCGTACACCAACTATTTCTCACGCATTAAGGGACAGTAGCATTTGACATTCAGAGGATCGTGCATCGTGATGTATTCTTATAATAAAGCCAACGAGATGCACTAATTTCTCAAATTTATTTTTGGAATTGAACTGTACCTGTTTCGGACAGTTTCCTGTCCATCATCAGGAGTCTAACACTGTACACACAGCGCTAGCGGGATCAGGATCCCGCTAACAAGCAATCAGCATAACATGTATGACATATACAAGGGTGCTGATAAGTCCTTAGCCCGACCAGGAAGGATACAAGCTAATGTTTCTGTCAAAATGGCGTGAGTTTCTTTCGGCGCCTTGCCTTGCAGGAAAAGAAACTTAGTGACAGCTTGCGTCTCGATGTTGTTGAAATCGCGCACGTCCCTGACATGCTTTCGAGCTTGTTTCCTTCCTGGTAGGGCTAAGGACTTATCTGCACCCCTGGTACCTATTGCTGTATGTACAGTGCTAGATTCCTGATGATGGACAGAGAAACTGTCCGAAACATGTACACTTCTATTCCAAAAATAAATTTGAGAAATTAGTGCATCTCGTTGGGTTTATTATAAGAATAGGACAATAACATGTTTGGTTGAACTGTTCAGCATTGTCCGTTAGAAGACTTTTGTACAAACATTCACAACACATGATGGTGTTTTGTGTTATTCGCTTCCTGTACTTAATGCAACAGAACTCCAGATTGACACTTCATAATTTCATCTTCGGTGATGTGATTACATCTTTTGTGTTAGTAACGATACAGTGTTGAAGTGTTAAAGTCGGTTGGCTTCAAATGAGCAATGGAAGGGTGGGAATTGTCAGTCGATTGTGAAATATATGAAGGTAAGAACGAGAAGTAGGATGCAGGATATTGCATTGCTTTTTGACGCTCAATCTTTACTGTATGTGCTATCAGATTTACACATTCAGTAAGACGGGAAATGCAGGTTTAAACGTAACATTAAGGCGCGTTCACCTAACCACTGTTGACGTGTAAGTACTTTAAGTATTACATATTCTGATAGTATGTCTGCAGCCTTAGGCATCCAGCATGAAGCGCGCATGTGACGTATTGTCATCTGTGGCCTGTGGCCTGTCTGGCTGTACCATATTTTTCTACATTGTCTCATATAAGGCTCCATTTTCGAAAGAAAGAAAGAAAAAATTGAACAGTTAATATATGTCTTCATTTTCTCTACAAATTTTATCTGAAATAATCTTTATTCTAAGAGGATATGAGCGAAATGATATCATAAATGTACTTTGGTTTCCATGCAAATTAGCCGTTATTCTTGTAATATTTTAATTAGACTCTAATTATTCTTGTAATATTTTAATTAGACTTGAATTTTTCTCGAGAGTTAAGACACTTTATTATCCAATAGATGCACAAATATATAATACGTAGATACAGTTAGAATTATTATAAAATGTTTAAAAATATTTAAAATTGCTCCAACATGTTTCCGATCACAAGGGATCCATCATCAGGGAGCTTGGATCCCTTGTGATCCGAAACATGTTGGAGCAATTTTAAATATTTTAAAATATTTTGTAATAATTCTAATTGTATCTACGAATTTTATATTTGTGCATCTGTTGGATAATAAAGTGGTTTAATCGTCATTGATGCACGGTACAAACATGAAGATATTCTCGACTTATTTTCGAAAAATCCTCAGATATCAAATTTCATGAAAATCCGTCCAGTGGGAGCCGAGTTGTTCCATGAGAACAGACAGATGGACGTACGGACGGACAGACAGAATCCAGTGCCGAGTTTAAGCAGTTGCAGGGCTATAGCTCTAATTTCTCTATTTGTCTGATAACGTGGACGTAGATAACTGTACCTGTTTACCTTGAGGGACCAGTGGCGAGCTTTTTGAACACACTTCATAACCACCAAAATGTACCCTTATTGGAGAACACTACCAGAAACCACCCGCACTTCTATCATCAATGCTACAGTGCGTCCCACTCGTTACCGAAACCGGCATTTTTTTAATAATTCTAACACCAATGAAGATATTGCAACGAAATTTGAACAGGAGTACGTTCGTTGTGTGAGAAATGAAGAGGAATGTGTCAATAGTGTGTGTCTGTAGTCATTGCAGTATCATTAGTGGTAAAATTATTAAAGAAATGCCAGGTTCGGTAGCGAGTGGGGCACACTGTATAACAAATCATGATACCATAGATCCAATTATATTAACCTAGAATAGAAAAACTAACAGAACCCCCATGTACCCACACCACCCATCCTACACAACACATGCAAGATCTCGTATCCACCTCACCTCTTACCTCCCCACTGTATACAACCCACATAAATCAAGTATAGCTGCTTACTAAGTTTTCTCACTTCTGAACCTGAAGATGGCCAATGTAAAGTGCCGAAACATGTAATAAATTCTATACATTTCCGTACCATCATATAGTTGTGTTAGACAAGTATACACACTCCAAAGTAGTTTAACTATAACAAATGCTTTACGAATTATCAACCATGTTTCCTGAAACTCCACAATCTTCAAACGGGTTGTTTTGGAAGCAGATAAATAAGAAAATAATATATTCGTATTAAAACTGCATTTAAATTTTAAAACTAACATGTCTGAATAAACAGTGGTGTCAAGTTATGAGACTATAAATAGTAGCGGCATATGTACAATTAATTTGCATTCCGTGTGACCCAGAGTCACTGACAGGGCTTAAAAGAATTTGCAGATAGCTACTTTACCGACAAATTTTGATTGTATATGAAGTCGCTTTGATTATTTTTATTGGTCCTGCCACCGGTAAACAGTATTTATAAAATCCCGTGCACAGTGATGGATAAAAGGAAGAAAGCAGAGGAATTAATAAAATTTTATATTTATGGTTCCGTGCATCGCTGATATATTTTAAAAATTGTCCAAAGAGAGGCAACACAAAGCAGTCTATTTATTATTCTGCAATTTCACTCCAACGTGGCCAAGCTTGGCCACGTTGGAGGGAGTAGCTGCACAATACATATGACCAGTACCGGAGGCTGTAGTTACAGTTTTGTGTACTCCCGATGATGGGTGTGGTTGACACGCGAAACATGTTGAGTGAACCTAAGGTAATAATTCTATAAGAATATAGCAGTCATAACACAACTATATTATCAGGTGTATGTAACTTATCAACATCAACTACATGTTTCGACCAATGCTGCTGTGGCCATCATCAGGTTGGATACAATTTTATCAGGGAAGCAATATAGATATAATAAAAGACAGGACAGTTATTAGTATTAGTTTAGGTAAGGAGGAACGAGATCTCGTTTTACACAAAATTGGTGGGCGTGTGTGCAGATGAAGATGTAGAGTGAACTTGCAGAATAATAAATAGACTGCTTTGTGTTGCATCTCGTTGGAAAATTATTAATATAAATTAATAGAAACTGTTCTTCGAAAACGAAACAAGTGACACCGAATGTCACTTCAGACCGGAGAGTGAAGTTGAGTTAGCAGTTGTTTCGGTGTTTTGTATTTGGGCTTCCCTTTGATGTTAAATTAAAATTAAACGTGCCTCAAATTATTTATCCTCAACATCCGTCAGTGTTTTGATAAGCAAAATTGTTTCGCTGTAAAACAAAAAAAGAGAAACGTTGGATTAAGTTATTAAAACATTTCAAAGTGCCACTTTCAAATGTACTGGTCGTATTGTAATGGTCTATTTTGTGTCGGTTACCGTCATTTTCCTGCAGTGTCTCTCTTGACTATTACTGGCCCTTGTTTCTTCTGGGTTTGTCGTTTGTAATCTACTTGCCTCTCCTCTTGTACCAAAGCCGTATGACGCTTTCTATCGTGAACTATTCGATAGTATATATGTAATCTCTTACGCTGACTGGGCTGTCGCCATTTGTTAGTACATAAGGGCTCCTGTTTCGGTGTGCGTGGGTGGTACATTTGGAGTGTTGTCGCGGTCTTACTGCCAACGCACCCTGCAGAACGGTACCCCCAACAGCACACCCACACACACCCACCCACTCACCACACACACACACACTCACTCCTCCCACACACACGCACACACATACACCCCACGCACACACACACACACACACACACACACTCACCCCCAATCACCCCCACACACACACACACACCCAAACACACATATACACACACACACACGCCCACCCACACACACACACACACACCCACACACACACACACACACTCACCCACACACACACACCCTCACCCACACACACCCACAAACACCCACTCACACACACACACTCACCCACCACAACCATACACACACCCACTCAACACACACA
>Ga0131853_10016573_pt1 | contig 13435 bp, 10 predicted proteins | sample TergutLab28metaG_FD_92764 | JGI IMG/M metagenome (GOLD analysis project Ga0131853, IMG submission 92764) | Labiotermes labralis P1 segment gut microbial communities from Petit-Saut dam, French Guiana - Lab288 P1 (version 2) (version 2) | ecosystem: Host-associated > Arthropoda: Insects >...
TAAGTAACTTTAGCATGAACTAATAGCTCCCTGAAGATGGTTTAAATGTAAACCGAAACATGTCGGAGATTTTAACTATTTTAACAAATTAAAGTTTTATAGTGTCAAATGAAAAAGTGTGCACGTGTTGGTGATTACTGTGAATAACGAAGCGTGTGTTTGGTCTAATGTTCGTAAACAGGTAATTAATGTATAAGTTGTTTAGACGTCCAGCAGAAAGACGCAGTACACTTCTCTATCCATAAATTCTGACTTATCCTACCAGCTGTAGCACTTTAGCAAACCCCGTATATTACCAACATTAAGAAACGCTCTTTCCTTCTACAGAAAAGCTAAAACTTATTAAGACCCCTCATAAAGCGACTAAAATGTGTGCAGCAGTTCTTCTGTTCTCGGAAACCCCTATTACATCTGTGCCCACACAGCCTCATAGGTTGTGGGAAAGTTTACAAAGGCTCTTTAACCAAAGGTAGAGCGGGGGGGGGGGCATGAAGATGATCACATACATCCGTCTTGTGCAGAGGTGAAAATATGTTGCTACTGACTGCGGATTTCACAGTTGACCTTCACAGATGTTGTTATGGAAAAGCCGACTGCCCCTTGTTTGTGAACTATAGCCGACATATTCCATTTAAAAATACACTGGGATGAAGTGCACTCGTGTTTTGTGGTTGTGACATAACAGAGTTAGTGTATGTAGTGTTCTGGGTTGTTACAGCTGTGCATAAATTTGACTTTAGGCTTGCTGTGAACGAAACCCCTAATATATGGCAACCAGTATTTGTTAACTAAACTAGGTCATGCAGTGACAGAGAATTATGTTTTTGACTGGATCTGTATGTCTGCCGTCGACCATCGTCGCGAGTTTTAGGGAACTCTACCCACACTGTGCAGGTCAATCGCATTCTCTGAAATAAGACGCAGTACTTCTCTCCCCCGCATGTTTTCATGGCGTCAGTATGGACAACTGCGCATTTACTTTCGCGCTTTCAAGTAAGAAAGTAACGAGTGTATGTGGTGTACATGAAATTCTTCCTATGCATATTTCATTTGTACACGTTTCTTAGTACAATTACCAGCTATGAGTCGATACAGAATATTAACTATTTAAGGGCGAAATCTAATGAATTTTATTTAATCCTGCCAACGTGGAGCATACGATGAGCTCCTAATAATGCAAGCAAATGGCAGATGGGATTTAATTCGGCGTTTATAGTGTTAAAGACCCAGTCGTACCGCACAGTAAACACTTTCTCCTCAGTTATAAAAACAATCGTTGAGTACTATATAAGAAGAACTTCGATATTTTTTTCTGCGATACATACAAAAACTATAAATACTCTGTGGACAGAATGTAGAATTTTTGAACCTTAAGACTAGTGGCACAACACAACCACTAGGCTTTAAAAGGTTAAAAATATTTAAGATGTAGAATAACATTTTTTTCATGGTTGTTTTCGTTTCGTAAGTCAGCAACCGATAAATTACTTTCTACTTTATTTCCTTTCCTGTTCACGGTTACATCGCATTCGGAGTCCCTTAAGGACGGGCCAGTTGAACGGTTGGCATGCAGCAAACAAAATAGGCAGCCCCATGGTAGACTAGTTTAAGGACAGAGGAATCTGTCGTACTTATAGATTATTGAACAAGCGTGGCTGGAATGGAGAAATTCTCCCTGCATGCGTTCTTAGAAGAGGATGATTTGAATAGGATATGCGTGGAGGACAGAGAGGCGAGGACTCCCTGGCCGATGTCCGCTGTTGGAATCATACGCAAGCCGGAAGAGGCGGGATTCCATTCAGATTCCACTGGTCACTGGATTCTGTGCGAAAGTGACACAAGTGTCAGAGTTCGGTTTGGAGAAAGGAGTGCAAATGACTGTGCTGCTGCGTTTGTTCATTACCAAGTGGAATCGGGGTGATGGAGATTACTGGGGGCTCCGGTGTCTGCCGAGATATTGGGGCTTTTTCAGTAGCCGAGAGCCGGAGAAAGACTGTTTTCTGTTTTACTAATATTACGTTCAGATGTTGGTTTACTTAACCTTTTGGCGCCGGAATTATTTTTTTAATTTTAGCACACCCTGTATATAAAATGTGAATAATACAAGAACCAAATATGTTAGAATTATGAAACATACTGCATTTTGAAGAGGAAAAAACGGAGAGTATATACCATGTTTAAAATATTCAGTACCTATATTTGTTGAATAAATATATAAATTGCAACTTTAGAGGTTAGCGGTGCGGTACGACCACTAGAGTTGACATTAGGCGTCAAAAGGTTAATTTCATTGACACATTTGTGGGCCCATATTTTTCGATGGCCATAGTGCTCAAGATACTATCATACCATACTGGTATGTAGATGGGTCCTGTTTGGAAATAACACATGACATTATTTTAAATATGGTGACATTTCCTATGTTGTAGTCCGTGTCATGAAATATGTCTTACTCAAAGGGTTGGGTTTAACCATTCCTGCAGTATTGGCCTAGAAATTAAAGATATTCTTTTATTGGAAGACAAATTAGCCTAACGAATGCAGGAGTAACCGGAACTCCCATGACACTGACAAAGTATCTCGGGAAACACACGTACGCACGCACGCACGTACTCACACATACATAAATACAGTGCAACAGAGCGAGTATAATTTACTTAGACTCGCGGGCTTAAAACCAGTTGAAATAATATTAAAAGGCACAAATTTTCCTGGATGTAAAGAGCGTAAATTCTCAGTGAATGCTTCCAATTTACACACAGAATGAAGTGTGAATATGTAATATGTATGATTTAGTTTAATCTAAAAGAATAAAGTGAAAGCAATCACTTTAATTTATTATTAACTTTAATACTTACCGTTAGTTAAAGTACATTCACTGTGTAAGAGTACTTACAGAATATATGAGCCTGTTGTTGTCTCTGTCTATGACAAGGTGTGATAAAACAGATAGCTGAAAACACTTCGCAGAAACACGCGGTCTTCATATTCTGCCATGCAATGGAAGCAGTATGTAGTTCCGAAACGTCGCTACTCATTATACCGTATAAGACAACAGTACGTATCTCCACTCCCATAAAAATCTACGATTTTATATATAGTTACTTAAATCCGGCATTATTTTGCGTTATTGCAACATCATTGTGTTACCGTGAGCTTGATTCAAAGGCTTCTTGGATCTGCTAATACCGTCAGGCCAGCAATACCCGCTGTCAGGCCAACAGTACCCGCTGTCAGGCCAACAGTACCCACTATCAGGCCGGCAGTACCCACTATCAGGCCAGCAGTACCCACTATCAGGCCGTCAGTACTCACAGTCAAGCCAGCAGTACCCGCTGTCAGGCCATAAGTACCCACTATCAGGCCGGCAGTACCCGCTGTCAGGCCAGCAGAACCCACTCCTGAGTTAACCCAATCACCCATAATCACAATCCTGTCAAGGCTATATTTTAAGATAATTTAAAACCAGTTCTTACTTTGCTCTTCTTCTTTGACCTTCGTCTTCTGGCTTTTGTCTTCACTACAGTCGTCTTCTTTGTTGTTCTTGTTCTCTTGCCTTGCTTTCTTCTGTATCTTCTTCATTTTGGCTCGTTGATTTTGGAACCAAACCTGGTGAATAATGAAAGTAAGCACAGATAAACACAGGTAAAAATAAATAAGCAACAAACAAATATTTTTGTGTTGTTTTAAAGTAATTATATTCTGTTAACTTATGTGAGAGCACACACACACACACACACACACACACACACACACATACCATTCAGCATACCGACTGTAACCAAAAATCCAATTACAGAGCAAATCATGAAAATTTATTGGCATTCGATAATTCGTTGTTAAATTTGCTGTCACACTGCTGCGAAATTTGCGACCACTTCAGGATTACGTTGAAGAATATTTAATAAATTATAATAACTATATCCATACTTAAATTTACTCTCCAGTTGCTGCTATAGTTTGGTCTTCGAGTCTTACAGAAAGTATGTAGCCTCGTTTCCTTGTTTACAAGCAAGGACATTCATTAGTTATTTAGACTCTACCAAGAACAATATCAGCTGACAGTATTCATGATTATTCTGTGGAATGAAGCAGGATATTTACAAGCGAGAATAATGCCAGTTCAAGTGGGCCTCTCACAGATTATTTTTTCTCTGTCTTGTGTTACGTTGGTTGAAAAACTGTAAAAATAAAATTGAACAAGTGTTGTAACGAAAACGAATGTACTAATGAAAATTGCAGTTTCTATCCAGGCTGGAAGATAGGAATAGGCTTAAAACTGTGAATATCATTATAATATAATATAATATAATATAATATAATATAATATAATATAATATAATATAATATAATATAATATAATATATGACATGATATATAATATGGTATATGAAAAATTGTGATGTGATATAATATAATATAATAAATGTATCATAATATAATACAATATATTATAATGTAGTGTAATATAACTTTATATTTCTTTAATTCTTCAGAAAAATCCATTACAAATTCACCATTTCCCACTCTCTAGTCTTTATGGAATTCCCAACCCTTTGGGGAAAACCGCTTTTATCAACTTAAAATCGAAAAATACAACTTCATTTTAATAAATAATTACTGTTTTTACTTACTTCTTATTACACACAAAACAGTCTTTTGAAGTAACACTGTCCTTATCGTTTAAAAAACAAGCACACCCTGCTTATACACCCAGTCCCTTTCGGTCTTATTTGTGTGTAGACTGGTATTTTACAATAAGTCTAGCATATCCAGTAAGATATCACTTAAATATATTTTCTTGTTTACTCATTCTGAGATAATTAATTAAACAGAGTCATTAAAAATCGAAATTATTTTTTGGGGTACTGCACTCGAAATGATCTTGTTGTTTGAGTTAAAAGGAAGAAATGTGGATAAAGCAAGATAATTTAATTCCAAATTTATTCTTACTGTTGATTCATGTAGTAACTATATGAAATATGTCAACTGTCATATCAAGGGCACTTGTATTTGCTCTCATCTCATGTTTGTAACACAGGAGGAAAATTAGCAGCTGTCTCGGAGGATTCTGACGCTGCTTGTCTTTTGCGAACAGATCGGGTAATTACTGCGGGACTGCGTGTCCCATTATTGTAGCACATTCAGAATTTATTTAATGAATTAGAATCGGAAACTGATTTTTTCTGAGACTTTTATAACTGCCGCTACTAATATATATATATATATATATATATGTGTGTGTGTGTGTGTGTGTGTATGTGTGTGGGTGCGATTTGTGTGTACTGTTCCTAAACCGTTAGAATTAATATCTGATTTTCTTAAAGCTGACTCAATAATTAGTAAAAATTAATTAATAATGATCAATTGGTATTGATATATTACAAGAAACGTTTATTAATGACACGACAGTCGGTGCAGCTTGTAAATCAATAGGACTTCGGTGGCGGGGAGGTAAAACTTTGATCAGAAACTTCGTCGTCAATCGGAAGCCTCCTCCGCCTGGTTCAGGTACAGTTCTAAAATTTAGGTCCGTGCAGAACTCTAGATTTGGTACCTAGGCTAATATACTGAGTGCACTTGGCTTTGGTGTTGTTACACCGCCTGTAGGAATATTTCTGAAAGTTTTACTATATTACTTTAAACGAAAATTAAAGTATTGTAGCCGAAACTTACTCAACTTGTTTACGTCAGGAAGTTACTATGATAACTTTCCGTAAAATCTGGCTTGATAATTTTTTAACCTTTTGGCGCCGGAATTATTATTTTTGTTTTAGCACACCCTGTATATAAAATGTGAATAATACAGGAACCAAATACATTAGAATTATGAAACAAACTGCATTTTGAAGAGAAAAAACGGAGATTATATACCATGTTTAAAATATTCAGTACCTATATTTGTTGAACAAATATATAAAATACAACTTTAGAGGTTAGCGGTGCGGTACGACCACTATAGTTGACATTAGGCGTCAAAAGGTTAATATATATTTCATATTATATTGTGCTTCGTTTTGTAAATAATTTCATATGTGTTTATAATTCGCACGACTTTTAAGGGGCAGTAGATTAATGAAAAGTATGAAATTTTTGTTCCTCTGTGTCGCGCCCTCTCAAAACTTACAACTTAAATAATTAAAGATTTGCATTCATAAAGTCAATTCAGATATTTACTTTACTGTTCGATATAAAGAAATCATTGATTTGTATGAATTAGATCACTCACTCAGAATTGTCATTAAAATTGAAGAATGGCCCACAATTTAATATCGAAACCTTCCCACTTTGACCCGCTCTCCGTCCTTGCGAGGAACTGGTGTGTGCAATATTGGATCACGGAATGTTTGAACTAGTAAGCAACGGACCACCACGGAGGTTGCATGATATGACCAACGTATATCCTCCGGCTGTCTCCAGAGCATTCCCCTCGCTCTCTGCACACTGTTCGTACACTCTGCCTCACGTTCAAAACTGCCCCTCTGTCTGCTTGGTGCACGAAAATGAATTTCTGGTTCGGAGTATAGGCGTATAGTCTGTAGGATCGGTTGGTGTCTGTGATATTTAGTTCAGCCAGGCGTGCATTTTGTGCAGTCAGGAGTCAACTTAAACTAAATCCACGGAGCAAAGTCTTTCTTAAACTGCTAAGCAAAGTTATTCACGTAGTGTTTCTTCTTTTATGTAATCCTGTTGTTCATTTTCCTGTTCACAAAAGCACGACATTATTTTTATACCCTTCTAGATCAGGGGGTTGTTTGACCGTGCATCTTCGTCATGAAATAAAGTGAAATGCCAACTTAATGAAACTAGGTAATTTTATTGGCGTATTCTTAGCTCGACATGTTTCGGGTACATACGCCCATCATCATCAGGAGCATTAGATGTTGAGCTGCAGCATATGGTTTTCTGCACCGAGTTTTGGGATGGGTGGTGGTCTTGAGAGCCGCTGCGTAGGTCGTGTGTACGGTGCGGATGATGCCGTGCACGGCACCATCCGCACCGTACACACTACCTAGGCAGCGGCTGTCAAGACCACCACCCATCCAAAAACTCGGTGCAGAAAACCACATGCTGCAACTCAACATCAAATGCCCCTGATGATGGGAGTATGTACCCGAAACATGTCGAGCTAAGAATACATCAATAAAATTACCTAGTTGCATCAAGTTGGCGTTTCACTTTATACCCTTCTACATCAGTCCAATCCACAGTATTACTCCGACATTTTTGACAAGACACGCTGTGTGCCTGTAACGTTATACTGAGGTGCGCTTGCCTGACCATTTTTGCCGTAAAAAATCCATTAAACGGTACTTATAGTGTTTGTGTGTGTGTGTCTGTATTCTTCTCAGTTATCCGGCATGCAAATCTCATCTTTTCATGCCGCATTTTACTGTCATTTGTGGCCTGCCTGTCTCTATCATATTATTCCACATTATGTTATAAACGGTAACATTTTCTGAAAACAAATTACAGAGCACAAAATGTGTTTCGATTCTATCTGCGAGTTTTGTCTGAAGCACTTTTCACTCTGGGCAAAATTAAACGAGATATCATTTACGTTCATAGCTCTTCATGTAAGGCACTTCACTCGTTATGCTTGTCAGATTTCAGTAATACTTGAATTTTTAACGACAGTATTTATAGACACATGAAGTATCAAATTTCGTGATAATCTGTCCAGGGGGAGCCGAGTTCTTTCACGCGGACGGACGGACATACAGACGTGACGAAGCTTATAGTCGCTTTTAGCAGTTTTGCCAACACGCCCAAAAAACAATTTAATGGGTCGTAGATTGAATTCGAATTGGCAAGACATATTTTAATGTTCACGCCTCCCTTATTTACCAACTTTTGGCAACATAAATTCGCAGCTGAAAATTTATTTTTTAGTGGGCTTTCATGACACGTTTTTGGCTTAAAACACTATGCTTATAGTATAAGACTTAAAGACAGGCGTAGAAACATTAGCGTATAAATAACAGATGGAAAACTTTGTACAATACTGGCAATTTATAACAGAATGCACGTTTCCATGAATGGCCCACCGGTCCTTTGACGGAGCCCTGTGGTGTTTTATCGATCAATTCCGCCATTTTTTTTCGAAGTTCTAAAAGTCCAAGAAATCTAGAAACTAAGAAAACAGGTACAGCAAATTATACAGCACGAAGGTACATTTACCTCGTATATAGAATAAGACAGTCCTTATTTTCTGTGACGATAAATAAACATTGAGGCATACGCCCAAAACAAGAATAGAAAGGTCGAAAATTTTTGTAGCCAGTTTTCTCCGTGGCCTTTGCATGTACCAAATTAAAAAAAAAAAGAAGAAGATGATAGGTCAGTAGTTGCTGTTCCCGCAACCCTGAAAGCGTCCGTGCTATCAACAGTATTTGAAATATCGAGATGGTCCATCCATTGCTACAGTTCAAATATGGCAACCTTACTGTATTAATTAGCAAGGATCACAGGAGAAGCATTTATCCGGTATTTTGAGAAAATAGCTCTTCGTTTTGGTGGCGGAAATCACGACATCCACCGAACAACAGTGTTTTTCAGGACAGCCGATCTCAAATTGTTGATCCTCAAACGGGTAATTTTGAAAGAAAATCATCTGCGGTAACCTCTGTAACCGAAAGGTTAGACGACTATTTAACGTGCTGTATACGAGTGAACAGTTTATCCGATGCTTTAAGCAAAAGCCCGTGTAACGACAGTGCAAGGCATGTTTTGACTTACTACATGGTGCAGAGTCCTTGAGAAGCTAACTGGTTTGCAGCTAGTCAAGAAATTCCCCGCATTTCACGGAACCCGAAGTTTCATTACCGCACTCACAAGCTTCCGCCACCTATCTCTATCCTGGTACAGCACAATCCAGTCCACATAACCACATCCCACCTCCTGGAGATCCGTCCTAGTATTATCCACCCATACACGCCTAGATCTCCCCAGTGGTCTCTTTCCCTCCGGTTTCCCCACTTACCTCCTTCAAATTTATTTCCTGTTAACTGAAGAATAAAAACCAACTAGATGCCACTTATTATTTTATTGTACTTCTTATAGGCTCAACATGTTTCGGGCATTACTATGCCCTTCATCAGGAGCTCGCGACTATGTTGTTGATTACCACATGGATCGTTTCGTTCTTGGTTTGCTGTGTGTTGGAGGTTAGGTGCGGGCTAAAGCACAACTGCAGTTGTGCTTTAGCCTGCAGGCCGGACACTACTCAAGCCTAAACGCACCTAACACCCAACCTACAGCAAACAAAGAACGAAACGACCCATGTGGTAATCAGCAACATAGTCGCGAGCTCCTCATGATGGGCATAGTAATGCCCGAAACATGTTGAGCCTATAAGAAGTAATATAAAATAATAAGTGGCATCTAGTTGGTTTTTATTCTTCAGTTATCACAATGATGCACGGTCCAGCAAACATCAGATTACTACCTGTTCTTAGTAACAGATGCCTTAACATGCACGGGAACCTGTGATTAACCACATATAGAATGATACTTTTCTAAATAACACTTAAAAATTAAATTTATACTTCTCAGAAAATACCATGTCTCTATCACAACGGCCAGGATATTAAGGTTGTTTACGGAAATAATTATTATTTATCTCCGAAATCATGCAAGATTAAAAAAGAGACTTATTTGAAGAAATGTAGAATTTCCTAATGTTCTATCAAACGGTGTATGCTGTTCCCAGATCAGCGCTGTGACCATGCTACGGGCCGGAACACCGGAGAATTGGGACTCGGTTCCATGCATGGGGCTGAAATTTATGTTCTCTACCGAGTAAACAATAAACTGGGCTTCTGCTAAACATTTATACAATCTACGACGATGACTGCGTGGGTATAAAGCAACTGGTGTGTAACGCTAAAACCTCGTCCTCGTCTAAAGAAACGGTGGATCTATGCCTCCAAAATAAGACCAATATTCATAGTGGGTTTTAGTGGCAATAGTTAGGTTTTATCATAAGACACTATTACCACGATGCTTCGAAGGTTTAATATGAATGACTTTAATATGAAACTTTAGAAACAGAACACGGTATTTCGTTATCGGCTACATTTTACTGTTATTACTGTTTCTTTGGTAAACTCGAAATATAACAAGGGCATAGAGAGGGCTTGTGAGAGAAATAAAGGGACATCGAAATTTCCGCTAAAGAAATTTAGATGATCATAATTGATAGCGACACAATGTGTGGTTTGATGAAGACTGCTTGAGATTACTGGATCAGAGGAACAAGGCTAAACTGCAGTCTTTGCAGGATTCAGGTCTAATAATTGGAGATATTCTAGAAACAAAGAATGCGAAAATGCTCGAAATTTCAGAAACAAGGTACAGATTAACATAACTATAAAGATAATGGTATGTAAAAATAGCGTATTTGTTTTGAGATGTGAACAAAAAATTGTTGTTAAAATATACAATATATATAATAACTTCAGACTTAATGAACGGAAGAACAAAATGAATTGTAACAAATATCAATTAATAATAATAAATGTTTTATCCTGTAAGGAACAGATGTTGTCTTAAAAAGAAATGAAGGTGTATTAAAAGTCTTTGAAATGTAATTACGGTGTCGATGTTATAACGCACAATAAACACACTGTGTTTTACTCTATGTGGTTTCGCCTTGGACTATTTTTACTATTCAGATATTGTCATGAATTTATGGGCACCCTATACATAGCTGAGGTAATTTGAATATTCTTGAAACACTTTGATGTTTTGCTAACCGTGTATCTCAGTATAATCTTAGCAACTGACCAACTTAATGTACAAATTCTTGTTTTATAATAAGTATATTATATTCCTCTACATGTTTCGAACACTGTTGTGCTCATCATCAGGAAGTCAAATTATATTATACAGCATCAGGTATTGTCACACTCTGTAGGTGGCCGTCCGGTGCGCAACCTGCTCACCGGACGACCACCTACAAGTGTGATGATACCAGATGCTGTATAATACAATTTGACCTCCTGATGATGAATATAGGACTAGTCCTGTCTCAACCTGCGCAACGGACGGCCACCTACAGAGTGTGATGATACCAGGTGCTGTATAATACAATTTTGACCTCCTGATGATGAGCACAACAGTGCTCGAAACATGTAGAGGAATATAATAAACTTATTATAAAACAAGAATTTGTGCATTAAGTAGGTCAATTGCTAAGATTCTTTAAATCGTATAATCTTTCTGAAATAGCTACAGTTACCGAATACTGAAATATTTTAAGAGCAAAGTTTTATTTTACAGTATCCAGTTAGGATAATCTTGTATTTCTTTTTGTCAGAGGAACGTGTTGCCCGACGGCGGCTGTCACACAACATCACGGGCATACCTCTCTCCCTGTGTCGTTCCGATAGTCAATAAGCCAAGCCGCACGTCAATGCACGCCAGGATATAGTCGGCAGCAAGCAAGCACACATACCAGCACACCGAACGCCGTGAGCCTTCATGCGAACTGTCACGGAGAAGTAAAAAATTCACGAGATGTGCTGTAATAGGCGTATCTCCCGTTTGAGCCCAAGAGTTCATGTCCAAATGCGGCCAGACACGTTTACAGAAGTAGTGTAATTAGGTTTGTATGTCACTTCAGGTGTTTCGGGCTTGAAAAACGAGGAATTTCGGTTCGAGTCCCGGTGGGAGCAAGAGATGTTTCTTTTCTCTAAATTATTTAGATCCGTATTGGACGTCAACCCTACTCCTACTTAATATCGGCACGAGGGGTGCGTTAGGCAGGGGTAAAGCTGCCGTTGCGTGAAGCTGGCCGCTGACACCATCTAGTGTCAAGTCTGAGAAAGACAGGAGCAATAACTTCACGCCCCATACACCTTCATGGCTTGAGTAGTGGACTTTAACTTTACCTTTAAGTTGTCGTGTTTAACATTAAAAGAATTTTTCTGCCCTACACTAACAATTATTTGGTGAGGTAGTTTGTATCTACAAAGCCTGTTGGTCCGAATACATATTAGTTGCCACAAAATTGGAAACATTAACAGGGGCCTCGCTGATCCCGGTGGCCCTGCCATATAACATCTAGGTCTGCGGTCGTTCCAAAACTGTGGTTGCGGGTTCGAATCCCGTTGACGGCACTGATATTCGTCTGTTGTGTGTGTTAGGTACTGTGCAGGTAGCGGCATCTGTGACGAACTGATCACTCGTCTAGAGGAGGCCGGGTGTAAGTGTGTCGAATTGTGTGTGATCTGGGAACCTCAACAGTGAGCCGGCAAAGGCCCGAATTGTGCTGTTGTGCCACAGAAACAAATAGAGACCTGGGAATAGAAATTAGCTTGATACCTGACATTAATTTAGTAACTATAGACGAAAGTATTGCCAGTATCATTTTCAGTATAAGAAACAAGATGTAATTTGAAACATACAACCAAGTTAACTGGACAGTCTCTTTTAACCTTCAGGCCAATAAGTCACTTCTACAGGAACGAGGGTTACGTCATCAGAAAAACCGCTATCGGCTGTGTGTGTCGGACGCAGAATCAGTTATGCCCTTTCACACATTTACTTGGACGGAAAGACGACCAACTCCCTGTCTGCTCCAATTTATAGTACGCCTATAATCATTATTATAATCAGATCTAATTTATTGGCACATATGCCCAGTGAAGGAGAGCATCGAATGTGCGTGCTGGTTTTTGTATCTTAGACACCACCTTATGGTACACAAATTACAAACAGTTACCGAATTCTTCCTGGCATTTCGGTTGTGGCTGAGACTTACTGCTGTTACGTTAGACTATGTAGAACTATTGAAATTTGATTTTCATTATGTCGAAGCTGTATAATGGAATGGTTAAGTCAATTACATTACACTACAAGTTCGAAACGAGGGAGATAAAACATATGAGGAAGTGCTAATTTTAATGCCTTGGAAACTATCAGACATGATACTGGAGGGAAAAAATCCCTTTCGACGGTCTTATTTATATAAAAAGTCCCTTCAGTCGACCTCCAATTTTCCAAACTTTCTTACTCCAATCTACAAACAGTGACATTCTGACTGTAACTCAGAGCGGCACCTCTATGAACGACCTATTTAACTTTCAGAAAATAAACGTTTTACACACGATATCTGACATCCTTGCATCCATCCATCTTTCCTTTTGTTGTTGTTTCGTTTCCTTTCTTTCATTTTTCTTCCATTCTTTCTTTTTTTCTTTTTTTCGTTTTTTCTATCTATATATGACCATCAATTTTTGTGTCTGCAGTGTATGTCTGCATGTCTACATACACACACACACACCACACACACACACACACCACACACACACACACCACACACACACATACACCACACACACACACCACACACACACACACACACATCACCCACACACATACACACACACACCACACCACACACACACACACCACACACACACACAAACCA
>Ga0131853_10016574_pt1 | contig 13435 bp, 14 predicted proteins | sample TergutLab28metaG_FD_92764 | JGI IMG/M metagenome (GOLD analysis project Ga0131853, IMG submission 92764) | Labiotermes labralis P1 segment gut microbial communities from Petit-Saut dam, French Guiana - Lab288 P1 (version 2) (version 2) | ecosystem: Host-associated > Arthropoda: Insects >...
AGTCTATGAACGGATGGATTTTATGTATTACACCTTGGGTGCGTTTTATTTGGTGGCGCTTCCTTTGATATTAATTTTGGCTTCCAAGATAAAAAAGGTCGGCAAGCCCGTTGCGCTTGTTGCAATCGGTTTAATCTCGCTTGTTTCCTTTGCTGCCTGCTGGGATAAAATCGAAATAGAAAACCGCGCTTTCGTGGTTGCTGCAAGCATAGACAAAGCTCAAAACTCGGGATATACGGTAACTCTATCCCTGCCACCAACCAACAAGGATGACAAAGACGATGATGAGCCGCCACACATAAAAACAGCCACCGCCGAAACCATAGCGGAAGCTATAAAAATAATCAATTCAGAAACCAATACCCCTTTATATTTCGGTCATACAAAATTGCTGGTGCTGGGAGAAGACCTGCTTGGTGAATCGGATATGGTGCAAAGCACGCTTCATATTTTCAATCATCATCATGAGATTGACCGGGCGATGCATATATTATCGGCGCATGGCACGGGAGCAGATATCCTCACCGCAGCCCCTTCGGGGGACGACCTCCCGGGGAGATATATAGCCGCGATTTACCGCGACAAACGAAAGATAGGCGGCACCAGTTTCACAATGAGCCTCGATGACCTTGTTACGCAGATGAAATACGACGAAGCAGTGCTAATTCCCATGCTGGAAGAGAAAAATGGAAACCTAACCCTATCAGGCGCAGCTTTAGTTTTTGATTATGCAAAAGTGGGGCAGCTTACATCAGATGAGCTGCAAGGATATCTGTGGACTGTAGATGAAGGTTGCATTGGAGCTATCGTGACCACAATGGTTAATGGTCAACCCATCTCATATGAAGTAGAAAAACATACGGCAAATGTCCGCTTCAAAGAAAACAATGGCAATCTAGTAGCTCATATCCGAGTAGAACTAATAGGTCGAATAGAAGAATGCCCATCACTAACCGAAGAAAGCCACCGTGCTCATATATCCGAAATGATAGAGCAGTCAGTAAAAAAAGAAATCCTAACCACAGCGGCTAGGATGCAAAATAAGTTTAAACTAGATGGCTATCGCTGGCTGGAGACACTGCGAAAGAAACAGTATAGCCTGTATCAGGTGTATGTAGATGATTGGCGGGAGGTTTTTATTAGCCTAGAAATTACCCCGCATGTTGCTGTTAGGGTGAAGAGCTAAGTGAAAGCGCGCACTACCCTGACCTAAAGGGTGGAACGCGCTTTTATCGTAACACATGTTTGTCTAAAACCTGTGGTTTATCCCAGCTTGTTTCATAATTCCGCTTGCCATATGCCGAGATTTTATTTTGGTATCCACAGGGAAGGAAGCTCCTGTAATAGGGCTATGCCACACATCATGGTCACCCTTTCCCCGACTTACAAAACGGCATTTGTTTTCAGATAACACTTTGCGAACTTTTTTTTCATACTCAGCCATTTGTTACTAGCCTATCTGATGTGAAGCGTATGCTAAGAGGGTTGAAGGGTTTTGAGTTCATCTCAAGGATTTCAGGTGCTGCAATTTTTACTCTTTCAATGAGTGCGTCATAGGAACCGCCTTCAAGCGAAAAAGGGATATCGTCTGACATAGCAATCCACACGTATGCTTCATCATCCCATATCATTTTTACAGTACATTCCATCTGTTCATCACCTCTTGCTTTACGCCCACCACATATCGGCAGGCGGCTCATACATAAGAATCGGCTTCAAGAATTCTATTGCCTTCTCCAGCCCCTCTTCTATAGACATAAGCCCGTCCTCATGCTCAATGCTTACCGCACCGTCATAACCTATAGCACGTAAAGTGGAAATCATATCTCTCCACTCGCCTTCGCCATTACCGTAGCCTACTGTCCTGAAAACCCAGCCCCTACCCAGGAAATCGCTGTATGAACCTGTCTCCAGGGTGCCGTTTACTGCGGCATTGAAGGGGTCTACCCTCGTGTCTTTGGCATGGAAATGATGCATCGCGTCCTTTAGGGCTTTTATTGCCTCAACAGGCTTGATCCCCTGCCAGAACAGATGGCTTGGGTCGAAGTTTGCCCCGATTGCAGGCCCTACTGCTTCGCGTAACCGCAGCAGGGTTTTGGGGTTGTATACACAGAAGCCAGGATGCATTTCGAGGGCAATCTTGGTTACGCCATATTCCGCGGCTAGGGTTGCGGCTTTTTTCCAATAGGGAATCAGCACGTCATTCCATTGATATTCCAGCACTTCCAGATATTCGCTTGGCCATGCACATGTTACCCAGTTGGGGTATTTTGCGTTTGGATGGTCGCCTGGGCAGCCGCTGAAGCTGATAACAGTATCAACGCCCAGTTCTTTTGCAACTTTGAGGGTATTGACGAAATCATTGTGAAAAGAGTCTGCAACTTCCTTGTTAGGGTGAACAGGGTTACCATGTACGCTCAATGCTGAGATGCTCAACCCGTGTTTATCTAATGATGCTCTCAAATTGACTAGAATTGCCGGGGCTTTCATTGCGGCGACTGGGTCAAGATGAGCATTGCCGGGGTAACCGCCTGTACCGAGCTCTACGGTTTGCACACCTAGGTTAGCCAGGTACTCAAATGCTTCGTCCACAGACCGTGCGGCTAGTGGTACTGTCAAAACTCCGAGTTTCATATGATTGCCTCCTTAAAACTCCACTAACTTTCCGGTTTCAGAGGATTTGTACATAGCTTCCAATATTTCGGTTACAACCACGGCTTGTTCGGGCAGTACCGTGAGCGGAGTTCCGTTATTTATTGCATTTATAAATACCATTTGCTCAGCCACATTGGGGTCGCCGCCGGTACCTTCATAGAACGCAACCCCCCCTGCGTTCAGGTTTGGTTCTTTTACATACAAGCGTCCCATATCGTCGCCATTAATACGTACTCCACCGTTCTTCATGTCTGCTCCTGCCTTGGTGCCGCAAATGGTGGCACTTGCCTCGAACGCTTCTATCATGTTAAGAGCCCAGCTAGATTCCAATATAACTGTAGAGCCGTCTTCCATTGTGATAAACCCGAAGGCGGAGTCTTCAACTGTGAACTCGGCAGGATCCCAATTACCGAAAGCATTGCCGCAGTTGCCGTTATGGTTAAGTTTTTTGTATACATTTGCCATTACGGATTTTACTTTGTAATTATTCATATACCATAGGGTAAGGTCGAGAGCATGAGTCCCGATATCAATTAACGGTCCACCGCCCTGTTCTTCCTCGTTAAGGAAAACGCCCCAGGTTGGGACTGCGCGACGACGCAGTGCATGAGCTTTTGCGAAATAGATATCACCAAGGTCACCCCGTTCTATGGATGCTTTGATGTACTGGCTATGAGCTTGATACCTGGTTTGGTATCCAATTGTGAGCAATTTACCGGTGCGCTTTGCCGCATCCACCATTGCATGAGCTTCCTTTGCGGTTTTTGCCATTGGCTTTTCGCACATTACATGCTTACCTGACTCCAGCGCGTCGATTGTGATAAAGGAATGGGATTTGTTGGGGGTGCATACATACACCATGTCCAGGGTATTGTCTTTAAGCAGTTCCTTGTAGCAGGTGTAGGCTTTCGCCTCAGGTGTGCCGAATTCCTTCGCAGCTTGAACCGCGCGCTCCTCGATGATATCGCAGAATGCTACCATTTCCGCCGCGCATGTCTTTGCAAGGCAGGGCATGTGTTTTTGGTTGGCAATGCCACCGCAGCCTATTATGCCGGCTCGTAATTTTTTAGCCATTGTATCTCTCCTTTTTTTGTTTTGTGCTTATTCGATTATACGGGTTATTTTCCAGGATGCAATAGAGTTCTATTGATACAATCATAATTTCAATTTATAAATAAATGTGGGATACACAATATCTGTACCACTTTTCTTGAATGAACTTTCTCCGTCAATGAAAAAGCCGCATTTCTCCATCACCCTGTTTGACGCTTTGTTTTCCTTCGCAACAGGTGCTGTAATGGACTTTATGCCTAGTGAACGGGTGAAGTCTATTAAAGCGTGAACCATTTCAACAGCATATCCATTGCCCCAATAATCCTTTTTGATGTTGTACCCGATGGAATATTCATTCGCATCGGCGTTTTCCAATCCCAAGCTACAGGTACCCATTATTTCATCAAAACCACTGCGAAACGCCACGAAGTAATAAACAGGGCAATCCGGGTCATCATCAAGAATCTCTGCTATTTCGGTGCCACTTTTATATTGTGGGTCGGGCATATATTTACCACCTTCAATGTCACCCCACATAGATGCAACTGCATCTAAATCCTCTTGTCTGGTGGTTCTGAGTAATAACCTTTGAGTGTTAATTCTTAGCATGTAGCGATTGAACCTCCGCTTGATTTTTATGATGCAACAATGATACTTATGACTTTGTAATTGCTGCCGGGCTCCAAGTTGAGAATGACCGGACCGGTTATATTTTCGCCGCTTAGGTTAACGAAATATGCGCAGAAATATTGATCTCCCATACGCCACATGTTCATCGGGTCGAAGCCGTTTATTTCGGCGGATTTTTCTATTGTTTTATGAGGCTTCGCCAGAAACTCGTTGAATTTGGCTTTTTTATTGGAATAATACGCCTGAAAACCATCTGCGGTGGTATCCGTGCTTTGAATTGCATTAAAAAGCGGGCGGGTATCACCAAGACAATGATAAAAATCTATTCCTAGCTTCTTGAGGGTCATACAAAGAAACGCACCTGTGTAATACGAAATAAGCCGCACGGAGAATAGATTTTCACGGTTAGTGAGCATTGGGATATGGGTTTCACGTATCATTTTTTCGAATTTCTCAGGGGAAAGTTGCCTAAGTGCGCAGAGCCCTGCATATTCCGCAGTGCCTTCGGTTTCTTCTATTTGAAGCTCGGGAATAATTGCATCACATAGCAGCGCGGCTCGGGATTTTCTTAGGTTGATAAAATCGGCAAGAGCAGCAGGGTCGGCGTTTGTATATGCGTGTAACAAAAAGCTGATTTCCGCAGCTTTTATCCGATAGGCGGTTAAGTCATCTGGATAAGCCATAAGCGCAAACTCGTCAGCCCCTTTATCAACCTGGTGGGTTGCCTGGAATGCATGGAATATTTCATGGACAATATTTGAAGCAAGAAACTCTGTATCTTCTTGCTCTGATTCATTCACGCACCAGGTTGCAAGCGGCGCGTCTTCAAATTGGATGGCTGTGTTAGCCCAAAAGCGGTCGCCCCTTGGAATTTCACGCCCGTCAAGATATACCTGCTCGCTGCCTACCAATGCAAAGGGTACAGGCTTAAATCCCGGCCAAATTGCATCGAAGTCGATACGGCTTAGCTCCGCTTTGACAGCTTCGTATAATTTTCTCATATGCTACCTCCCTTGTGTACTTCAAAGAATGCCGCTAGTGCAGTATCTAGCTGCTCCTTTGTATGCCCAGCCGAGACCTGTGTCCGCACCCGTGCTTTGCCTTTGGGCACAACAGGATAGAAGAACCCGATTGCGTAAACACCCCTCTCCAGCAGCTTTTCTGCCATGTGCTGGGCTTTAAGCTCATCGTATAGCATTACAGGGACGATAGGATGGGTGCCTTCAACGATGTCTAGCCCGATGGCTTTTACCCCTTGACGGAAATAGCCCGTATTTTCATCCAGACTGGTCTTAAAGGATTTATCATTTTGGATTAGCTCCAGCACTTTGAGGGTGCCTGAGGCAATTATCGGGGATAGGGTATTGGAAAAAAGATATGTGCGGGAGCGTTGGCGTAACAGGTCAATAATGGGCTTTTTGCCGCTGGTATAACCACCGGAAGAGCCACCAAGTGCCTTGCCCAATGTGCCGGTGAGGATATCAATTCTATCCATTACATTGCAGTGCTCATGAGTGCCCCGTAGATTTTCGCCTATTACTCCTACGCCATGGCTGTCATCCACGATTACAATTGCGTCGTATTTATCTGCAAGGTCACAGATTGCAGGTAGATTGGCGATTACACCATCCATGGAGAATACACCGTCGGTAACGATGGCTTTAATTCGGGCAGAATAGGCTGCCTTGAGCTTAGCCTCAAGGTCTGCCATATCGTTATTTTTGTAGCGGAAACGGGCAGCTTTGCATAACCGCACTCCATCGATAATGCTTGCGTGATTAAGCTCGTCACTTATTATTGCGTCCTCGGCGGTGAGTATCGTCTCGAATAACCCGCCATTTGCATCATAGCAGGACGAATACAAAATCGTATCATCGGTACATAGAAACTCGCTGAGCTTGGCTTCAAGATTTTTGTGAAGCTCCTGGGTACCGCAGATAAACCGCACCGAGGATAAACCATAGCCCCAGGTGTCAATGCCGCGCTTGGCGGCTTCCTTTACTTCCGGATGGTCGGCAAGACCTAGATAGTTATTGGCACACATATTTATCAGGTCGCGGTGATTGGTAGTATTTATTTGTGAAGATTGGGGGGTGGTGATAATCCGCTCGGTTTTCCATAAACCAGCGGATTTTATTTCCTCGGCAGAGCTCACCCAGTGTTTATATGCGGATTTCATTACAGATACCCCGCTTCTTTTATTGCCTCTCTTGCCGCATCTGCATCCTCCGGTGCAACCAGCACTATAGGTCCGGTGCAACCCATGCCGCTTGTGGCATAGATGCCTTTTTTCCATAAGGCTTGCACAGCATCTTCAAGTTCTAGTATTTCAATACCAGCGATTTCTTCTGTTACTATTTTTTCCGGTGGGGCGGTTATTATTTCAGCAGGAGCAGCTTGAGCTGTTGGTTCGGGTTTTAATAAGTTGTCCAGCCCTGCTTTTTTCGCAGCAGCAAACTCTGCGTTTACCTTTTTCACAAGCTCGCCCTTGGCACAAGCGGCGGCGTAGGCAATTGCCCCCGCTACAACCGGGGAACCGGAAGCGCGAGACAGGATATTTACGATTTTATTATAGCCCTGACCTATGCCGGGACCATATCCATCTCCAATAGACTCATAATTTCCGCCTGTTGTGAATGCGGATAGAGTTTTCATAATTACATTGCCAGTTAGGCTATCCATTACCATAATATCAGGGGTACCTTGCAAAAGGTCGTTTCCGCGCATAGTTGCCCCTTCGCGAGCTGAGCCTGTCAGATTGATGTCATAGCCATTTGATTTAAGGGTTTCCAGTGCGCGCTCCACAGCGCGTGCCCCGTCAATATTGAGAACACCCACGGTGGGGTTGGGATTACCGCAAGCCTTTGCCACAGCTATGCCTGAGATTGCGTTTTTGATGAGTGCTGCATTGCGAGCTGTGTCTGATGTGCCAGTGGTGGTGGCGATATACATAGCTTTGCCTCTGCCTGGGGTCGATGCGCGTCCTACTGTGGATACGCCAATTGGGAAATTATAATGCATGGTAACAGCAGCATCCAGCGCACCGGAAGCTAGCATCGCGTCCATTTGCGCATGTGCTTCTTTTTCGGTTTCTGCTTCGATTACCACTACCTCCACAGCTGGGTTAGCGGCTTGGGCTTGCTCCACGCCTTTGCGTATTTCTGCCTCGCCGTGTTCACTGCCAAGCAGAGTCACACCAACATGGGTTTTTAAAATGTTTTCAGCGGTTTCTGCTTTTACCAGTCCACGGTTTCTTTCTAATATAAATGAAACACCATCAAAGAGATTAGTCAAACGACCAAGGAAAAGACTGCCTTTCCCGATAATCATTACACGATTAAGCTTGCCGTCACGCATAAAATCCGCCGCGTGCCCAAGGAACGGTACCCCCGATGGGATATGCCCCTGGGTAGGAGCAAAGCCCGGCATTGCGATTTTTTCAACTACCTCGTTAAGCTGGGTACGCTCGAACTCCTTGCGCATTACGCCAAGTGCGGCAATCATCTTGTAGTTAGCCTTTGGTACGTCTCCTGCTCCGGCTGGCTCGGTGATTTCCGGGTTTTGCATTTCTACTGAGAAAGTATCAATATCGCCGATTTTGAGCCCTGCCCGGTCAAGAGGGTCACCTAGAATGGCTTGGGTTACGTTTTGCGGGCTTGCGCCGCTGCCTACGGTATGACGACCTACTATATCTGTGCGGATTACCGGTGAAACACCGTCGTTTTCGCCGATATGACATGCGAAAGCCCCGATTACATCTTCGAGGATGGGCACGCCTTTTTTGATATGGTCCTTTGCGTTCATACCAAGCTTGGCGGAAGAACCGCCCGCTACGACCACGACATTTTTGTAAACTCCGCTCTGTACCAACGCCGCCGCCGATACAAGCGCATGAACGGGGGCAGCACAAAAGCCACGAGTATCGGAACCGGTGGCGTTAACACAGCCAACAACTTCGCCGATAGCCTTGGCAAAATTGCCGCCTCCCCGCTGATTCATATCACCGCAAGCTTCCTCGGAGCATTCAATAATATAATCAACATCAATGGGATTAAGACCGTGCTTTTCACAAAGCAACCCAAATGCAAGTGCACCAGATGCCTTGCTTACCAAATTTTCGAACATTACATGGGCAGTAAGGGCTTGGTCAAAGGCATGGGCTTTTTTTATACAGCCAACAAGATTGCCTTCGTGATAAATAGCTTCAGCACCCTGGGTTTCAACTTGCTCGGAAAGAGCATCAACAGTCGCGGGGTTTTTGGCTAGCTTATCCAAGAAAGCCCAACTGCCGACAACAGAGTGCGCTTTGAGCTTTTCGTGAACACTGGCTGCGAAAGCTTTCTCCAGTAGCACCAAATCAAATGCATCAACGGCTTTTATCAGCCCAATAAACTCATCCTGGGGCATGATTTCGCCGTGTTTGCCTTGGCGGGTGGATTTTTCATCACCATTTTCGTACCATGGCTTGGGGATGGAGTCGAGAGCTTTAGGCTCCAAGTTGCCGATAAATACTTGGTTGGGAGGATACACAACAGCATCCTCAAAACTACGGAAATGCTTGGGTAGCGCCGCAAGATATTCACTATCCGGGTTAAGCCGGATTTCGTTAGTCTGAGTGCTGCCTTGATGCAGCAGAATATCATTAGCTTGGATTAGTGCGTAGGTTGTGCCCTTTAATACTGGGAAATTCATGGTTTTGGCTCCTTTATTATTTTTCTAAATACTCTTCTCTCAACAGCCCATACAAGATTTGGTCATGGAATTTACCTTTTGCTTTTAGACTTTGCTTTGTAAAGCCTTCCTTTCTCATACCTGCTTTTTCCATTACTCTGCCAGAGGCGAGGTTTTCGCCGAAGTGGTCGGCTGCTACTCGGTTGGCTTCGAGTTTTTCGAATGCAAATTTTATTATTGTCTTGAGGGTTTCTGTCATGTAGCCCTTGCCCCAAAATTTGCGGTTTAGTACATAGCCGAAGCTTACCTTACTATGCTCTGGGTTTATACGCAGGTCTATATTACCTATGCATTTACCGGTTTCCTTTAGCTCAATTGCGTAGCTGCCTGTTCGGGTTAGATGAAAATTATAGATGCTTGCACGTGCTTCCTCCAGCGTGGATACGCCAGACCAATACAATAAGCGGACGGTTTCCGGGTCACTGCCCCATTCCAGCAAGTCAACAGCATCCTCTTCTTTGAATCTGCGTAAGATTAGCCTTTCTGATTCTAGGGTTTCGTTTTTGTGAAGGATTTCATTGTAATTGGCTACCATTTGAGTTCTCCTTTGTATGTTTTATGTAAAGGGCTGTCAAAAGGACAGCCCTGATCTGATAAATTTAAAACACCGTCTGCTCCTCAACCTCTGTGCATAGCGCGTCCAGAGCTTTTTTCACCAGCTTGCGGCGTAGTTCTTTTTCTTCTGCTGGTGGTAGGCTTGGATCGCCTAATGGGTACGGGATTGCTACGGTTGGTACGATTCTATTGGCTCCTACCGTAACGGAGATCGGAACCACTGTACACATATGAACGACCGGGATACCGTGACGTTCGATTTCTTTCACCATCGTTGCACCGCAACGAGTACAGGTGCCTCATGTGGAGGTCAGGATTACACAGTCGACATCGTCTCTGAGTAATTCCTGGGCTATTTCCGTTGCGAATGCCTTGGAAGAGGCTACGGCAGTGCCGTTGCCTACGGTGGAATACCAATAGCTATGGAGTGAGCCGATTTCGCCAGCAGATACCATTTCCTTGACTACATCTACCGGGAGGACTCTGTCCAGAGATAGGTTGGCATATACAGGATCGTAGCCACCGTGGGCGGTTTCGCCGTTGTCTGGGGTGAAATGGGTTACATCGTCTAAAGAATATTTGCCGAACTTTGATGCGCTGGATGACTCTATCCTGTCAGGATTACCCTTGGGGACAGGACCGCCGGAGCTTATCAGGGCGACACGTGCCTTTGGCATGTCTTTGATTGCGGGGCCTGGGGCTACCCGGTCGAATACTGGCATTGGATATTCTGTTGTAAAGTCTTTGCCTGCGATTTTTGCTAAAAGCATTTCAACGGCTCTTTTGCTGCCGCGTTTTTCCGCGAAGTAATTGACGCGTAAGCCTTTTTCGAAGAAGCCTTCTGTTACCGGTTCACTTGCGATGATTTTTTTCACGATCGCAACGATGTCTGGTACGGCTTTACGCATTGTTCCCGCATTATTGCCGGTGGGTACAAAATAGCCGTGACGTTTGTAGATTTCTAAGCCTGGGTTTTCTTCGTATAGACCGCCTACTACGGGGATTTTAAGTTCCTCATCTACGACTTTGGCGACCATACCACAAGCCATACCGTAGCGACCTGCGTTGAAGCCCGGACCTACGATTACTAGGTCTGGAGAGAAGCTTTTGATCATGGACAGCACTTCCGGGGTTGCTATTTCTAGGTTTTCATTGAAGTAGCTGTCACCGCATATTACTGTGCCTACGATTTCGCCTGCTCCGGCTAGTGCAGCATTGATAGCCGCGCCGGGACCGACTGCTCCGTCGCGTTTTTCCGGAACTAGATCGGCTTTCTCCTCGCCGCCATATCCCGCGAAGAATTGGTTAATATAATGAACGATTTTCACAAATGGTTACACCTCTCTTTCAAGGTTAGAATGTCGCTATTCTAGATTGCTTCGTCGCTACCGCTTCGCGCGATGGTATCCTCGCAAAGACAAGAAACCACCGTCATTGCTAGCGAAGCGAAGCAATCCAGTCATCTTATCCTCTGTATGTCGCCACTTCCGCGAGGATGGCATCAACATCAAGTACCATCTCCATCATAGCGATTTGGTCTTCGTATACTGCGGGGTCGATTTCGTCTTTTACTTCCACAATGTGATACGCTGAGAGCCCCAACGAGACTCCGGCCAGGGGACCTGCATAGGTAGGATCTCCGGAAGATACGGTTTCTGCGGCTAGGCCTGAGGCTTCTGCCTCCGCGCCTCCGAGCAGTACTATCAGCTCGGTATTGCCGTATTTGTCGCATAATTCCTTGATTCTAGCCTGATTTTCCAAGTCCATGGCACCTGCGCTAGTTCAGACGAAGCATTCTGTTGTTGAGAACACGATTTCCGCGCCGGGTACCGTTGCCACGCAAGCTTCGATTGCGGGACCGGGAATGCCGTCACGGTCGCCTAGTATGGCGATTTTTTTGTTTTCTAAAATTCCCATGAAAAAAGCTCCTTTCGGTTAGTATTTTAGGGGTTGTAAGCGTTACTTTTCAGGTTTTGGCATTATCATCAAAACCGGAAAAGCAATAAAAATTGTTACACGGTTTTTGCCGTCAAATTACCGTAACCCAGCTCATTGGTTGCACCTATGATTACCTGGATTTCCGCTTCTATACTGCCGTCTGGGCGTAGGCTTCCTTCCCAGCCACCTGCAATTACGTGTGCTACTTCTGGGTAGCCGATTACCGTATCCATTGGTGGCATGGTGAGCACCATATTTGCGTTGCCTGCGGTTACTACCGCGTTGCCCAGTGGGGTAGAGTCGGCAAGGGATTGGCTTGCACCGTCTTGACCGGCGTATTCGTCGGTTATCAGCACGGTTTTAATGCCTTGCTTTTCAATTTTGTTGCAGTTCATTACCAAGTCGGCATCTGGATTTCCGAAGCCTTCTTCTGAAATTATTACCGCGTCTACACCCAGGAAGCCTACAAGCTTGGCGGTCATGTTAGAGCTGCGCTCCTTGTCTTGCAGTGTGACGTTTTCGTTGGTGATTACGCAACCAAGGAAATTGATTGTCTTGCCATGCTCCGCATATAAATCCATGATTACCGGGTTGTTGGCATGGATATATGTCGGATTTTTATCGCAGGCGGATACACAGTTACCGCTTACAATTGCACCGTCCATGATTTCTGTGGGATACATGAAAGTCGGGACGATTTGCCGCACATCTACGCCATAGTAGTATGTGTTGTGTAGAAGCCCCTGGGTTTGGAGCATGTACACATAGGCTACCTTGGGTAGACCTGGGTATTCGGCAGCTTGCTCCAGGATGGGCTTGGTTTCGTAGGTAGTTACATTGTCGGGCTTTACTTCCCGTCCTACCTCGCCTAGGTATATGGCAGCGCGAAAGCCTGCAAGTCTTACCACAAGCTCATGCTCGTGCTGGAGGATTCCATCTACAGGCTCCACTTTGACTACTACGTTTTGAGTCTGAGAAAATGGCGTGTACTCGGCTCCCGGGCCCGACATATCAATTATGCCTTCCTGGAAGCCTACTATTTTCCCTGTTGTTACTACTGCCGCGCCTTTGAGCACATGAGTTCTGCCGTTGCCTACCTGCTCTACATCTGCCATAAATCCCGGAAAGATGCCACCTGAGCCTTCCACTTTTACGCGAGGCTCGATTACATCTTTTACAGGAAGGATGCGAACAGACTCGCCTGGACGGGCGAGGAAGACTTCTACGGATTTTATCCGGTCATCGTTGGCGGCCACTGCGGCTAATTCTTTTTCGTTAACGAAAAGAGTGCCGTTTTTGACCACTGTGACTTCGCCGAATTGCACATCTTTGATGATTATGTCGCCTATTTCTAAGCGCATGAAACACCTCCTAATTAGTAAATTTTCTTCCGCGAACGCTTCTACACGGAAAAATTTCCTTACGACACTAACTCTTCAAACTTCGCTTCGACTGCTGCAAAGCCCTCGTTTTCCAGGGCTTCCTTATCAAAGGTAAAAATCTTTTCACCGCCTTTGTAGAACACCAGGGTTGGTAGCCCCATAACCTTTTGGGCGATTGCAAGCCTGCGGTTTCCTGCTGTGTCCAGCTTGCAGAATTTTGCACGACCTGCGTTCTTTGCTGCGAAGGCTTCGACCTCAGGCAATAGAGCCATGCATGGCTCGCATTTTGGGCTCCAGAAGTCCACGAAGATAAGACCTTCCGCTTCCAGCACTTCTGCGTCGAAGTTTTCTTTTGATAGTTCAATCATTGCGATTCCTCCTTATGCTATTTTCGAGCAGGGGCGGCGAAGCCGCTCCCGCGCACTCCTTGCATTACTTATTCAACTTCTGTAATAACTCTGGGGTGACCCTGCCTTCAACATGACCTTCAA
>Ga0131853_10016576_pt1 | contig 13434 bp, 11 predicted proteins | sample TergutLab28metaG_FD_92764 | JGI IMG/M metagenome (GOLD analysis project Ga0131853, IMG submission 92764) | Labiotermes labralis P1 segment gut microbial communities from Petit-Saut dam, French Guiana - Lab288 P1 (version 2) (version 2) | ecosystem: Host-associated > Arthropoda: Insects >...
ACTATCCTTTATTTTCAGGGGTAGTCGTCATTCATTCTCTACATGTTTCGAGCTTTCGGGAAGCTCATCATCAGGAGATCATTTTTCCTGTACAGTCAGCCTCTGGTATAGTGTGTAATCTTTTGCTGTAGCCCTCCCGTTCTCCTATGTGTTCTGTTCCCGACTGTTTTTTGAAACAATTATAATGATGCACGGAACAATGAATGTAAAAAAAGAAAAGAAAAAACTATGTGTCTATGTGCAGCACTAAAACAGCTGGTTTTTCTGGTGGAAGTACTCGTACACTGCTGTTCTCTGTGGGGCACAATTACGAGCATAAATATTACAAGTCAGGTTATTAAACGTAACTTAAGACTGTTTTTACTAACAAAGTGTGGACTCGGTAACTCAGTCGGTATAGCGAATGACTACGGGCTGGACGGTCCGGGATCGGATCCCTCGAGGTGCGCGGATATGTCACGGAGCCATGTAATATGAACTCAAGGCACCAATACGGTCCTACCTGATGTCACTGGAACGAATGCATGTCCCTCCACAACTGATTAGACAAATGTTCCGAACATAACACACAGTGCTGTCCCCTAGGCAGGCTCCCTTTATTTGAGCACGTAGTTTGGTACACTAGCACAAAGTGCTTGCTGAATATGGATATTGGAATAAACGCACTTAAAGTTTAAAAAAAAATCCCGATGGGGACGAGATTTTCGGCCCGTCCAGACCGGTCTTGGGGCCCACCCAGCCTCCTGTAAAATGGGTACCGGTTCTTTCCCGGGAGTAAAGTGCGACCGGGGCGTGCTACTCACCCCCTTCTAGTGCCGCGGTCATGGAAGAGTAGAGCTATATCTCTACCCACCCTTTGGGCTACACCGGGCCTGTAACGGGAAAACATTACCTTTATACTAACAAACTGTAAGCCAAACGACTATTTGCCGATGAGTTAGGAATGACTGGACACGCACAGTGCACCCCTCACACGCGAGTCGAATGGTTCATAAAGTCTACTGATAATGTCTAATTTGAAGCATTTGTGGCTACAGGCAGATTTCATGGACGTAGTGAGAACTGTTGTTTCTCTGTTCGCTTTCTACCTAAAATTTCTGTATAGCGACTTCACGAACAAATTTGGTTAACTTAACACGAACATGTCACGTTTTGAAAACTTGGCATTCGTTCAACTATCCAATACACACATTCGTTTAAAAAGGATGCTAATGCTTTAAAATATTAATCCAGTAACTTCTATGCTTTTAAGATCTATTTTAATACTGCCCTACCACCGACAGTCACATAATCTAGTGGACACTTTGTCTATTAATATTAGTTTATATATGTGTTGAGAATTCACTGGCTTTCTCACTCTCTCTCTCTCTCTCTCTAATGCTCGTAAACTTCACATCCAAATCTAATATTAGGTTCCTCTCTCACCAATATTTATTTTCTGTTTTTACTAATCATCTAACTATCAAAAAATTTACTTCATTCATCTACATTTTCACTTATTATGAAGTAAACCATTGTGATTCTAACTACTACTAATTACTGGATGATCCACGTGGAATTATTATGTAAAAAGTGTTTTCAATTCCCAATGTATTAGTCTTGCATCGTCATCATTATTTCAAATCAAGAATTCCCGTTACGTTAGTGACATATTAACCAGAAATTAAATTGCTATCGACACTTCATATTAATATATTTATCTTGGAACTGAGACCTAATTGTATTAACATTTCATTAATCCGGATTATATAACTGTTATTTAAAGACATTTCCACACTTCTCCGGAAATTACGAATTATTCTGACATACGCAGTACAGTACAACGTCTGTAGTACGAATAGTGTATAAAAGTCGCTTACTGGAATTGGATCTCAGAACATGTGAACTCGAATCCAGCTATTGCGTCGTATCTTGTACTGGTAAGTATGTGCCAGCACCGATACATGTATCACACTCTCGCTAGCGCAGAGACACCAACTCATACAGCTGATCGATTTCTCAAAATAACAAAAATGAGACACACAAGAGACGAAATTTTCATTTAAAGTTTCATGACTGAGCCAGTACGATGCTACTCTACGTCTGACAGGTCGGCATGTTGAAACCGGAAAAGGCTTGGGTTAATACAGCTGCAGGGACGTGCAGAGTTTGGGTTCTATGAGGCAGAGCTTCCTCAAAGCATTTTGAAATAGTAATTCCATAGACGGCAAAGCTATAAATTAAGCAGTTGATGTGTGTCCTGCACAGGTATGTTAAATGGATTGAAATGGATAAACTAACCCACAGTGATACAAATTCCTTGCAAAGGCACTTTTGTACGGAGAAACTAACGGAAGCAATAAGTATTAATCCTCAAAACTTATCTCATAAAACTACTAATTCTGAGCCAATCTTAATTACGACAGAAATCGATCTATGAATTTATATATCGGCCTATCACTTTTTGTACCATGAAGATTTTGGACTGTATGCACCGTCGGAGTGTTTACAAAACACAAATACACAACTGAAGGCGAAATTATCGCCCGAAACATGTTGAGCTTATTGAAATTATTAATAAAATTATTATTGTTGCATCTAGTTGGCTGTTTATATTATTGTATCAGTTATGCACGGCCACACTAACATCAAACAACAAGTAAAGTTGACTACTGCGCCCTTCTGAGATATTACGCAGTGATTATTGGTATCTCTTACCGATGTTTCGGGATAAACCATCAGTCCCAGGGGTCAAGAATCCAATTCTTGACCCCCTGAAAATGGGACCAATAGCTTTCCCGAAACGTCGGTAAGAGATACCACTACTCGCTGTGTAATATCTCAGACGGGCGCAGTTCTCATCTACTTCGCGGGGGGGGGGGGGGGCACCGGAACCCCCCCAAAAAAAAAAACAACAATCCCCCTCCGGAGGGGGAGAAAAAATCCCCCTCCCGTTTGGTGAGACCCACGGGGGGGGGCGTTTTTTTTTTCGGGGGGGGGGGGGGGGGGGGGGGAACCTGAAATCGCGCAACAAGTAGAGCTGTATCAGAAATAAATTGTTCCTGACTTTATGCTTTCCCCAGTATTTAATTACTTTTGCCCTTCAGTTCATTTATTATCCTCTGATTTATTACAGAACTGGTGACAAGAGTACTAAGTCCGTGCAGTAACTGGTCTACAATTGTGGTGAGACAACCGGCAGTGTAAAGAAGACCTTACTCTTTCATAACTTCCAGACAGGCACTTCAGTATGCCCAAAGTAATATTCAATGGGTATACAAGGCTCTTTTCCTGAGGTAAAGTGGCAGGGGCATGATATTGGCCAGTACTTCCATCTAGTGCCCTCACACATATTGCGTGGATATCCTCCACTACTGACCTCCATGGCGTGCTGTTTAATTAAGCAAATGTATCTTTACATTGTACTGGTGACGTGAATGTCGTAAAGATAAGCGAGAAGGAAGAAATAAAAAAAACAAAGAAAAAATGGTTAACGCCTCTTTTTTTGCGTTACGAGCGCTACTGCACACGACCAGCGTGCAAACATAATTCCCGGTACTTCGCATTATAAAGGTCTCCGTTATAGACTAGTCACATGCGACGTGCAGTGACTGTAGTCAGCACAGCATATGTAACACCACTGAAGAACAGTCTGAAAAGATGTAGAATAAAACGCATTGGAAGGGTCATGATGAGTAAACCCAGCCTTCGCGTTAGGACAGTTTCCATAAAATGATAAATGATGAAAGAGGTGCTGGTACTTGCGTGCAGTCTGTCTTTAATATCAAGTTCCGATCAGCTCTTTTAACTTCCGCATGAGATCGATACTGTTTGAAGTGATCAAGCGCTTACAAAAAGCAACATGCCAAGGCTGAGTTACGGAAGTATACATTCCACCATCAACATCCAGCAGTCTCTAAATTATTTGTTTGCTTTTTTAAGATTACACAAGAAATTTCTTTGAAAGTTCGAAACAATTTCCGTGGGATTAATTATAAAACATAATTTTTCTGAATGCCTTTCCACGCTCAGCAGTGACTGGCACTGGAGAAAAAAGTGAAAGAATGCCGGCTACGAAAGTTTGAGCCTCAGAAAGCAGGGACCCAAATTCAAACACAGACCAATCCATGTGGGATTTGTTGTGGACAAACTGGCACTGAGACAGGTTTTCCTCTAAGTACTGTGATTTTCTCTCGTTTTCATTCCACTAATGATGGCTACTCATTCAGTCCTCTACCACGAATGTACATAAATTTATCGATTGACGCCTTCGTTAAATCACACACTTGTATACAAAAGGAGCCAATTAGAGATCGATAATCGTAGTTACTGACGACAGAATGCACGTATCCTATGGGGACAACACACTGCTGGAACATTGCTTTCGGTGTCCAGTGACTGCGATTAGCTATCTCTCTCTACTGGGGTCCCCCTGCATTCATTTTAACACTCTGATGTCAGGCTGATGACGGACAAATTCCTAGTTTCTGAGAGGTGACAAATTTTAAAAGAAACAACACGGTGATTCCCCACAAAATTTGAAAATTTGCAAATTTTAATCGTCCAATTACTGCAACTAACGAAAGCAACTGTAAAGCAGGAATAAATTGTGTTTAACAGAAGAGTTGTGACAGCAAATCGCGAGACGTTTCTGGAAAACAGCTAAAACTTCCTATAGAAATTTAAGTTACAAGACTTCAAGTAAACGAGTGCCTGTTGGTTTAGGGGGCTATGGGATCACAACATTAAACGGTATCACCGAGAAAGAAGTCAAAATTTCAGAAGGTATAACGGGACTTCATGCGTATGACAATAAACATTCCAGAAGAAGAGAGGATATGCTGATCAGATGAATGCGCTTTATGCTGAAGGAACCCCCTGTGCCACGGAGCAGTGCGCTTGCGTGCTGAACACTGCATCCGGGCAGTGATGTAACGTAATGCGTCCTCGGGTCTACAAGTCTGCCGACCGGAGTTCGAATCGGACATCTTCCAAGAGCATACAGATTTTCTGCTACCGTTACCTTGTTTCTTGAGATGGTATTACGCTGTATGGAATTGCAGTTATGTGTGTCACTGTGTAACTGCAATTCAATACAGCGTAATACCCTCTCAAGAAACAAGGTAACGGTAGCACAAAATCTGTATGCTCTTGGAAGATATCCGATTCCAAATCCGGTCGGCAGAATTGTAGACCCGACGACGCATTACGTTGCATCACTGCCCTGAGGCAGTGTTCAGCATGCAAGCGCACTGCTTGAGCACCATATGGAACAAGACAAAGTACGCGAACCGTAACAGTGAGGAGCTTTCGTTCAACCGTTCTTGCAGTGGGAAAGCAATGAGCATTAAACAACCTGTGTGTGTTTTTTTAGCCTTAGTTATCGAGCATGCGATGCGCATGCGCCATGCTGTCGTTTGTGGCCTGCCCAGCTCTACAATAATTCTCAACATTATCTCATAAACGGCACGATTTTCGAAAAAAAAAATGTTTATTTTGATTTCATCTACAACTTTTTTTTCTGAAAAAGTTCTCATGCTAAGAAGAAATGACCGCGAAATGATAAAAAATGTATATTGGTCTTCAGGTAAAGTACCCAATACTCTTGTCCGCTTTTAATGAATCTTGAATTATCTCGACAAATTTACAAAAAAAATCCTTAAATATCAAATTTTACGAAAATCCGTCCAATGGGAGCCAAGCTGTTTCATGCAAACGGACGGACAGACGGACAAACATGGCGAAGCTAATAGTCGCTTTTCGCAATTTTGCGAACGCGCCCAAAAATTATGAAAACTGTTTGTGTTCACAGAATATATTCAGCGTGTCCACCATTATGACCGATACACAAATGAAGACGTATCCAGTCAGCTGTTACACGGCGCTGTCAGACGTGACAGAATTGCACGCGTCGATAGCGCACTCGTGAAAATGTGTGGCAGTCTGCAATGTCTGCGCGCAGACCTGCGCCTTCCGCTGACTCCAGAGATAAAAAGCAACGCCGTGTAATCGGAGCTCCTCGCCAGCCAATTCACAGGTACTCGACAATCCTATCCGGTCAACGGGAAACTGCGGGTTACGGTCCATGATGGTCGCAGACTTATGGGACAGTTTGTAAAACCCAGCAGGAGAATGCGAAAAAAAAAGCTGCATAATGGGAAGCGTTATGACCTGCACATTTCATCGTAGGTAATATCGCAGCTACTGTACGATATGCCCGCAGTAATCATTAAAACACATTGCAGGTCGGTACACAGACTTATATTTCACAGGTGCTTTTTCGACCCTCAGGCGCGACATCGGTTATATTCTGCGGTTTTCCTCAGACATACCAGATAGATATCATCATTCTACCCCCCAGAAGGCCTCAATTTCCCCCTTACAATTTCCCTGCAATTCATCACTCACCATCACTCGTACTATTGCTGACATCTAGATCACGAACAGCATAAGAAAATAAACCGAATGAATTTCTTTTAATGTAATTTTTCTCCAGACCCTTTATAATAATACAATAACAATATAGACATACACTCATTACATTGAACGACGCATCCAGCCCGAAATACACATACAAAATGTACGACGCGATCGTGCAGTTGGTTGAGGCACTGCGATACAAGCAGAAGGTTACGGTTTCGATTCCAAATGGAGTCATTGCGGCCGCAACATAGCCCTGGGGTCCATTCTGACTCTTAACAGAAATGAGTACCAGGGCTATCTCCTGGTGGGTGAAGGCGACTGGCGTGTAGGGCTGATAACCTTGTCATCTTACTTACTTACTTACTTACTCCATGGTGTAGAGTCCTTCTTGAGAAGCTAACTGGTTTGCAGCTAGTCAAGAAATTCCCCGCATTTCATGGAACTCGAAGGTTCATTACCGCACTCACAAGCCTCCGCCAACTGTCTACATGTACAAATTGTCTGCAAATTCTGGGACACTCAACAACCCTCTCCAGGCCTGTATAGTGACTGCAGAGTCAATGACAATTGAATCATAAAAGATTATTCCTTAAATTTCCCTTTAGAATTAGGGTCTTAAGAAAGCAATGAAATATCTAAACTTTCCGCTTGTTGCGTCTTCCTTCGATATGCCTCCAGCACTTGCATTCATCTCCGTTTATTTCTTTTGGTATCTAGCGAAATCGCAACAGGTGTAATTGCGTGTGTGTGCGCGTGTGCGTGCGTGCGTGGAAAGTCTTCCAACTTGCTCTTTCTTGCAGTTGAACCGTTCGCCGTTTCTTCCTCTTCTCCTCCCCTATTATACTGGAAGTCTCTTGAGGCAGACTTAACTAAGTTAGTTGCTGTAATGTTGTTCTCTGAACAGTCCCTAGCCTCCTTGCAGAACTGTCTAGCAAGGTAAAACAAGGTGATGTGGAGGACTGCTGGAACAAGAAGAACAAGAAGTAGAAGGCAGTTCCTAGCAGAGTACAAGAAGTGTCGCAGGGATTTGGAAGGTGATGTTAAATATAGGGAAGGAAAAATCGTGTATTGAAGAAAGAACTCTGAACAAGATATTCAAAAGCAACTAGAGAAACAGAACGGAAAAATTGAGAACAACCCACAAGGTTGTGTGCGACTTGAAATGCCCATGGTGGCAGTTAATGGCTCTGCTAAGCTTACGCGTAATTCAACGCCCTCTGCGAACTGCAATACAGATGTCACATGACGTCAGGAATTAACAGAGGTGTCAGAATTTTACACTTTCCATTCCGTGCATTATGATTCATTTGTTACAGTGTGACCAACAAATGCACACACTTCCATAGAATTACAGCATGTTTTAAAACGCAAACCCCTACATGTTTTGGGCCTTACTGGCCCGTTATCAGGGGGTGCAGTTGTATAAAACAATTATTCAGCCTTTCTGTCAATCCCAATGTGTAGAAATGTCGCGACAATTCTACACATTGGGAATGACAGAAGAGTTGAACGATAGTTGTATACAACTGTGCACACCCTGATTACATGTTGGAGTTTGGTTATTAAAACACTGTTGTAATTCTAACGAAGTCTGTGTATTTGTTGGTCACACTGTAACAAAGTGTCAGAAGTTCTTCGAAATTTGAACTACACAAAGACACGGCTATGGGGCCTAAAACTGATCTAAACAATCAACAAAAATCAGAGTGCCCAACTAGCATGACGCGTGCTGCATCGTACAGTATTCTGTTATGAGTTTTTCGTGGTTCCTTTTGGGCGCGGCAGGAGGTCGCCCAGGTTGTCAAACCGACTTCCGTAGCCAGCAAAACGTTAAGTACGATTTCTTGTTTAATTAAGCGAATATTTTTGCCAACTGCTATTTTCCCCCACTTTACCGGCACATCATCGTGAAGCACACCAGATTCATTACAAAGTCTGTGTCTGAAATTTATTAGTAATGCCGTATAAAAGTAAGCCTTAAATAAGTTGTTCCACACTTCATGCACCAACCTGTTACCTCTGTCTACGTGTTTTGTGTTTTATTTTAATGACACTCTCAACAGCCTAGCTGCTTTATAAAAGGGTATGGGTCATCGGTATAGTTATATGGGAAGGTCAAAGAACCGAAGTACTCGGAGCATCACTGTCCCACTGTTACTTCGTCCGCCATAAATCGCACACGAAGTGGCCTAAGGTTGAAACTCAAGCCTTCATGCTGACAGGCCAGTGGGTAACTTACCTGCATCATTGCAACATCCTTTGCACCTCTTTCGAATTCCTCTCTACACGAACTAGGCTATGATTTTTCGTAAAATGCTTTAAATTTGAAAACACAATAATTTGCATTATTTTAATGCAAGGCAGTGAAGGGTAATGGCAGTAAACGCACACAGTAATCAATCCGTTCGTAGATAATCCACTGACAGTAGCAATTATCATTTTCAATATTATAATTTCAAACCATCTGCTTGTGTGGCCAACACTTCAGCTTTGCGTGTAACTTCGAGGCATACTATATCTCATCCAAATCTTTGTCTTCGCGACGTGTTCACCACTCTCTTCAAATCATCTCTTCATCTCTTACTACTTCAAATGAACATTCCAGACAAAACCGCTTTTGATGAATACGTGGAAACGAGCATTTCATCTTTAGAGACCGTTAATATAAACTGTGTATTCTTTGCTTTGTACTTAAATAATGACGCTGCTGCCGTAAGCGACTTGAATTAGCACTTGAGCACTCACAATAACAAGACGGCTTCATCAGTGACATTCCGACATCGTAATTAGCAACAATCCTCGCAGCGCGAGGGGAAAGCCCTCATATTATCTTAAATACAACCTTTTGTGTGTTTATTTAAGGAACAAGTGATGCAGTGACAGGTAGATCTCTGAACTAAGCCTGTCTCAGTTTCCAAGTGCAATTGAAAACGATTGTCACTGTTCAGATTCAGTCACTGTAATAAGCATAGAGTCACTGACGAATGCAATGCCTTTGAGTTTTTGAACGATAAAAGGAAATGCAGACAAAAAGACCAGAAATCATCATTGAAGAGTAATGGTGAGTTAATTTCAGTCAGAAAAACACAACTATAATTGTATGCTAGATTATGGTATTTATTAGCAAGTAAATAACTACATAGACATATATATGACACTCTTTGAGCTAAATTGTAATTTTTATAACCTGAAGATGGCCGCTTTAGGCCGAAATACGTAGTTATTTACTTTGCTAATAAATACCATCACGTAGCATACAATTATAGTTGTGTTTTCTGACTGAAATTAACTCACCATTAGTCTTTCAACACACAACGGGGATGACACACCTTAGAATCATCATTGAATTTCGTGCTGTCGGCAATATTGATACAGCCAGATATAGATTGAAGAAATCCAACAAGATGCAACAGTATTCAGATATTTATTTACTGCTAAATTACTCTACAAGTTTCGGGCATCCATCGCGCCCATCATCAGGAGTACATAAAACTGCAGTTGCAGCCTCTGGTATAGATCATACTATCTGGGGAGCAAGCTTCCTCAAACGTGACCTTCGGTATGATCTGTACCAGAGGCTGCAACTGCAGTTTTATGTACTCCTGATGATGGGCGCGATGGACGCCCGAAACCTGTAGAGTAATTTAGCAGTAAATAAATATCTGCATACTGCTGCATCTTGTTGGATTTCTTCAACCTAGAATAGCGATGCACGAAATTACAAATATAAAACAGCCAGATATAGTCCATACGGCACAAAGCTACAGGCCGCGCGATACGGTATCTGACAGCACCTGAATTAGTCCCTCAGTGACGGTTCTCTGTAAGAAATTGACTCAATTACACGGAGAAAGGCTTATTTTTGGTATATGATATGATATATTTACTGCAATTGGCTTTCCACCCGGTGGCAAACATATTATCAGATGGTCAATAAATTGCTTCATTTTTACCAAACTGCACTTGTGTCAGCTAACACGTTCAAAAGAATCCCACCTGACCCTAGGCTAAGGCACGCAAATCCAACTCACATTCTCACACGTTACTCATGTGCAATCCTGTGCAATATCATTATACAATATAAACCATATTTCCATCATGGTATATTATATCTTCTACAAGTTTTCCTACTGAAGTAATGGAGAAAGACTTACTACCGTCGCAGTTTGTACAGTAAGAATCGCCCCACTTACGAAAGCCCGTCACGTGCAGAATTAAATAAATTCTTTTAAGGTGTTCGTCCGTTACGCAATTTTACACACAGAAAAAGCCCTTGCTCGTTTCAAAATATGGTTATTTTGTGTGTTTATTCGAACACCTACTGCAAATTAGCAGCAAATTAATCTAGTACAGTAAACGTCATTAAAGTGATAAACACAAACAGAAGAATCTTTATGATTTTCACAAAACCCGAACACCGAAGACTATCATGTGTCAGGTAACACCAGTGTTGTCCTCTATCCGCCAACTCCAATTTCTTCAACCTTCACTTTATTATTATCTATTCACTTACAATTAATTCTGCACAAGTGTCCTCTTTTTCCACGTCTTTCCACTAACATTCGGTATGCCTTCTCGTCTTTCACACCTATCCCGTGTATCACCCCCATCGCAACCCCCTTTGTTTGATTAACACAGAAAGATTTACAACGAATACAAATTCTGTAAAGCCACGCGATTTTCTACAACCTTCCGGTAACTTTCTCCCACTCAAGTAAACACAATCTCCTCCTCCCCCTCCTCATCATCATCATCATCATCATCGTCGTCGTCGTTATAAAACTCCTAAAATTGTTCATATCATCATTCTGAGGTAAGTCATCCCCGTTGTGTGTTTAAACTACATGGTGAGGTAAATTCAGTCAAAACACAACTATAAATATACGACTAAATGATGGTGTTTATTGGCAATGGAGCGGCCGAAACATGTAGTTTTTTCATTGCCAATAAACACTATTATTTAGTCGTATATTTATAGTTGTGTTTTGACTGAATTTACCTCACCATATATATATATATATACACATCGATGGCTTGGTCACATAGAAAGAATGCAAGACCCCGCAATTCCAAAAAAGATGTTGTACGGAAAGCTGTATGCAACAAGACGAAGACGAAGACCAAAAATGAGATGGCTGGATGACGTGTCCACGGACCTGAGAAAGATGGGGATAAACGAATGGAGAGACACAGCAAGAGATCGAGAGGCCTGGAGGCGTATTGTAAAGGAGGCAAAGGCCCACCCCGGGCTGTAGCACCACCGAAGAAGAAGAAGAAGAAAAGATATATATCACCTTCTTAGGATGACATTCTGGCTGCATACCCACAAGGCAGTTATTTTTACACATTTTGTGTTTTAATCTTGAAATTCTTCTACATTGTCCCTCTGCCGGATACAAAACAGATGTTTTACACTTTGCGTAGAGCAGAATATTGACAAAATTCTCAGAATCCAATGAGAAGAGAACAGAAGTAGTTACGGAGAGAAGATACCGAAGATATGCATTTAGAAGCCAGCTGTTGTCCCTCTTGGCTGTACACTAATGGAGAGATTTCCGTCGACTCGTTTACTTGCAAATTATACGGACTGCGGATGGAATGTTCGAGTTAGTGTCGTCAGGATTTGCTCTGAAGAGCCCGTGGGGTATCAAAGTTTACTTACCAGACTCGGGACATCGCAACTCTCGGCTGTGGCAACGTTGTCCCACGAGGCAGTCGCAAGAGACAATAACCCGATGTGACGTTCAGCCGTCCTTTTAGAGTAATGCCCCCCTAGTTTTCCATCAGATTCCAGGATTACAGTATAAAGGAATTAATTTGTCCAATCAAGGCCATTTAGTTTGTTCCCTTATATGCTTCCTCTTTTCAACTTCTTTTGCAGAAAAGCTTGCGCAAAGACTATATATTTCATGGGTTACTTCAGTTTGTCTGCCTGAATTAAAATATATTCGAAACGTTGCAAGCCAGAGATTTTAAACCAACGATATTTTTGGATGAAGTAAAAAAAAACTAACTTCTGAAATTTAATTATTGTTTTCTAAGAAAGTGTTTTAAACACTCTAACGTAACAATCACCTTTGAAAACAAACAACAAACAAAACCCTGTTCAGACAGCTGAATGGAATAGCAAACCGCCTTTTCAGATTCTTATAATAAAACTGACTAGAGGCATTAATTTCTCAAATTTATTTTTGGAATAAAACTCTACATGTTTCGGACAGTTCCTCTGTCCATCATCAGGAGTTTTTCACTATACACACAGCAATGGTATATGTCATACAGCTTGCGAGCAGGATCAGGACGGAACTGCAATTCCGTCCTGATCCTGCTCGCAAGCTGTCAGCAAACCTGTATGACATATACCATTGCTGTGTGTACAGTGAAAAACTCCTGATGATAGACAAAGGAACTGACCGAAACATGTAGTTTTATTCCAAAAATAAATTTAAGAAATTAGTGCATCTAGTTGGTTTCAATACAAGAATTTATCACGATGCACGGTCACCTGAACACAAACTTTTTTAGAGTTGTGTGAGTTGGTCACATATGGGTCGTTATCTTTCTTTACGAGTGGAGAAATATGGCAGTGGACGAATTACTTGCTCTACCCTACAGAAGAGAAGCACATTGTGCATACAGGGCCCTCTGTTAGTGTAACCCTGAGAACCGACTGATCGGCTCAGTGCTTAGCTGCACGGTGAATAAAGAAGCCTCTCTCGACTTCCAAAACGTGAATGTGACAGGCAAATAACGGGAAGTGACTTTATGTCAAATTACATATTTCAAACGTCTACTATCATTTTCCTTACTGTAAGACATTTTCTCCAGCCTCAAACGTCACATGGATACCAACCATGAACTATTTTATGTAGGTGGTTACAAAATAAGCGTCGTTAATATTAATACTATATTTATCTCAGTATTTAACCAACTTGATGCACAAAATTTGTTTCACAATAAGTTTTATTTCATGCCTCTACATGTTTGGAGCACATGTGCTCATCATCAGGAGGTCAAAATTGCATTACACAG
>Ga0131853_10016578_pt1 | contig 13433 bp, 7 predicted proteins | sample TergutLab28metaG_FD_92764 | JGI IMG/M metagenome (GOLD analysis project Ga0131853, IMG submission 92764) | Labiotermes labralis P1 segment gut microbial communities from Petit-Saut dam, French Guiana - Lab288 P1 (version 2) (version 2) | ecosystem: Host-associated > Arthropoda: Insects >...
AACAATTAAGGCTTGGATTCTGCTAGGCAGTCTTTACTGTTGACAGCAACGTTGCATGGTTATGACCATTCGTACGGTTCGCTGGATTTTGCTGTTTACGGCATTCAAAGCAGTCCCGTTACAGGCCTGGAGTGACGCAGAGGTTTCAAGGAAGTTAAGGTTACCAGATTTCATGACAACAGCACAGGATGGTGGTAAGGTTGTTAGCCCTACGCACCGGCCGCCTTTACCCCCAGGAAATGGTCCTGGTACTCATTTCTATTAGAGGCTGAGTGGTTTACGGCATTAACGCATTATATTTTTCGAATTTCTTTAAAGGTTTGGGCGCTGATATTCCTTATCTTCACGGCCTTTATTGATCCATTTTCTAACGATTCTACATTAAATTCAGTCTTGATGATATCCACTAAAAGTCGGCCATGTTCGCCAATGGAGCCTACCACTTAACTTTACAACATTTCTCAGTTCATTTCATTAACTCTCTGAAACTTTCTAATACATTTACTGTACTTCGTCGTTGGGGCCGACCGTTCGTAGCGTGTGGTGGTTTTGTGGTGCTCCACATAGAACTGTTACATTTATTGTGACAGACTGATTGACGTTTGGTACACAGTTTTCTTGAGTAGGTCAGTAATTCGTATAGCAAAGGTATTTTTCCCTTTTATGTAACCCATAATTTTATTAACGTGCTCACAATAGCCCGACACATTTCACTGTGTCTGAAGTCAGTTGTCTCAGCAAACCACCTGGTACAGATTAAAATTGATTGTGTAACTGTCCCTCTCCAAGCGACGAAGGCATACGGAGGAATAGAAGTATAGCTGCACTAATTCTTGACCTCGACACTGTGTGTAGGTGAGTAGTTTACTTCACTTCCAGGCCTCTTTACCCTAGCACTCATTGAATAGGTGACTGACCTGGCTCCAGAGTCGTTATAGACGGTTTTGGGGAACAGAGTCTCTTACTCCAACCACTGTTCGAACCCCGGATCGTCCAGCTCCTGCTTAATCACTGTATTGCCTGCGCTACCTTGCATAACATTACTTTAAAAGCTGACAGCTAAACTGCTGGTTTTGAAATTCCATATTAAGCTCGGAAGATTTTTTTTCCGTTAAAATCAAGAGCTTTCTTACTGTGCCAGGTTCGCTGTATTGTCCTTTAAGGAAAGGACCATAATTTTCATTCGTAATGTGTTTTTGACTTCTAGGGTCCATTGCCATGCTCACAAAATCCTACGGATCCATGTAGTGTATCACATAAACCGTATTGTAGAATTTGTTGTACTTAAATGCTGCGAGCTGTTAAGCTGCCCAAATATGAATCGTGTTCTTTTTATCTATCACCGGTGTGCTGGCAAGTCCTTAGCCCGGCCAGGAAGGAAACAAGCTCAGAAGCATGTTAGGGACGCGCGCGATTTCAACAACATCGAGCCGCAAGCTGTCATCAAGTTTCTTTTCCTGCAAGGCAAGGCGCCGAAGGAAATTCTGACAAAAACATTAGCTTGTTTCCTTCCTGGTCGGGCTAAGGAATTGTCATCACGCCCGTTAATATTATTTTGTTTGTTTGTAGTCCAGCATAAAGTGAGCTTAATAAACTGTAAAAAATGTTGGTAATTCTTTACCGTACCTTGTGAAGTGCACACTTCTTTGTCTTGTTACCACAACTGCCTCCCCTCCAGTCTTTCAGCTATTCCAAAACGTTTATCTTATGGCAATAATTATCCAACAAGATGCAACAGAATACAGTTTATTTAAATCTGTCAGCTGCTCAACATGTTTCGGGTGGTATCACCACCCATCATAAGGAACTCATAACACTGTATCTACAGTATCTGGCATTAACATTTTGGCGCCGGAATTATTTTTTAATTTTAGCACATCCTGTATATAAAATGTGAATAATACAGGAACCAAATACGTTAGAATTATGAAACAAACTGCATGTTGAAGAAAAAAAAACGGAGAGTATATGCCATGTTTAAAATTTTCAGTACATATATTTGTTGAATAAATATATAAAATGCAACTTTAGAGGTTAGCGGTGCGGTACGTCAACTATAGTTGACGTTAGGCATCTAAAGGTTAATGAGACCGTTACTGCTACCTGTCGTGAACGTGCGGGACGTCACTTTATTTAAGTTGATCACCTGATTATTTAAATTATATTCGTCAATTGACTTAATGAAGGTCGACATGGTGGTAACAAATGTTTGATTAGTTCGGTTTCATTGAATTGTGTGTTGTCATCTTACATGAATTCATGCTTGTGTAACTGAGTAGAAACAAGGAGGTACTCAGTCTGAAACTGGGAAATCGCACCGACAGTTTTTGCGTCGCTTATCTTTTTGGAATAGTCGGTAGTTTCCAATTAGACCGAGAGTAAATAGCCGTCCGTCTTACCGCATGACAGTCAGTAATGTGACAGATGTATAAGCTTCATATAACAGTTCTCGGGTCGAGTGAGTGAAGGAAGTGCGGATAGACGGAATGAAAGATGAATATCTGGCAGTAGTTCCAAATGTTCTGAAGAAGCACGTAACTTTGTCTTCGGGAATTTACCCGCGTTGTGTAAGCCGAAAGTTAAAAGTTATTAACTCTTAGGACAAAATTCTGAAGAAGGATTTTATTAATTTTTCTGTAACTGTGGTTTATAGCTACACATTTATAATAGATACATCTATCGTCCTTTTTTATGAAAGCAGAAAATTAAGCCGCAGCATTTAATGAAAATATTTCCCCTCCAGGTTAAAGTTATTTAACTTCCAGCCAGTTAGATGATTTATTAGATTCTTATAAGCGGATTTCGGTATGAAAATTAATATTTCTCTTCACATTCATACGGAGATAATGTCTCTATATCGAGTTGCTAGCATTGGAAATGAGGTGAAAGTTTAATAAATACGGAATGCTGATAAAGAGAGGTTACGTGTGTGTGTGTTGGGGGGGTTGGGGGGGGGGAGAAATGTGATTTATGCACGACTCGTTAGCGACTGAATTAGCTGCAAGGTGAAGTGGTAAACGGAGAACTCAAATTTCCGAAGTGGCAGTGTTCTTAGACATAATTGGGTAGAAAGCAAATGGCGACAATTACGGTGAGGTACTAAACCCTCCTTTTTAATTCTGAGGTCCTGACTTCGAACCTCTGTTCGAGGTTCACATGTCATTACTGAGACCTTGCCATCAGTTTCCTCATTTCCTGTAGGAAAATACTATAGCAGTATCTTAGAAAGTGCCATGACTTTTCCTTTCATGCTCAGCTCCTTCGTTGGCATTCACGCTGCACTTCGACATTCTGCACACGGAACTGGCGAAAGCGATAATATACCGATGAAGTGTCCGGTTCGAATCTCGACTTAGGCAACTACAAATACAAGATTTTCTTTGTTGCCTCAGTTTTCCGGACAGTACCTGGTTAGTAGCAATTGCTTGCAAATAATTTCTATGTCACTTTAATTTAGACCGCTGGCTTGTCTGAGTGAGTGGCAGCGTTGTTAAACTGCAAACAGAAACAGTATGCAGTATTTTATGTTTATGGTTCCGTGCATCGCTGATCTGTATTAACAATTGTCCAAAGAGATGCAACACAAAGCAATCTATTTATTAATCTGCAAGTTTACACTACATGTTTCGGATGTCAACCACACCCCATCGTCAGGAGTAAACAAAACTGTAACTACTGCCGCCGGTAGTGTGCAGCTACCTCCCTCCAACGTGGCCAAACTAGCTTGGCCACGTTAGAGGGAGGTAGCTGCACAAAAAATACTACAGCCGCCGGTACTGTGCATCTTCCTCCCTCCAACGCGGCCAAGCTAGCTTGGCCACATTGTACTCCTGATGATGGGTGTGGTTGACACCCGAAACATGTAGAGTGAACTTGCAGATTAATAAATAGACTGCTTTGTGTTGCATCTAGTTGGACAGTTATTAATATAGCATGCAGCAATTTAAGGTGCATCATTTAAACCTTTAAGGACCAAACGCAGTTTGTTTTATATAAGGACCCAGTTCATACCGCGCAGTAAACAGTCTCCATCTCGGTTATAAACAAGACTGGAAATGTATGTATAATGTAAAGTGTAGGCGCGTTCGTGGAACCATTGTTAGTATGGAAAAGCAGTAAATATTACATATTCTGAGTGTGTGTGTTTGTAACTTTGGTATCCAGCATACTATGCGGGTGCGCCTGTATGGCTGTGCCATTTTTCGGCACATTATCTCATAAACGGCACATTTTTTTTGGGGGGGGGGGGGATTATTGAGAATAAATTGTGTGGTTGGACTTTCTGTACGACGTTTGTTTGAAACATTTCTCATTCTAGGAAAAACTGAACGATTGACGGACAGACATGACGAAGCTAATAGTTTCTTTTCGCAATTTTGCGAACGCGCCTGAAAAACCAATCAGTGAATGCTGACAATACAATAGTGGATAAATTCCTTCCTTCAGAACAGTTAAACGGCCACCAGTAAAACATTCATTCAAGTTGATAATTGCATTCTCACAACTCACTGTAGCTGTCAAGTAGTTGTTTTCCCAGGGAAAGTTGCTTCCTGAGCCTTAGGAACCAAACCGATATCTGCAGCAGGACTCAGTCTCGCGTTTCGGAGTTCAGATCGGCTTTCGCGCAAATTAGGTGTGTTTGTTCTAAGTCATCCTAATTCCTACTTAGGACGTCGGTCCGATGTGATAGGATTACACGCACGCATGCGCGCACTGGGTCCATTATATTTTGCTACTTTGCACCTACGTAGTCGCTTCGCAGTTGCGCGCACCATTCTACTGTTTTTCTCTTGTTTACAACAGGTATCAATGGCCGCGTCGTCTAAGGCGTCCATCTGCCGCCTCTCGCTTGCTGGGATTGCGGGTTCGAATCCCGCCAGGGGTATGGCTGTCTTTCTCTTGTGAGTGTTGTGTGTTGTGAGGTAGAGTTCTCTTCGTCGGGCTGATCCCTCATCCAGAGGAGTACTACTGAGTGTTTTGTGTTAGTGTGATCTTGAAGCCTCGATAATTAGGAGGCCGTGGCCAGCTGGGGGCTTTGGTGGCATGGAGTGGAGGAAATGGTAGGAATTTTTTGCCTGCCTGACTATGCGACCCACTCGTCCGAGAAACTAGATTGGTTCGCCCGCTGGCATTAAGAGGACAGTGACTGCATCACGATAATCGCGTATGCTGAAACAGACACAAAGTGTGGCCGTCATGCGAAGAAGAGTTATGCGTCAGTGGTTCTTGGTGGGAAATACTCAGGGAAAGTTACCTCTGAGGAGACGTAGATGTAGATTGAAGCGTAATACTCAAGTGGATTTAAAAAAAAATGAGACTGGTTGGACTTTCTAAGCTTTATCTGTTCCTGCACGTGAATACGTAGTCTTACGCCATACTGTAACATGCATGTTGTGAACGAACCCATGCGTTATAGCCACTGTGTTACGTTGCTGAATACATCACTGCATGTGTGGCGACGGCCGGTAAACCGATGCCTGTGTTCTGCAGCGATATCCATGTTTTCAGTCACAGAACTCATAAAATAATGTACATGTCTGTACTCAGCAGTGGTAAATCTGTGTTCATCTTCGCTCACGGAAAACCATACAAGGAAGGGTCTTCTATTCGACGACGACTGATAGGAGAGTACTCGCCAAGCGGCAGGCAAGGCGCAGACAACTGCACGCGCCGCAATAGGCAGTACGTCCGGTCGGTTGAGATTTGGACACGTCTTAATCGGACATTTTTCTCCACTATCAGCGAATGAAGAATCACCTGAAGTTTAAGATACGTTTCCTATGAAATCCTGTATAAGGGCTGAACCTGTCGCGAGGACTCTGATGAAAGACGATCTTCGAAACGTCGATCTTTAGCTTTCAATCAACGCGGCCGAAAGATGGGACGGTTTTTGTTACCGTAATATTTGTTACTTGTAGGTGCGGATAGTTAAAAAAAGCATTGTTTTCAACGCGACTGATTTGGGATGTATGGAAATAGTCACTGTTTCGTAAGTTAATAATTGCACGATGAATTTCTGCTTGGAAATCGGCGATGTTTAACAAGATATACGCTTCTGTGTGTATTTTAGGTTTATCAATCCGGTTGATTACAGGTATATAGATGGCAACACATTTATTCGTATATTCTTGCATAAGACTGTGTGTACATTTATTTGTCTTGTACACTGACAGTGAATATATGGTGGCTGATCAGTACTGTAGGCGTTGATTCGTATCGGAAGTTGAGTTTGAAAATTGCCGCTTTCGAAATGTATAAATTTCGGAAATTTTTTTGCAGACCGACGTATTTAGTAGCGTAGTTTGGTGTGCTGTGGCTTTAATTCTTTGAAGACTAAAATAAACCTTTTGACGCCTAATATCAACTATAGTGGTCGTACCGCACAGCTAACCTCTAAAGTTGCACTTTATATATTTATTCAACAAATATAGTTACTGAATATTTTAAACATTTTTCCTCTTCAAAATGCACTTTGTTTCATAATTCTAACGTTTTTGGTTCCTGTATTATTCACATTTTATATACAGGATGTGCTAAAATTTAAAAAAAAATAATTCCGCCGCCAAAAGGTTAATATACATTTTGTACGAATATTTAGTTTGGACCTCAGAGAGAGCACAGTACGTGTTCATTATTCGTAGAAAGACTAGTCAGTAATTGTTGTGCAGAGAAGTAGTGGCTGTTCGTTGTGAGAAAAACACTAACCATAAGCACCCTGTGTGGAAAGCGTACATCTCTTATTGTTGAACCTGGAGGTGCACATTTTAAACATAAGTTTTACCTGATTAACCTAGATAAGAATTAGCATTAATTACAAATGGATTTTCGGGGAGTTATGTATTTCTTGTTTAGACATCTCCAACTCATATTTTTTTAATATTAGTAGAGGACATCCCGTTGTGTTCAAGTATAATATTAAAATGAAATCAAATGTACACTTTGTCAAACACATCTGTCTTAAGATATAAGATAGCTGTGTTTCGCGAAATATATATTTTATGTCAATTTAATTTATTTTTTAAACTGTTTTCATGTATCCGAAATTCATTTTATAACATCTCTCGCCTAACCTTGAATGTATGTTGCAAATTTCAGTTTGTTATTCCTTATACCTTTCTTTTATCCACGCTTGGTTTACGTAGACCAGATGCTGTCTAACGTTATCGTTGGAAATGCCATTTGTTTGTCTGCTGTTGTGGCGGTTGTATAGCATTTCAATCAAACATTCACAACTCAATGTCTGGTCACTTGCGCTTAACTTTCAGGTTGGGTCTAATCGGTGCTCCGCAAGTACCCGCGTAACATGGGGGAACGGATTTGTGTAAAGAAAGAACTTGTGGTGGTAGGCGTATAAATCACCAAACAAATTGAATAAAGACACCACAATTTACTTCTGCCCGATTGACAATCTCAGTAGCAGTCCTCGTGCTTGCACCTAGTTAGCTTCGTGTCTTCACGGTGGGTGGACTGCTTCCTTTGCAGTTCTTACTTGGATTGCCATGTGCTGTCGGTTGTCACGTGACTAGAAGCTGTGTTGCTCGGGCGGCAGACATCACAGCCGGCCAGTTTGCGCTAGTTCGCAGTTGACGTAACGTTACAACTGCGAATCTTTAGATTATTTGCAGGAATGTTTTGTTTTGGGTAACGAAATAAACAGCTGTAGATAAACTAAGACAGCGAACTCGGTTTTTTAATCCCCATTTTTCTTCCAGCCAACAAAATTTCCCCTGCAAACGTTCTTCCAGTCACATCATGTCGTGTCACCAAGAGATTATTGTTAAGTTGGCAGCAGTGATTATTTTTGTTAGTGAGTAATATAAATCTTTTCTTGTCTATACGAGGAGGTTTGATGCAGCGTTGTGACATCAGAATTAATGTACACAATTTCTCAGAGACGGCGTAACGGGATGCTATTAATTAGGGACCGTTCCAAAACCAGTAAGGTTCACTATATGGTACAAATGTGTATGAAGTCAACCTTAGTGACGTAAATTTTACTCTTACGGGTTAATGCTGGAAGTGTTTGTTTGTGGTCGCACTTTGATTAAAACGTGTGTGTTCCAAATGTGTGTGCCCTGTAGTTTCTAATTCTTCCACTAGGTTGCACAGCTGTGTGGCTGCGCACTTGGTAATTGGGTTGCAGTGTGATTAAAAGTGCGTCGCGCTGTTTTTATTCAGGTCGAGTCGTTAACTGGGGTTGGTGCACGCCTGAACGACTCGTCCAATGGGTTGTGGAGTGACTCATGGATTTTTTATGCTTCTGGGTCTATAAGCCTAGTGAACAAATGAACGATTGAGGGAGTGCTGGACAGATGGTCGGCGTGGAATGCTAACAGTGTAATCCGGGACACCTGCACTCCCCTTTTGCAGCTAAATGAAAATTTTGAACAAAATTTGTAATAAGATGAGACAGTACAGTGCTGAAGCTTCCTTAAACCTTATTTGTACTTAAAAAAAGGACGGAGTCGGTGCTCAAATGCACACACAACGTGTCACGTGTCAGAGTATTTATATAATCGAATTCAGTACACGATAGTAATTACAGTATACATATATTTTATATATATATATATATATATATGTATTGGAAAGGGACCGCGGTGGCACAGTGGTTAAGGTGCTGTGTTGGTTCGATCCCAGATTGTTGGAAATTTCATTGACATAAAATCCTGGGGTCGACTCAGCCTCTAACAGAAATGAGTACCAGGAGCATTTCCTGGGGGTAAAGACGGCCGGTGCGTAAGGCTGACAACCTTACCACCATCCTGTGCCGTTGTCGCGAAATCTTGGAACCTGAACTTCCTGGAACCCTCTGGGTCTGTCCAGGCCTGTAACGGAACTGCTTTACCTTTATATATATATATAAAATATGTTTTCCTATATATATATATATATATATATATACGTATATAGGGGAAAACACATATGATCCAATTGGATACGACATGTAACAAGAATGAACACAACAGGATGCCAAAATAATTCTGAATTGTAGGCCGGATTAACGAAGACGACTTGTAAGACCTTTGAGGAAAATACGAGACGAAGTCTAAACAAGTCTATTAACGCCTAACTCATTACGGATGATGATGATGATGATGATGATTACAAATACGATTTGCTCAATATAAAACATTCTTGTTACTAGTGACTAGTACTAGTCGTAAACAGACTTAGGAGATAGGACACTTCGGTGACCTAATAGTACGATTCCATTGTCTGAAATCAAGGAGCTTAGCGTACGATCCACTATCGGAATCTTTCGCGCGTGGTAATTAACGTTCTGGCTTCATAAAAAGAGGGACATTTCTCAATCCGTTGGCAGACTCAACTTCTCAGGAGAGTCTCTGTTTCGTGTGCTGTCTGTACTGGTGTTATAGTCTTAGTGTTTTCGCGGCGATAGAATTCAGTAAAATCTCCTCGGGCTGGCAGTCTGATAAGATTTTATTGAGCTATACTAGTGGCAAAACTCTGACGTGTATTGTTCGCCGATCAGTTGGGTATATGTTTATATACGGAGATCTAATTAACCACACTTATACATTGCTATCAATCTACCAGTTTCATCTGTACTCGAATTCAGAAGACCGTTTAATAACTTTACAGTGGGTGGATTGCAGTAGGTGACAGAGCTTCAGGTTTCGTATCGTTATTCCGTGCAACGAGTTCATATTTCGTGTTTGTACCAGCAACATTTGCACTTACAGTATGCATAGCTGTAAAATTTCTTATTTCCAACAACATGTTTCAGCGGCTAACCTCCATCATCAGGGACTGTAAACACCAATATCTTTGAAATGTAATATGATACAGTTGTCATATTTTTGACGTTCAGGTGACCGTGTGTCTTGATACATACTTAAATTAAACCAGTTACATGCTCTGATTTCTCAAATTTATTTTTGGGATGAAACTCTACATGTTTCGGACAGTTCCTCTGTCCATCATCAGGAGTTCTTCACTGTACACACAGCAATGGTATATGTCTTACAGGTTTACTGACAGCTTGCGAGCAGGATCAGGACGGAACCTTCAAAAACTCCCGATGATGGACGGGGGAACTGTCCGAAACATGTAGAGTTTTATTCCAAAAATAAATTAGATAAATTAGTGCATTTAGTTGGTTTTATTTTAAGAATTTGTCGTATTTTATTGTGTTTTAAATATTTTGGTGTGTGTATTCTGCGATGATGGCGGTTAACAGCCGAAACGTGTAAGAAACAATAAGAAATTTTACCTCTTACGTGAGAAAAACCAACAAGATGCACACTTATCTTAATAATTTATGGCAACTTATACTCGACATGTTTCGAAACATGTCGAGTATAAATTACATGAAAGAAATTAAGAAAAGTGTGCATCTTATTGGTCTCTCTCACGAACGTGTATGACGATGCACGGCGCAAAGAATGTAAAATTTTACCTCCTTGTATATTGTATGTGTAAATGTTGGTTTTTACACATTAGAAATGTAGCGTCAATTTAGTTAATATCGGACTGGGCCGTTTCGAAGGTCTCACAAAATGCGGATAGGCATAAGAAAGGCCTTGAAGTGTGGGTTTCACAGTTCCATACAGAGACGCGTGCTTGATACCGTTCACCGCGAAACTTAATATGTTCCGTCTGTCGATTTTAAAATGGAGAATTGTCTAGTGTACATGATATGGCGCAGGTTATGGTGCTGTCAATGTCTCGAGACATCGTTGTACCCTGTAGGTGGCCCAGATCAAGAAGTGGAAATGTTCATTCTGATGACTGGCTTAAAATGTGTCATCGGCTGTGGAATCATAGAGAAATAGGAACGGTACATAATTTGTCCGCTATTGGATTTTAATTAATGTCCCAGCGCTTGAATAAGCTTGTAGTAGTAGTAGTAGTAGTAGTAGTATTAGTAGTTGTAGTAGCAGTAGTAATAGTAATAGCAGCAGTAATTTTAGCAGTAGTAGTAGCAATAGTAGTAGTAGTAGTAGTAGTAGCAATAGTAGTAGTAGTAGTAGTAGTAGTAGCAATAGTAGTAATAGAAGTAGTAGTAGTATTAGTAGTATTAGTACTAGTAGCAGTTGTAGCAGTAATAGTAGCAGTAGTAGTAGTAGTAGCAATAGTAGTAGTAATAATAGTAGTAGGAGTAGTAGCAATAGTAATAGCAGTAGTAGTCGTAGCAATAGTAGCAGCAGTAATAGTAGTAGTAGTAATAGTAGCAGCAGTAGGAGTAGTCGTAGTACATGTTTGTAATGAATAGCAAACAGTCAAGTAACTATAAAAAGCACAAGTGATGTTATACCGATTTCTGGCATAGTTGTAGAAAGTCTAGAATGTGCTTTTGCTCACACGATACACGATGCCCCATCTACTGATGACAGTGTGACGTCACAAAAACGGATACTGTTGGCACTCAGCCTTGCAGGATTGAATGCATTTGGTACAAAATTCCAGCACAGACCTACCGTAATAATTTTGCCCACATTATACACACAATTCCGAGAGCAGGTTTGTTCAAGAGCCGACGCTGCCGACTTGCACTGGGCAGACGTCCATTTTGACTGTCGGCGTGGTCACTGACAGTCTTAGCTTCCTTCGTTCAGCAAGGGAATACCGGTGCCGTGCGTCCTTCCTTGCACCAGGTGTGATTCACTAAATTCTATCGCCCGTTCTAGATATTCGACGCCGAGTAAACGTTTCAGTTGATACACCGCTCTAGGATCGATCCATTCACACAGATAGCTTTCTCTAAAAACTCGGCACAGGCTTTATCTCGTTATTTTGGCGAGTTAGCGGAAATGATTCACGTTACGAAACGTTAAGTCTTCTGGGACGTTACGCCAGGGGTGCACAGATTTTCCAAAAATCTGGGAGCCACCTCAAAATAGTACGCACTAGAAACGTGACATACAGCGAGTTCCATAGTGGGGACCCGCGGATATTAGACGCTACGGTACGAAATTTAGTCTCCACGGCCACCTGGTGCCAGGGATTTGTGATGCCCTGTTGTATGCGCTGCAGATTAGTAAATGGTTAGCCACCTTGCAGAGAATCGGAGAGCTTTCATTTTCAAGGTCAGATAGTCTAAAGAATCTTCTTGGCGTGCCTGACCGTGAAAATATTTGTTCGAGAGGTCGCTAGCCATTTATCAATTGCCAAGGCGTAACGTCACACAGACGACGGGAACATAAAACAGCACCGCTGGGGTAACCTCATTTCGCAGTTGGCCGTCGTTGATTACAAACTATGCAGCGTCACTGTGCGACCGATGATTATGCCTGTGTATCACATTGCAGCAACTAGCAGAGGTATATACCTTATCCTTTTCTTGTGGCGCAACAGCTCAACTGGAGCCTAGACCGCCTCATTGTGGAGTTTTCTAGATCATACACACACACGCACGCGCGCACACACACACACACACACACACATACCCGGTAGGCCTCCTCTAAACGAGTGATCAGCTCGTCGCAGAGGCCGCTACCCACACAACGCATAACAGACACAAGCAACGAACATCCATGTCCTCAGTGGGGCTCGAACCAACGATACAAGGAGGCAAGCAGTTACAGACCGACGCCTTAGGCTGCACGGCCACCGGGATCGGCACCTTATACCGTAGTACCATGTTTTGTACTGGTGCAGTTCGTGTGTGAGAGTATATAATGCGATAATTCTCCCGCTCGAGAGAGTTCCACAAATATATCGGCTGCGCTCGTTTGGGATTACGTTACGTCACCGAACTATTGTCGTATTTTTCGGCAATTATTTTTGTTTTTTCTGTTTATTTTTTTGCCACGCATTTTGCACGCTGGTTAAACTTGCTGTTTTTTTTAACGATTATATAAATAAATAGTAACAATGTATTTAAGAGACGCTGCATTTTCTCTAAAACGTGAATGTGGTCGGTATGGTGACTTCCAAACGCTCGCATTTGTACCTCGTGTGTGGAGTTCCATCCCAATAGCCAACCACCCAAGTAACTAAACCCACGGGGCGTGTCCTTCCTCAGACACTGACTGCTGGTACTCGAGCTTGTCAGACCCCTCGCATATAAGGCTAATAAGACAACGATGGAGGCTTGTTCATTCGTAAATACCAACTGTCCTTAGTAATTTGCGCGACTTAACACGCTGTGCTCACTCTGCGCAAGTAACTGGATAAAATCTGAAGTGGTCATAAAACGAGGATTGGCGACTGTCATATCAGGATCCATTTTGTGGAAATAAAAATGAGAGCTTCCTTTCTCTAAACTGTGACGTCACGCAGTTGTTCGCTGCCAAATGGAAGACGATTCCTTGTCAAAGCAACCAGCTTGAGTATAAAGCGTGGCTTGAGGCGTTTGGGGGGGGGGGGGGTTGGGAAAGGGGGGGCGTCGGCACAACTGGTATATAAATCCGATAGTCCTTGGAAAAGAAACCCCCCAATGGCCCCTCTTGTTGTAAGGTATTCTC
>Ga0131853_10016580_pt1 | contig 13431 bp, 7 predicted proteins | sample TergutLab28metaG_FD_92764 | JGI IMG/M metagenome (GOLD analysis project Ga0131853, IMG submission 92764) | Labiotermes labralis P1 segment gut microbial communities from Petit-Saut dam, French Guiana - Lab288 P1 (version 2) (version 2) | ecosystem: Host-associated > Arthropoda: Insects >...
AACACCGACCTTGTCCATGTCAACGGACACGATATAACCATTCTTGTAATTTTAGCCAAGCACTGTACAAGGCTCCCTGATGATGGATCCTCTGTGATCCGAAACATGTTGGAGCACTTTTAATTCTAATTGTATGTACGAATTAAATACTTGTGCATAAGTTGCATAATAAAGTGTTTAATTGTGCATAATACATTACGAGGGACTGTGTTACTTATGTAGCCACTGTACGTCTCACAGTACTGTTGTCATAGTGAACACTGGAATGTTACGATGGGCTGAACATGTAATTCCGATGAACGAAAAGAACAGCAGGGGAGACGCACTGAAAACTTGCACTGAGAATTCCGAGGAACTGAGGCAGTAACGTTAAGCTGGATCTCATAGACGAGAGTTGTGAGAATGGCTAGGATTATTTGAAGGATCTGACCTAGGTTTTTATACCATCACCGAGTTTAGAATATAACGATTATATTGATTTGTTAATGATTCATTTAACAAGGCTATCAGTCACTGTTTTATCGGTGGAGAAGCTGATACCAAGTTCTGTGATAGCAAGGGTGCAACTGTCTTTTTTTTATGTTTTGCTGGCCGTGCATCTCAGTATAATCTTAGTAACTAACCAACATAATGCACAAAATCTTATAATAAATCTTACAATAAATAATAAACTTATTATAAAACAAGATTTTGTGCATTAAGTTTGTTAATTACTAAGATTAATACACCTGTGTGTTTTAAATTTCAACCCACATACACACTTTTTTTTTGGAGGGGGGGGGGCCGCTACTTAAGAAGCTTTTGACCTTTAAACAACCATGTTTTGTAGTTAAATGTTAGCAAATTGTTTATGAAAAACCTGAGTGTTGTTTGAATAGAAGATGATAAGTTATTAAATAAATGACATTTTGTGGTTAACAAAACCGAAATTATGCAGCATGTCTTAAAAATTCAGTAAAACTCCTAGTTTCCTAAATAAATAAAGCGAATTTCTAGGGACTTTTTTTTTACGTGTTTTGAAATATGTGAACGTACTTGTTTAAAATTGAATTAAGCGACGTTTCGAAGAGCTAAGTTGTCTAAGGAAGTTTATACTATTTCGGAGTCGTTACTTTTCGCTGGCGGTATCACTGCCATGCTTGAGGCTCTCACTATATACAGATAAGTCTCAAGAGTTTTAATACTTTGCAAAATAAGGAGAATTGTGTATGCAGAGCGTAACGTTGGTATATACCTGTGTCAAAATTGATACGTTTTGACTCGAGCTAGTTTTTATTATCCAGCACTCAACATATGTACAGGAAATACATCGAGCAGGTTAGGTGGTAGTCCAACCCTGACCTGCTAAAGAGGCCGGTACGAATATCGGGCGGGTACTTGTCACCGGGACTGAGTTTTTTCATTCTATGACGTAGTCTGGTCAAGATAATGCCACATTATTATTATTTTTATTTCCGTCCTTACTCATTCTTTCCTTCTTTCTCTATCGCTTTGCTTCTCTCTCCCTTTCCCTTCCTATCCCTTTCTTCATTTCTCTGTCACTTTACTTAACCTCTTCTTTCCAAGTTACCGTTTAATTTAATACCAAACATGACCGTCGTTTACTGCTATGTAGCCTGTAGACTACAGTAAAATAACATCGTTAAATTACTTCCAAATTCGTCCGTCTTTAACAAGCTGTGTTTCCTAACGTAGTGCATGCATGGTAACTGTGCAAACAGCTAGAAGTTTGTTACACGTGCTTCGTGCCACAGTCAGTGCTTCTGTCTGTCCGTATGTCACATGCTATTTCCATTACGCCGTGGTGTTGTGGCAGCAGTTATCTTCTCCTACTACACCTGTGTCTGTGTCAAAGTGTGTGATGCTGATTAAATTAATGTGCTGTTAAATTCTGGCTGTCGCATTCCTTTCACTACTGATTTAAACTTCACGTGTTGTATAAATTGTTACATCCCATTACGTTAATCTCGAATCGCGTGTGTCTAGCAGACAACGCGATGTTCGTCTGACAAGAAGTTCTGGGAAGAACTTCTGAAGTCCGCTTTGCTTCAAGTTTTCCAGTCTACAGAATGGCTAATAATAAATATGAATTAATTATTACGTAATTTAATGACCCGTATATGTGCTGAATTTCCGAAGGCTTTGGGCTTAATTCATCTCTTCCATGCACATTTCTTAACATATTGGCCACATTTTTAAGGTCCTAAACCTTTACATTCTGCCCATAATATATATCTATATGTTTTTCATGATTTGTTTACAATTAACAGCTTCTTTCGCTAAATAGCATTAAAAGATTTGTCTTTGTATTGGCGACGAATTTTCCTGTGAGCTCAGAATTGGGTTTTGACATAAGCTAACCAGAGGGGTCCATACGCTATAGTATCAAATATTCGCACCGTCGATAAGTTTATAACCACTGGGGAGACCTAGACGTAGATGGGCGGATAATATTAGGATGGATCTCAGGGAGGTTGGATGTGGGTATATGGACTGGATTTGGCTGGCCTAGGATAGAGACAGGTGGCGGACGCTTGTGAGTGCGGTAATGAACATTCGGGTTCCGTGAAATGCGGAGAATTTCTTGACTAGAGTTAGCTTCTCAAGAAGGACTCTGCACCATGCAGTAAGTAAGTACGTAAGTCGATAAGTTTATAACTGGTAACATAGAAATACGTTTTATGAGCAGTTTACAAGCATGTTTAATAACGTAGCTTATAGCTACCTGTAACCATACAAAATTTGACTGATTCGTTAGTTTGTGCCATCGAAATGAAATAGAGTTACGGAAAAAACATAGAACTTTATGTTAAAGAAAGTTACACCTTTTTCTCGGGGTATGTTGCCCCACAAGGATCTAATTTAAGGAACTACAAAGTGTCTGTATCGGTGGTTTCTAGTGATATAACGTTCGTAACATGCGTCATGAAAGTCCGTCAGTTTATTCATAATTGTTGTCCTCAGTTTAACTTTTCTGTGTATCCTTATACGAAGAGTCACGTGTTAGAAAAATTAAGAAGTTAAATTTCATAAATTTATTGACTAAATAGTATTTGACAGATGTCACGTCAGACTATATTATAGACAAACAATACACAACTTACGGCACGCCAAAAATAAACCGTACTGCATGATGCGTAAATGAAGGCATTTTCGGTAATGAAGGATTACAAAATTAGACAAATTTTGGTAAGGCTACGTCTGCATTCCGACGTTTTTTGGCGAACTTTTGTGAGAGCGAAGAATAGACCACTATCTAGGACTGTGACAATATATAGTCTAGTATCAATGTCCGACGTTTCGGAGGAACGTGCTGGCTCCATTCTCAGGCCGTTGGTAATTTCGCAATATGATGCTTTGAAAGAAACGGTTTATGTAGCCGTCGATATGCTAATTATGCTATTTGATCGAAACTAGTTGCGTAGCTTCGACTGTGAATTTGTAGACGGACTAGTAAAAGACACGTGACACATATGGTGCATATTAGCAGAGTTAGTAACAAAATAATCATGCGAATGTGTAATGTCTACAGTTAGTCATAACAAGGACCTCACAAGGCAGTTTTCATCCGTAATGGTGGTTTAGCACTGATAGGGAGGCAATGCATTAGAATCAATAATGCTTACACACTGCTCTGAAGTTTCGAATTGAATGTTGTACCAGCTGAAAAACATTTTCTCCCATATCTTGCAAGCCTCCACGTTCCCTTGAAGTATCACGTCCCTTCTTGAATGATTTAAGATCAGTTTTGTATGGAGTGTGATGTATGATGCCAGTGGATGTGTAATTTAGCTATGGCTGGCCATAAGGATTACGTTCGTATATTATAATAAAGAAGCAAGGAGCTGTAACATTCTCCTAGTAAATCACTTCCAATCAGGAAACTCACAGAGCACAGCACATATACATGTCAAGCAACTGATTCAGTGCTCTAACCGTCTCCAGTTGCGACGCGACAACTTGTCAGTGGCGGACTTCAGTTTATCATTTTGGTCTACCGATATCGTTATTGCAGGAGCAGCATTCTAAATGTATTCGGAAATCACTCAGTTTGAATTAGACCGGATTATCGACTGTTCAAATTGAGGGTTTTCACTGTTGAACTTATTCTGTCCGAACGAATTCCGAGATATTGGGAACTTCATACATGGTTATCGAAGCTTCAGTCCATATCTTTACTTGCCGAACTTCTTAACATTCTTCCTATTCTTATTCTTATTACATAGCCCTTTGTCTCGTTTTCTGGCCTTGGCCTCCCCGATACTTCTCATCAGTGTTCATCTTTCCATCTCCTTCGACGTTCATAGGCCTGACATTCTCCAGGCAAAGGTTATTGATATAGTGCTCTAGACGTGTGGTTTGGAGGTCCCGATTTCGATCTCTGACCTGGAGATTGTCATAATGACTGTGTATATTCCAATTCTGCTCGGCCTTCGCTGGGGAATTCCGTTATTATACATTAACCCCGAATGCCTTCTGCCAAATTCTTATTCACAGTAGCCATTCTTGTCTGGAACGCTGTGTATCCTCTACAGTTGAAACAACCTCATTAAACAGCTCAATCTTTGCCATAAATTGTGGCGTGAGGGACACTAAGATTTATCCAAGCCTCCAGTAACTGTTGTCTGTCTGTCTGTTGCTTGCTTCAGTTACCGGCGTCGGTGTCACATAAATATATGAAAATCGGTAAGAATAGCTTCTCACTGAAGGCTGCCGTACCTTCATTGCCCTTAAATCAGCGTCATCAACGACTTAAACATGGCAGTCGAAATGACTTTGTACGTGGGAATAGCATCAGAGCTGCTCAAATCGAAATTTTTATGATTATACACACGGAAAAAATATGCAGAATATATTAAGATTTGTTCGAAGAAGGAAGACCAAAACGTCCAGACCAGCTCTGGGGCCCAACCAGCTTCCTATTTAGTGGGTATCGGGGTTGTTTCCCGGGGGTAAAATGACCGGGCCGTGAAGCTGACCACCGACCTCCATCTAGCACCGAGATTAATAATGTGTGGGGCTATACCTCTAATCACCAAATATGCCTTCATGGCATATAGACAGCGTAAACTTCATTTTAACCTTAATCAGCAAGATGACAGTGTGTCGTTATATTTCGGCATGTTGATGGATCCATTCTTTCCTTCCTTCCTTTTTGTTTCTTGCCTTCTTTCTTCCTTCCAAGTCTTTGCATCATTACTTTTGTAAGCACAAGTATATAAAGTAAACGTATAAAATTCCTGTTCAAGTTCGGCAGAATCTGATTCCGCCACTGTTCTGTCTCTGATTGCGGACGTAGTTTGAACCATCGAATGCTAGGTTACTCTGCTGTGTGAGGTAGTTGAGTTCCTTTCATCCACACAAGATACATTGCCCTTTACCTTCAAAGTCCCCCTCTTTCCACTTTCAATGGTTTCTGGTCGTCGTCGACTCACTTTACTTGCTCCGCTTCCAACATAAAACGGAGCTCCTAGATATACATGCGCGGGCCTCTTGCCTTTCCTTTACACAATTCAAAATTTACGACTCCCCTTATTCTTTCTTTTTTCGGGCTGCGAGGATTGTAGCGACACAGGCAGAACGTATGTTGCTAGGTGGGGGGGGGGGGTTACCGGGCCACAGTAGAGTAGCCTGACCCCAGCTTTGGTGTCTGCAGTCCAGATGGCAGTAATCCGTCACGACCATGTTACCAGTTTCTGTAATTATAGCGACTACCAAAAAAATGGTTTGTGTAATTACCCCAATGAGAAGACTACCAGATTCTTCGACGATTCTGCAAAATTCAAACTTCTTTGAACGAGAGTAACAAATCAAAACGACACTAACTTGGGAATTAAGAGTAGGATCACTCCGGGAATACATGTTAGCATACAGTTCAGAGTAACTCTTCGTCTGCTCTATACAAAAAGTGAAGAGTTTGTACTTTCAAAGCTGTTTCGTATGGGTGTAAATCTTGGTCTCAAGGATCGCAGAATACAACACAATTGTTGGTACTAGCCTTGCTGTATATACATGCAGGAAAGTACGTGTCATAGTTATTTCCAAAACTTCTTGTTTAGACGGGATATCTGAGTCGTTTAGGAGCTAAGAGTACGGCCTGGACCAAAGAGGCATCGGGTTTCGATTCCCGGTAAAGGGCCTAGATTTCTCTCTTCTACGACTCTCCCGGGCCATTTCTGAGGACCACCTGGGGCTGTTCCTCTTGTTTACAAGTGCGTAGGCCATAAATTTCTCCACTCGCCTCCACTTACAGCCGAGGTTCAGAAATCTTGGAGCTGTACGTCTGCTCCCTCTGTATGCTGTCATGGTGTGTCGTTCAAGTAAACACAGCGACAAGTTTACCTTTACTTTTAGTGTAGAGGTACGCATCGTGCGGCCCTCGATCCTCTCCTAAGTGGCGCGTGGGGCCTTTAGTAACACATAATATTAAAATATCGAACATTTTGATATAATGTTTAAAAGCCCTTTTTGTCTCTTCGTCCAGTCACTCGTGTCTGAGTGGACCACTGTTAAAAAAAAAAAGGTTGCGTGCCACTGCTTTATGACGCGGAAATAATTGGTCCTACGTCAAGGAAGATAAGACGGGGAGACATGCACCTAGAGGGGAAAAATTCTATATATATATATATATATATATTTATTTATTTATTTATATATATATATTAAATTTTGACTAATAAGTATAGACGAGGGATTTTAGAATGATATTACAACACGTCGTACCGGAGTGGGTTCTGAAACTGTGAACTGGGTTCAACTCCCTCAAGATGGGGTTTATTACCATGTCTTTGCGGACTCGGCAATAAGCATTTCCGTTCTATAGGAGTGAGTTCCTTTATCGGTTCCATAACTATCACCTGTTAACGAAAGAAACCGTGTTTATGGCGTATTCTGTGTACATAATTCGTCACACATAAACAAACAATGGAATTAAATGTGTATGCGGATTGTAGCTACAGTCCGAACGGCAGTCGAGACTTGAAAAGGAAAATGGCCGTTTCAGACAGGCCCTTCCGTTCTTTTTCGAAGATACACAAGCCGTGGGTGACTGTTCTTTCTGTTGTTACTCCTTTTTGTTCTGTCTTAAAACTACTCAAAATGAACTTGAGGGAATATGAGATTAAGGTGTCAGAACTACAGGGTGCTGATAAGCCCTTAGCCCGACCCTGGAATGAAACAAGCTACAGCGACCAAGACTTACAACACTATACGAAGACTTATGGCGTACAAACAACAGGCATACATTCCTGTTGTTTGTACGGTCTTGGTATAGTTTTGTAAGTCTTGGTCGCTGTAGCTTGTTTCCTTCCAGGGTCAGACTAAGGGCTTATCAGCACCCCTGTAGTTTATAACCTAAGTTCAGTGAGCTTCCTGCACGTGCTATGAAACATTAGAGACATTAGGTCAATAAATCTGCAGTGGAAAGGTAACTGCCTAGCTGACAAGTAACTTATATTCCGAATTCCAAACGAACCGATTTGCTTCTTCAGCGCTCTGTGATGACCTGTTTTGTCAGACCGTTCGGTCCGTCAGTTATATGTGAAGATAAACTCCTCGCACCGCCTACAAACTTGCGGTCCATACAACAATAGTGAGTTCTTTGAGGGTCGGAGTACCCCTTATCTGTTTTTCAATTATACAATAAAAATAGCAGTATATAATATGGTGCCGTGTAGCTTCGTCAATAAGTGCCAACCTTGCGGGGAACCCTACTATCTCCATTTGAACATTCCATAGTCATATCTTTGTAGCCACCTCCACGAAAATATCAAATCTCAACAGTCTACAAATTTAGTTTTTACTCTCATGTCCTAATGTGTTTATTTAATACATAATATTTACCATTTTGCGTGGTATTAAATGAAGAGACGTCACAACCGCACATACTGAACATACAAATATTGCGTATTTAAGTAACACACCAACAAATGCACATATATAATCTATAATAATCTAAAATTTACATTAAAACACTTAAAACGCTCCTACATGTTTCGATCTTACGATCATCCTCAGAGAGCATACTTTGTTCCTTGCTAAATTTATAATCTAAAAACACTCTTGTGATTTACTTCGTTATGTTAATTTGGTGCTGTGGCAGCATGTCGTGTGTTGTGTGTGAGTCGTACGGTGTTCCAGCGTACGACTCACACACAACACACGACCAAATTAGCATAACGAAGTAAATCACAGTGTTTTTAAACTATAACTTTAGCAAGGAACAAAGTATGCACCCTGAGGATGATCGTATGATAGAAACATGTAGGAGCGTTTTAAGTGTTTTAATGTAAATTTTAGATTATTAAAGACTATATATGTGCATTTGTTGGTGTGTTACTTAAATAAACTACAGAATGCGCGCTGCAACGATAAAGATATAAATATTGTGTACAACTGTATTTGAGATAATTTACTGATAATATTGTCCCCTGTTTGAAGGTCGCTAATTATACTGAGGAATGAAAAGTAACAGCGATTCACTAACGATGCTAGACATTTGTGTAAAATAAACAGTAACATTGAAACAAAACTTTTTAGCCGTTTGGTATGAAAGAATGAAAGAGTTCTTAGATGGAAGATATACCTTCTTTAACTGTTGGGAAGTAGCTATATGACATAGCGCTCTTTAAAGTTGTGGATTGTCTTAAATTAATTGTAAATCCTTGCCACAATGGCAGCTAATTAATATTATTCAAGAAGGTACACGTAACTGTAGAGTTCTTAAATACAGCATGTATACAAGAAAGTACGTAAACAAGACATTTTTTACGTGTAAGTGAATTTGTATGTTCGTTTATAAGCTTATTTATCTCACAATAATGGAATCTAACTTTGTGACTATAATTATGCCTCTTCTAAAACAGAATTTTTTAGTATTGTAATAGGCGTAGGTAAGAACTGCTTCGGTTGTGTACTTTTCGGTGCAATAAATTGAAATGCTTGTGTGATCATTCGGCCAAGCCCATTCATGTGCGTAAGCAAGCGAAACAAGTTGGTAAACCGAAACCCACACAAGCAGGTGCTGTTCCTGCAGCCTTCAATCAACGTCCTGTCCTGCTCAGATGCCACGACGAGAATCCAGACTGGATGCTTCGTCCTTTATACACGCTTGATGAGAAGATATTTAGTACAGTCTGTGACGAACATAATTGATAAAACATCTTATCAAAATTTAACATGCTGTACGTACCGGTAATGAACCATTTGAAAAATTTTCACATATTAAATACTTGGAAACAATAATAATGAATGGACGGAGCTAAATGATGAAACAAGGGAGGGATAAATTCGAGAAAGGCTTGTTAGGGAGTGCATTTAGGAACTGTTACAGTCCATAAAAATTAATACCTGGCTGGGTGTGACGTGATGTATTCTGGTAGAAGAATACATCGCGTCACATCCTCGACGAAAGCAATTTCATACTCAGCGCCATGACAGATACAAATCTGACATTTTATAATACTTTTTCCTTTCTGAAACAAATATGATAAAATTAAATAAACGAAAATTTTGATAGTTTTTTTTTTGTGGGGTATGAATCGTGTCTTGGAGAGGAGGTCTATGGTGGTATGTTTAAACAGATTAATCATTGACAGATTCTATGTTTATCATCCCATTGTGTTAATTTGAACAAAGAATAATTTAAATACCCTGATAGTGTACATTATATACTTTCTTGTGGCTGCATGTTTCGACTTAATTCCATCATCTGCCGCCCATTAATATAAAACTTACGGAAGTATCCTATGCAATTGTGCTAGATGGTATTAATACCTTCTAATGCAATTGTGTGCAGCACTTTTATTAATTTTATAATAATGGCCTGAAGAAGACTGAACTGGGGCTAAACATGTTGCCACAATACAGTACATAATATACAAATTTAAAGTTTTGTTGACCATACATCTTGATATATCCGTACAATAGGATCCTGCCAACAGCCAGTCAACATAAACGCGTGACATATACCAGTTGCTGTATGTACAGAGCAGTACCTGCTGATGATGAGCAGTATGCCTGCTCGAAACATGTAGAGGTTAATTATTGAAATAAATTAGAAATAAAAAGTGCATCCTGTTGGTTCATATTGTACGGATATGTAATAGACATTAGTAGTTTTTGACTGTATTTAAATTCCTATTTGTCAATTAATGACAAATATTTGAACAAGTACCCGAGGTCACTAGGAGTACATGAAACTAAGGAAGAAGACTTAAGTGGGATTTAAGATAGGCCTCTTACATACAGAGGAATGTCCGTCCCGCTCCCCAACTCCAACAGCATAGGCCTACATGCATGTAATCTCCTGTATTTTACGGTCTTGACCTTGTTTGATTTTCAGTTAAGTTGTGCACCAAAATTCTTAATGAATTTCTGATCTTCCCAGCCGACCTCATTATCAAGTTATTCGAATCCACCTTGACTGTACTGTCCTCACTTTCGAAGTTACGTCTCATGCAGAACCTGAATATCCTCCTAAATTCATCCCTTCTTGGAGCTATTGTATTCCTGAGGATTTTATTTTTTAGCCGTTCATAATTTATGCCCTTTCTTCAAAACACAGTATCACATTATAACTCTTAAAGTTTTAAATCCAGTGGTAGCTATATGTACCACCTTCTGTAACATTAAGAAACTCTGCATTGTCCCACAATGTGTATTTTGTGTTTCAGAGGGCTAATTACATTGAACTGATTCTTTGTTACTTACAGCTACATATTAGTTAGGTCTATGGCTGGAAGTCAAATTTACTAAAGATAATTTAATTGAATTCCTCTCATATAATTGTTATTATAAACATCCTACTATTGGAGACATCTCATTGTGTACTTTATAGCTTTAAAAATATCAGACCTTTTAAGACTGACTTTAATCTGAATTATATAAAAATTCAGTTTATACCTAAGAGAGAAGACTGTATCTGTTGTAACGACCAGTGAGTTAGTGCACATAAGGAAAATATCGATATTTATTGTGCAAATTGTACGGAACACATGAATGCCATGTTCAGTAAAATTAAGAATTTATGAATGATACAGGAACTGGTACATATAGGTCAATAGAAAACACTGTACTTTAAAAGGTTGACGTAGTTAATTCACGACCTTTCGGGGGGGGGGACGCTACTCTTTTTTTTGTTCATTGTAGGGTTATGGAGGTTTTACGGCTGATGCGTTTTACTAAAACAACAAATCTGGGACCGTAAAAAATATTTCGATATGATGAGAATATTTTTTGAATTATTGTGACCGTACGTTCGAAAACTGAATGATGATGTGTTACAGACAAATTTACGACTTAATATAAATAGTGTATTGAAATGTACAAAGCCTCTTTCTTCGGATCGTTTCACGCACCGCGCCAACGGAGAGCGATTTTATGTGAGCGTCGTCGCGCTGTTCTTCTTGTATGCGTCAACGCATGGAGACTGCAATGCGCGATGAAAGAAATAACTTCTGTCCACCAACAAACAGAAATGACTTTTTTTTTCTCAAAGGTCGAATTAGATGGGCACAGTTCGAAAATCTCGCGGTATGAGAAGTCTCGCAAAATGCTTTAGACACATGTAAGTGTTACCACAAAAACTGTTAAAAACCTCCTATCGCGTAATTCGTACTAGAGTAGCAGGTGTTACATATCGCATGTACGCAATGATATAGACGTAATATTAAATCTGACATGATATCTCAGTTTCTGATTGCCTTTAAAATACACATTACATCGAATATGGAGTGAATGGTGTCCACAGTGACATTCTCCTAACTAGGACGGTAAAAAAAGGTAAAGTGTTCCCGTTACAGGCCCGATGTGGCCCAGAGGGTGGGTAGAGGTATAGCTCTACTCTTCCATGACCGCGGCATGGTCAGCAGCACGCCCCGCCCACATTTTACCCCCGGGAAAGACCCGGTACCCATTTTACAGGAGGTTGGGTGGGCTCCAGGGCCGGTCTGGACGGGCGGAAATTCTCGTCCCCACCGGGATTCGATTCCGGATCGTCCAGCCCGTAGTCAGTCGCTATACCGACTGAGCTACCCGGCCACCTAGTACGGTATGTGACGTAAATCATATTTTTAAATCCATATACCTGGAACCCAAAATTTGCAAGTTCATGAACTTCTGTATATTTTAGCTTAATATAAGTCTTTCTGTCTTATTAAATATGAACGAGCCATATCGTTGAGAAAATCCGACCATGTATATACAGTATTGAATATTTTCTGTACTTGGCAACATACAAAAAGGCAAATTTCACTGCCTAGTGTTGGCTATATTTAACCACAGAAGCACAGAAGTATTTAAATTAAACTCGGCAAGAACGAAGCGAATAATAAACATCTGAACACTACGACCGACCGGAACAAATGGACCTATCACTTTTACATATTCCGTGTTCCGTGCATTAATCAAATGTATAATTTTTTTGGGACCAACAAATACGCTTGGATGCATGAATTTAATGTTATTACACCCAAGTGTATTTGTTGATTCTTTTAAAAAAATTGTATGCAAATGGATCTACTTTTAGCAGTCTTTGCTTGTTCTAAATTTTCCTGTGTATGTAAGTAATTATTTCGCTAACTTTGCCTTCATCTGTGTATAAGGTACTCTTCTTTACGCAGATAATATGGCAGTTATTTTGTTACTGAAGTTTAGAAAGACAGTCTAATATACTGAATATGTTATAGTTTGTCATTACTTTAAACCCTCCAAGAATAAATTTGATGATGGTCTGGTAAGGTCGTATTAGCGACCTTGAACGTATAACTAAAAGGACGTTATACTTCTATGCTGTATATGTATATATATATATATATATATATAGGAGGAAATTTTATATGCACGTAAGCCTCTTAGGAGAGTGGCAAGGGAAGCTGTCACAAAATAGAGAGCACGTCGCAGCAAGACGACTAATGGTAAAACCATCGAAATATTTGTGACGTATTATGTAGTTGCGTCGTCCGTGAAAAATTAACGAAATCCATGAACCAAGGATTTCCTTAAAAGTGTACGGATATTCATTAAATAAAATAACTTAGAACCCATAGATTCGTCACATTATTTAATCAGACTGTATCCTAAACTGTTTCATTGTAGTTCACGAATTCACACACCGTTTCTCGGTAAATATTTTAATGTTGATCCACAAGTTTATCTTTTCCCTTAATTTGTTTCAACCGACATATTGTATGCATGTTTTTCGTCTCCCTCAAGGGTGCTGTTAATCCCATCAACTTGTAGGCACTCTGTGGGACGAGGAGTAAAAACTGAGAAAAATCTCATTCGTTTTTTTTCGTTCTGCGTCTAATTGAATTAGACCGCCTCTGTGGTCTAGTGGTCAGAGTTTCTGGCTACAGATACAGAGGTCCCGGGTTCGATCCCCGGCGCTACCAGATTTTCTGAGTAGTAGTGGGTCTGGAACGGGGTCCACTC
>Ga0131853_10016582_pt1 | contig 13430 bp, 8 predicted proteins | sample TergutLab28metaG_FD_92764 | JGI IMG/M metagenome (GOLD analysis project Ga0131853, IMG submission 92764) | Labiotermes labralis P1 segment gut microbial communities from Petit-Saut dam, French Guiana - Lab288 P1 (version 2) (version 2) | ecosystem: Host-associated > Arthropoda: Insects >...
GACCCCGGCAGGGCAGTAAAAAAAGGCGAAATACCATCTCCTCCACTCTGTTGGGAAAATTTTGAAAGCCAAAAAAACAGTGACCCCCCGGCCCCCCCCCCCCCACACACACACACACACGATAGTGTTGATAGATGCTACACCGCATACAGATTGATATTGTTTAGGTGTATTTAGGTAAATGTTTAAACAAATCTGTGGAGCTAAATGCAGTCTGTTATTTTTTTCGTGTGCCAATTTCTGTACCCGTTTGTTTAATAGGCTGCAGACAGGCGTAAAATTTTGTTTGAGCCCCCTTTAAAGTGAATGTTATATTGAATCGTTACAACCAAAATTGAATTCGTTTGGCAAATTTGTGTGTAAACAGGACGTCGTATTTCATTGAAACCCGTGCAGTAGGTTTTGGAGACAGAAGATTTAGACGGAAGGACAAACACGATTTTCCCATTATGCGTACATTTTATGTACTTCGTATAAAGAACGCACACACAAGAATGACTTAACCATATGGTCTGATGCTATGGCAGCAGCTTGAAATGTTTTTGCCGGCAGCCAGAGGCACTTCTGTGGTAGACTCCAGTTGAAATGTGATGGCACACAGTAACGCACGGGGGAGGGGAGGGGAGGGAGGGGGAAGTGAAGGGGAAACTGGCGAATGGAGTGGGTAGCCAGTACCCTTCACACTACCTCGGAACACGGTGTATCCAGCATTACTACCGCTGATGCGAACACCACGGCTGCCAATAGTCGACTGAACTGACGCCCCCGCCGATTTAAATGGATTCGTCCGTTTCGCCGAAAGACGAAATCTGGTTTCTGCACGTGTGCCATCATATTTCAACTGGCATCTACGGAGAGCTGTTGCTTCTCTGTTCCTTGTGTCCAGTACATTTTATTGGCGGAGAACAATGTGGAAGCCACACTGCTGCACGTCTGGGCATGGACGTCGTCATTGTCCGTCTAAATATAGAAAGTGCAGGATTGGACAGACTCGGAATTGATTTCTGACTCCCGGTCCAGTTACGCGTTACAGGGTGCACCTCAGCTGAGTTTCCTCTCTGCGTCTTCTCCCCGTTCACATGTGTCAGCATCTTAATGGGACTACCAGTCCACGGAAGTCTTCCAATTGTATTTTCGGTCTTACTGTTCACCCCATAAGTTTATATTTCCATTTTCTGGCTGGTACTGGTCTGCATCAATTCTGTCTGCGTCACGTTTCTATCCATAATCGAATACGCTTATTTACTTACTTACTTACTTACTTACTTACTTACTCCATGGTGCAGAGTCTTTCTTGAGAAGCTAACTGGTTTGCAGCTAGTCAAGAAATTCCCCGCATATCACGGAACCCGAAGGTTCATTACCGCACTCACAAGCGTCCGCCAACTATCTGTATCCTGGGCCCGCCCAATCAAGTCCATATACCCACATCCCACCTCCTGGAGATCCATCCTAATATTATTCACCCATCTACGCCTAGGCCTCCCCAGTAGTCTCTTTCCCTCCGGCTTCCCCACCAAGACCCTATACACCCCCCTCTCCTTACCCATACGCGCCACATGCCCTGCCCATCTCATTCTTCTCGATTTTATCACCCGCACAATATTGGGTGAGGAGTACAAATCTTTTTAACTACTCGTTATGCAATCTCCTCCATTCCCCCGTTACCTCGTCCCTCCTAGGTTCAAATATTCTCCTCAACACCATGTTCTCAAACACCCTCAGCTTCCTTTCCTCCCGCAATGTCAGCCACCAAGCTTCACACCCATACAAAACAACAGGCAAAATTATAGTTCTATATATCTTGATCTTTACATTTTTGGATAGCAACCTGGAAGACAAAAGGTTCTGCACCGAATGATAGCAAGCATTTTCTGACCTCAATCTGCTCTTAATTTCTTCCGCAATAGAATTTTGATTTGTTAAAATTGTTCCCAAATATTTAAACTATTCCACCCTCTCGAAGATACTATTATCAGTCCTCACACTGTGAATTCGTCCTGCATTCTGATCTCGAGACATGACCACGTACTTAGTTTTATCAGCACCTACTTCCAGTCCAATCTCCCTAGTAGCAGCTACTAAAGCTTCTGCATTTTCCTTTAGAGTATGTATGGTTCCTCCCAGTATATTAACATCATCGGCATAAGCCAGAAGCTGATGTGTACCATTTAGTTTCAAACCATCCTGGTTTACCTGAACCCTCCTGATGACGTACTCTAAAGCAAAGTTAAAAAGCACTGGTGACAGAGCGTCTCCCTGTTTCAAACCATTCTAAACAGGGAAACTGTCATACACATTCTTGCCTACCCGGACTTTGCTATGTGTTTCAGCCAGACTCATCTTTATTAACCTTACAAGTTTCCTAGGGATACCAAACTCAATGAGAATCTTATATAAGACCTCCGTTCTAACTGAATCATAAGCTTTCTTGAAGTATATAAAGCCGTATACGCTAACGTTTTAAAGCCTACCGTTTACTGTACGTATCACCAGGTTTAACATTAAAAAATTCTGCGTGCTTATTTCATTGGTTTTATGTGTTTTGTGCGTCTCTCAGAAGAAACAGTAACGTTTGCCGTATACATCAGTAGCAGAATGGTTTTTATAACTGAAGTGGAGAGTGTTTACTGCGCGGTACGGACTGAGTCATACAACACAGATACGTTTCGTCGTTAATTTCCTCAACAACTGCCTCTTGAGATTGTTGTGTATTCAGGGGTTTCCCTAACGATTTTCTGTTTGTTGTTAAAAAACAACACACGAGGTACAGTATATAGTGTACACTATATCCCCGGACATGAGATACATCGCACGGTTCAGCCGCCCAGGAAGGAAAAAACGGCTGTGATTATGTAACAGTGAAGGCCCATCGCTGTGTGGTGCTGCTGTTGCAGCTCTGTGTACATGTAATGTTGATGTGTAATCCGAGTTTTAACGTTTGAAGATCTTTAACTTATGATACAAACGACGGCGAATAGCGCCTGAAACACTTGTTGGACCTACAGACGTTTGTTGTTGTTGTTGTTGATAAGCTCCCTGATTATGGCACCCTGGTGCCGAAACATGTAGGTGTTGGCAGCTGATACGAAGTTGTTTTTTAATCTATTTTATTGTATTTTAGTTAGTGCATTTGTTGGGTTTTTTTAAAAAATGTGGAATATAAGAAAATGCACGGTGTAAATAACAAAATTTACACCAGCTTACAAGAGTCTGTTTAAAAAAATTCGTGTATACACGCATTCCGATAAGTTTTATTTGTGCTGTTACAGCGCGTTTAACAGAAATTTAGGACGTTCAACTTGCAGAATCGTCATTCAGCAAACTCGTCTTCCACGGTCTGTATTTTGGTGCGTTAGACTTGTACGTGTAACTTGCATTTCATCAAAATTACGTATATAATTAGGACTGCAGTAAATTCGGATAGCCCGGTTGGTTGGTATAGCGACTAGGTTAGGGGTTGGACGACCGGGGGAATTGTCATTCTATTTATGACAGGGCTTAGAGATTTTTCGTTTCTCTTCCGAACTTGCAGACCGACTCTTAAGTCCACTTTGCCTCCTGTGAAGTGGGTGCCGGTATCTCTTCCCTCTGGACTCAGTGGCCGGGATGTGTAATGTACAGATTTAGAATAGGTGGAGTTACACCTCTAGTCCCCACTTGGCTCTTGGCTTAGGGCTTAATTAAGGGCAGGGGACAAGTTTACTTTTACGTCTACGCATTTATATATACACAAGCAACCGCAGAGATGTGCAGTGTGTGGCTTCCCACCCCTTAGTGGGCTATAAAATAGTCCCTGAGTACACCACAGAATAAGTTGGATGTTATTCCGTTACAGTCACTGTTAAAAGGCCGATACTGGGCCGCGCAACTTACGGAGAACACATTTCAGTTAGGAAACCACAGAAGAGTGGTAAGGTGCTGTACTTCATTGGTGAAGTCGTACATGTGTTTTCTGAATGCGCCTTTTGTAAATTTACTTGATTATGTGGTCCATATGTTCATTTATATTATTACAGACACAATGTTGTTCCCCTTTCGTCGTATCTATCCTCTCGCAGAAATGAACGAGAAGGATTCGTAATGCAGTGACGTAGGTATAATTGGCCCTTATTAGCAAGAGAGCTAATTAGGAATAGATAGATTCAGACCATTTCCCTTGTATTTTGTTGACTTTATGCCCAAAACAGTAGGAGTAGGTAAATGGGTTTATAATATGAAACGAAAAGTAATGATATGTGTTATTTCTTTTTAAAGTTTGTGCTGTCTGTAAGCTGTAATTCCTGTTGTCGATGGCTTTGCCGACAACATTCTGTCATTATATTTCATTAAAAAAATTACCACGTTGAAAGATGGTTCACATGAAATTTGTGGGTAATAATGAGAGAGACATAGCATGCATGTGTCACATGTCATAAAAGTTATGTCCAGTTGTTCGGTGAGCCGTCTTAAGAACAATGCGGAACTTCATAACTCCATGTCAGCTGGTAGGCATTGTTACGATTACAGATCGGAATCGTTCAGCAGTTTGTTGATTTCGACTAGATCGTTCTTTTGAAATTTAATGGGAATTGTAAGTTTTAATATGACGTGAGTGGATGACACGACGTTGTCATTTCGCGTTCCGTTTACATTTTTAATATAAAGAAGGGATGTCTTCGTTCACAGAGACGAAGTCACGCAACAGGGTAGCATTCGGTGATTTTTCTGTCCATTCACTGCTGTTCGGCGTCGTGCAGTGATTAATAATGTTAACCGGTCGTTGGCCTTGAGACAAATGTTTGTTACTATAGGGCTGTGGTTACACTGGATGCGTGCTCTAACGACCATTTTTTACTCGGACGACCTCGATGGAAATCGGACGTAGTCTCTTTATAAAAGAAGTCGCTTCGAACCTGCATGTGTGGTTACGGTAGATACGACCTGCTCGAGTCGCGGCATCGACTCTTCAAGAGTCGTCATGTTGTCGTACAATCCTTCATTTATATTTTTTGCAGCGGGTGTGGAAAAACTGTTAAACTGCAGGAAAGAGGGCCATTGTGGGATTTGCGTAGTATTAAATTATGCCACAAGGACAATGTTTCAAGGATTATGGACTAAGTATGGCCGGGGCTGAATGTGACAGTAAAGCAACAGTTTTTACGTGACGCACATTTCCGTTAACATCTTTCGTTTTGTAACTTCGGTTTATCCAGCACTACCTGCGTGACTGCATGAGAAACAACCCCACACAGTCATTTTTCAATAAAGAACCTCCTGTCTTCCATGTTCCGAGACTATAGAAGAAGGTCTGACATGGAAGTTGCCTACAGCGTAACCACATGTGTCGTTCGACTGGTATCACCCAAAGAAGTCGTACCGCAATGTCGCTAGACTGTGCATCCACTGTAACCTCAGCCTTATGCTAACACTATAATTGTGTGTGGGAGTGATGAAATGGTGTTGCAAGGAGGGCATTAGAAACTACACTTTGTAAAATTCCGAGTCTTCTGGGATGTAGTGGCCGATGTCCTCCTGAAATGTCGATCACCGTTTACCAGTCGGCATGGCTTAACACGCCGGAAGACGTGTGTAAAGCAGCGCCGTTGTAAGAACTGTGCTGTAACGTTTATTGACTGGAGAATGAAAAGAGACCTAAGACAACAGAACTATAGAAACCAATATGTTTTGTTGGCCTATCGCCGAGCAAGTTCGGCTCATAATCAGTGTGAGTCGCTGCCTTGCATTCTCGAAGTACAGTCAGCCCCTTCTGCGCCCTAGTTACGTTTCTGAAAAAGTGGGCGTAGAGAAAAAAAGGAGTGACTCAAAAACGATATTTCTGTTGAAAATATGGGGCTAACGTAATAAAAGGCAGGCAGCCAGAGAGCGTTAAACCGAAAATGAGAGGGTATAAATTAAGAAGTGGTGTAAATTGGCAAGGGGCGTTAAAAGCAAAAAAGGCTTAAAACAAAAGGGAGTTAAGGGCTGAGTGTGTGTGGTTGGAATGTACCACATATTGGATGTATGTAGTACGCTTGTTAATGCCAGTTTGGTGATTTGAATTAGAGAAGCCTTGACCAGAGCTAGAAATACAGGCTGTAAGAAGGAAGGAAGGAAATAAGGAAAGCGAAAAGGAGACACGCATTGTGTTGGACAGCCCCAGCATCGCTAGATGAGGAAATTGAATTTCTGTCCACACTGAAGGGCGGGGCATAGTGGTAACTGCTGCGGAAGGCTGGTTGGAAATTTCCACTCAGCAAATGACCCGTGGTCACATGCAAAAACATTTCCGTGCATGTGTATAATTTCAACTGGCAGCATTGGTTTATCGTTGTGAGGAGTGTTACAGCGCACGCTTTCAGTATTTGACTGCATACCGTGGCGTAGCTAGGTCTTTGGGCGCCTGGGGCGAATAATCAAAATGGCTGTTTGTAGCAGAGCTTATGAATTAAAAAGAAATACACACACAGTGACGTACCGAATTTTCCTGTATTTGGTGTAAAAATTGAACATCTGTTGCGCGCGGAAAAATCAATTCTTTTTGTCATTTAAAATATTCGTTTTGCTGCCCCCTGCGTTCTGCCGTCCGGGGCGGTCGCAAAATCCCCCTCCCCCCCCCCCAAAAAAAAACAACTACGCGACTCATTGCGTAAAGAAGCCAAAATGACACGGAAGAACCGTAGGCATTGTTCCGCGGCGACAGCGCATTGCGTCACGAATGTAAAACTGCCGCGATTGATGTCAGATGGGTGGGCCAGAACTCTGTTAACGTAGTACGAGGGGGTGCTGACAAGTCCTTAGCCCAACCAGGACGGAAACAAGCTACGGCGACCAAACTCGGGATTTTTTCAACATACTCCCCACGAAGCTCAGTACACTTCTTAGCCCGTTGCTGTAACTTTTGCAGGCCACTCAAAAAAAAAAAAAATTTCAGAAGGTTGTCCGTCCAACCAGGTCTCCGCGGCAGGAATGACCTCCGCGTCGGACGAAAAATGGCAACCTTTCAATTGTTTTTTCAGTCTAGGGAACAGGTGGTAGTCCGACGGGGCCAGATCCGGAGAATAGGGTGGGTGATCAAGACATTGGAATCCCAGGTAGGCCAGTTTCTTCTGGGTTGCAAGTGGCCGGTGAGCCGGGGCATTGTCGTGCAAGAACAAGACCCCATTGATGACCTTCCTGCGGCGTTTTTCCTTCAAAAGTCCTTCAATTGCACCAGCAGAGATGAGTAATACTCCGCGTTGATAGTTTAGCTCTTTGGAAGATAATCAGTGTGGAGGATGCCGTCTTGATCCCAAAAAATCGAGGCGAGAACTTTTCGACCGGATTTTTGCACTCGGAATTTTTTGGGGCGGGGTGGTGAGCCGCTATGCCGTCACTCCATTGGTTGTTGCTTTGTCTCCTGGTCATAGTTATATAATCAGGTTTCGCCCATGGTCACCAATCGCGACAAGAAGTCATTTGGATTGCGCCGAAAAAATTCCAAAATTTCTCAGACGACTGGCATCGACGTTTTTGATCCGCTTTTAGGCATTTCGGGACCCACTTGGTGGAGAGCTTCCGCATGTATAAATCTTCATGAATGATGGACCCAACCCGCTCACGTGAGATTCCCAGTTGCTCAGCTATTGATTTAGCCGAAATCCGGCGGTCTCCCAAGATTAGCCCGTGAATTTGATCAATAATATCCGTGGTATTACTGTTTTGGGTTGCCCAGAACGAGGCGCATCACAGGTGGAAAAATCACCACGTTTAAAGTGGGCCACCCAGTTTTTGACGGTGGCATACGATGCTGCATGTTCCCCTAATGTTTCTGTCAGAATGGCGTGAATTTCCTTCGACGCCTTGAAAAAAAAAAGACAGCTCGCGTCTCCATGTTGTTGACATAGTGCGCGTTGCCTGACATGCTTCCTTTCAGCCTCTGTAACAAGAAAGACTTGCAATTCGGCACATGAACAGATCCCTCTTTCCAGCGACACTATCGATTCCTTCCTACGACATCTGGAAGTGGGTCGGGCTAAGGACTTATCAGCGCCCCTCATATTTTAGCATGCAGTATATATTAAGGATCTTAGATAGTATTTTTTTTTACTAATTTCTTCGTCTTAAATGTAGGTGTATGTAAATGTTTACGACACATGAATGTGATGATGTCATATTGAGTCGTTATGCAGGCCCGCTGAACCCATCGCTCGGGCGTAACACGCTGCCCGCAGAGTGACATTTCGAATGGAAAAACTCCCCTTAACCCTTTCCCTGGCAAAGCCGAGATACAATGCAGAAGCAGTTTTGAAGACGTATGAGCCTTTGGTTATTGAGTCGTACATTACCATACTAATTAATATTGCAAAAATGTGCAGAAATGTCTAACCTTGTCCTAGGTTGTGATTTGCATTATTTTTATAATTTTTTCCCACTATTTTCAGTAAATTTTAATTGCGTATGATGCATGGAAAAACACGCAGGTACAGTTATACACAGTTCAACGTATACTTATTCATTCTTCATTCTGTGTATTGTATTGTAGTTAATGTTGCTCGCATGCAGACCAAGTTTTGCGGAAGTTGCCCGCACCACATGAAGGGATGAGAAGGCCAGCCCGAATGTATGCCGAATAGGAAAGGCTTTTCGCGAGGATGAAAGAATTCTCTCTGCAGCAGTTCATAACGCTTCATTCGGACATACGCAACCGCAGACCGAAATACCCATTTCCGTAGTCTGCTTCCTTCGCACGGTTTTGACGTCACACCTGCTCAGCGTTATGATGTAACTTACCTGGTGGGTTAGAAATATTTTATGTGCATATATAAATCGTATAAATACGAATGAAAGTGAACGTTAGTGTGATGACAACGGAATGACAGTTCTATATGGTGTAGCGATGCAGATGTGATGTCAGTTGTATCAGCTAGTCTCGAACGATCCGTTTTCCACTTGTGGAGGAACCGTGGTCTCCATACATGATGGGCGTCTGTTTTTGACGTAATCGCATGTAAAATAGAAACGGTTTCAAACATAATCGCGGGTGAGTGGGAGCTGAGTAGTCCAAGCAAAGACGTAGCAAATGAGCGCAAAGTTGCGAGGTCTACCGCTGGACCTCTGCCGTGCGCCAGTAGGGCACTGCGTGTTCTTGCTGTTCGGCAACACTGCGAGTAAGATAAGGACAGTGAAACACCTGCAAGACTATCCCATGTCTGTGCAAAACATGTCTAGGGATGCACTCTCACGGTCACACGACGTTTTATGTAATTCAGCTTGATCAGGGTCACAAATACGTGCTACCTTACACTGTTCGTCACCCAGCACTAAGTACATGCCTTCAGCAGAAACATGTGTTTTACGGAAAAATATTTACGTCCATTGGGATTCTGCCATAGGCACCAATAGTTGAATGGCGGTGAATTCTGTACAAATTTCCACGCTTTGGCCCTACTTGCGATGTGTTCATTTCTTACGTAGCCCTTATTGTTACAATATTAGTGGTGGGAATTTGCAAACTTTGTCGGTGAAGGAGATTAATCAGTTCGGTTTATCTGATGAGGGATGTTGAGCTAGGCAGGTCTTTTCAATGTATATCATTAAATGTTCTGCTTGTAGGAAAGTTTGAAATTAAATTTGTAGATCTGGTTGAAAAGTATATTATTTGTCTTGTGGGCATTAATTTTTTTTTTTTTTTGCCTGATGAGCCTTTTTGAACAAAAGTTTAACTTTATCTGAAATTAGGGGTTATATCAGACCGATTAATGTATCCGAAAACATTACCAGTACGCTGTATGTATTTTGTCGCAGTAGTTTACGAAATAAGTCATATTTTCTTTGTGTAGAAGGTTGGTGTCTGCGGTCGTCCGCTCTCTGGGATTGTGTGGGTTCGAATCCCGCCGGTGGTATTGACGCTTGTCTCTTGTGAGTGTTGTGTGTTGTCAGGTCTCTGTGTGGGGCTGATCATTGTCCAGAGGAGTCTTACCTAATGGTGTTCTGAGTGTCAAAGTGAAGCCTCGATAATAAGGAGGCCCTGGCCCACGAGAGGCTGTTGCGCCATGGGGGGAATAAAAGGTTGTTAGTGGGAACGAAGTTAACAGCATTGTCTTACATCGACCCAGTATCATAATAAACCAACTGGTGCGCCCCCTGTACACTGTGGGGTATGGTACAGATGAATCGGCATGCATTTCGCCATTTTGTTGATAATTACATTAGCGTAGATCTTTAAACAGTTCTTGTAAATGGGTTTCGCAGTCCTGTTGAACGGATCGCCCTAGCATGTCAAAGGGTATTGTCCATCGAAGAATCACGAAGTGTGAAGCGGAACGTGAGTCATGCACAGTGCATACCGCATAGGTGCATCGCTACCCACCACATAGCTGGTTTGTGTTCCGGTCACGTTATCAGCTATCTTGAGCCTCTTCGCTGCATTCTTCACCTTTCAGATCTGTGCCGAGTGGTATCTTGAAATAAACCACAAGCATCATTTTCCAGATACGAATATACAATTTATCATTAACCCACTTAATTCTACACTTCAGGTACAACCTCTTCAGTTGAAACAGCGTCCTTAAATAACCTATAATTGAATATACACAACAATCAGGAAATGGACCGGATGTCGCTGTGTAACGGAAACCATCCTTGTCTCATTTCGGAGGTTCCGGAATAACTAGGCATAGAGGGGGGACTAATATTAAAATGCGTCTCAAAAGATTGGTAGGAAAGGCGTCTGCTGGCTTCATTAGTCTTGTGAACATGTTAATGAACCTTTGGGTTCCATACAATGTAGAGAATTTCCTGGCTATATTACTACTTTATTGCTTCTCAGGGAGTTAATAATCAAGTACGTATGTTTAGACATTGCGTTACTTACGTTGGTTTTACTTCATAATGCCCCATCTTAATCTTTACGCCATTAAAATACGCTATTAAAGATGTCTACACCGACTGTTCATATTATATTTCGGGCTACCGATACCTGACTTCTGAACTTTGTCCATTGTCAAGTGTTCCAAGAATAGCAAAAGTAATTGTGTTTCGGAAACTGGAACTGTTTTCGTCTAGAGAAGTGGTTCCGAAAGTGTGCTCCACGGATCCCAAGGTATCCGCGACTAGTCCCCAGGGGATCCGTGGTCACATTTCTGTAATGGCTGCTTTAAACTTTACTTACTCCGTAAAGTAAAGGAAAAATATTTCGTTCAAAGTAACCGAGGAACTTCTTTAATTGAAGGTAAGTTTATTTGGTAAATTCGGTTGCGTTAACACACGGTAGTTGTCTAAAAAGTCTCCGGTATCAAATTTCGTTTCAGTCGGTTAGTTGGTTCTCGAGGTATTAGATTTTGTTGTTAGACGGATGAACTGTCCAGGCGTGGCGAATCCGATAGGCACACTTTTATAACTTCCTTTTGTGAAAGTGTCAAAAAACAATAATTGTACGAAAAATATTGCGAAGGTTGCTGTCTTCATAGGACGGGATGGTGTGTAGCTTGTAGATAAGTACCAACCTTTCTGCCTGGAAAATAATCCGTTTGAATATTCATTGTGTCTTGTTTGTAACGTGTGTTATTTCCTGTTCAGTGTAGAAGGAATATTCATATCATAAATAGTATAACAATTTATTCCACCCGAGGATAAAATGTATTACCAGAACACCCACGTATTCACTTCAGCCTGCCTTCCTGCCTGTCGTGCAAGCGTAATATGTATGCCTGTACAGCAAACGTGTATCTTTAAAAATGTACAATCCGGGGTCCGTTGGATGTCCCGTCGCTATACGATCAATACGGCAGGGCGCTGTATGCGGCGTCGAGAAGCGACCCAGTTACTGGTAAAGTAGGTCACACGCACGCTACCGGAATGGGCACAGTCGCGTTACTAGCTGCCTGCCGCAGTCAGTCACGTCGTTGTCGCTGATATGCGTGCATGTCTCTCGTGCGGTAGGAAAAACAATTGTCGTTTGAAGAACCAGACAACGTACATCGATCGCGGTCCTTGAGAAGCTGGGATTCGAGGGTTCCCGCCTTTTGACAGACGTTAACCGGAGTCGTCCGCTGGCCATTGCCTTGGGCCATGTTACTCCGGTCCATACTCTAACCTCTGCTTATTTGCTGTTCCCCCAAATATTATCTTACAAAATACGCTAAGGTTGCCAGCTAACATTTTTCGTAGTCCTGTGATTATGGGCTGTCACCTATGCGTGTCACATGTTCTATCACTGTTATCGCTCTTGAGTTGGTATTTCGTGAGCCATACAAATCATGCATTTCCCCATTATACATTTTTCTTCAGGCGTCTGTTGCTTTGCACTTATTAGGTCTAAATGTATTCTTAAGATATTTGTAGACAGACATCCTCATCTATGTTTTCCCCGTAGGATGAGACAATAAATTGTAAGAGCAGAATACCTGACAGAATTGCAAGATTGAATGTATGGTCGATTTTCGAATTGTGTTTAGAGGAAGTAGGGCAGCGATGTCACGTCATCAGTAAATCTGGCCAATATGCACTGTCCGTGTTGTCTGCCTGCGTAGACACCACTCTGCACACATAGCCAGGTTCACTGGCTCAGAGTGCAGAGTGCTAGGTGTGTTCTGATCAGGTCAGTGTCAGTGTGACTCCCACAGTCTGGTGTGCCATATCCTTGTGCTTTCAGCGACCTCGCATCCCTCGTTTCAAAGACGTTTATGCGTTTGTGCAAGATGCGTACGACGAGAGGTCCCACAAGAGACGTCCTGCCCGTTCATTATGCTGTAACTTCAAAACTATGCAGTGAATTACGATCAAATTTGGTATTTATTGTATACGTTGAAATTTAACGGATAGGTTTCATTTCGGTTTGTATCGGTGTAGTATAAAGCACACGTTATATGAGGTTCAGTTGAACGTTATTTTCACTTTGACCCAGAGGTCGTCTCAAAATGACCTTTGTGCAGGACGAGTAAGTTGCATGTCGCGATCCGTATGCATTTTTCATCATGTGCTGCAGTGTGAACTATATGTATATGTCGGTCCAATACAATAGTGTCTTAGTGGCGACTGATTCGGCTACATTCCCACCTTTTACCACAGAACACAGTGCGTCGCCAGTACAAATACCAACTGGTTAATGCTTTTCGGGAAGTAATGCCCCTTTATGCTGCTGTGTGGGCATGTAGTAAGTTCCTGGAATTTGGATTAGCCGTACAGGCCCTACTCTGCGACACACAATGTGTATTTCGTTCCTGTGAATGCTGTTCTGTTATGTGACACGGGACACATTCCCAGCTGCAGTGATGCTGACTACTCACGTCGACTAGTGCTGGAGTTAAGATGGTGCAATGTTGTTTTTCTTCCCACACTTTCCGATTCGATTTTATGGTGTCATGTTTGAGCACCCAGCGTGATAATACGGAATGATTAGGAATAAATGTAACAAGTGTAGTGGTGTTTCAGAAAAGGGTGCTGGGGAAAATATTGTAGCTTAGGAGAGA
>Ga0131853_10016583_pt1 | contig 13430 bp, 8 predicted proteins | sample TergutLab28metaG_FD_92764 | JGI IMG/M metagenome (GOLD analysis project Ga0131853, IMG submission 92764) | Labiotermes labralis P1 segment gut microbial communities from Petit-Saut dam, French Guiana - Lab288 P1 (version 2) (version 2) | ecosystem: Host-associated > Arthropoda: Insects >...
GTGTGTGTGGTGTGTGTGTGGTGTGTGTGTGGTGTGTGTGTGTGTGGTGTGTGTGTGTGTGTGTGGTGTGTGTGTGGTGTGGGTGTGTGGTGTGTGTGGTGTGTGTGTGTGGTGTGTGTGGTGTGTGCGTGACAAATATAAATGCTCCGTAATACGTCTCGAATGATAATCCACGGAAAGAGATGGGTTTCTACTTCCTGCTACAACGCAGTCCGATATAATTTCTCCATTGCGGACTGATAATAGTGCCAGATGTTAGAATTCCTGTCTGGTACTTTCCACAGTATGACTGACTAGTTATTTCCATAGCCTGAGACCCTCCGGCTTATTAACAAATCTTCCGTCACTTACAGAACTCAGAGGCGCACCGTCTTGTTTACGTGGAACTCAAACATTCATTGTCACATTTTCATTGAACTCAAATTGTACTATCACGTTTACATTGAAAGAAAAGACTCACTATCAAGTTTATATGACTTGTGTTAATAGCCCTTTTCTGTAAAAGTTAAATCCACCCCGCAGCTTATTTCTTTATGATCAATTTTAATATTATTATCCCTATATATATATATATATATTTGAGCCTATAGACGCATCATCGGTGAAGAATTCCCGATGAGAGTGCTATATGCATTTATCATTTTTTCCCCGTACTTGTTACATGGTAATCTCTTCTCATCTACTTGGTTCGGCAGACCCAGTAATGCTTAGTGGTTATTTCGAAATACGAAGTTCCTTGTGTGATTCTTTCCGCATTTTCCTGTTGCGTTCTTATAGCACTGTTGGGTCATTATTAACAATGTATGGCAATGAATGTGGACCAGAGCAATTGCGGTATTTTCCTCCAGATATACTAGATTGTGGACATCCAAAAGTTTATGGATTTTGCTCTAGAGTGACTGTGAAGTGAAAACATATTACGTATTCGTATTAAGTGTCTACAAAAGTCTTTCTAACTCAGAGGCATACATAAGGCCACCGCAGACCTAGCGGACCTGGAAACCCCTTGGGTCTGGGGCCACCAAATTAAAGAATACTAAAATTTGTCGAGGTTCTTTTCGGACAGAACTGTGTCATTCTGACAGAACTGTGTCATTCGGACAGAACTGTGTCATTCGGACAGAACTGTGTCATTCTGACAGAACTGTGTCATTCGGACAGAACTGTGTCATTCGGACAGAACTGTGTCATTCGGACAGAACTGTGTCATTCTGACAGAACTGTGTCATTCGGACAGAACTGTGTCATTCTGACAGAACTGTGTCATTCGGACAGAACTGTGTCATTCTGACAGAACTGTGTCATTCGGACAGAACTGTGTCATTCGGACAGAACTGTGTCATTCGGACAGAACTGTGTCATTCGGACAGAACTGTGTCATTCTGACAGAAGCCAGTGTTGTGGACCCCTCTTGTGAGATCAGCGTGTAACTAGACTAATGTTATGGGTACCCCGATTGGGTATCTACGTCACTACTTGTGCATCATTTCAAAGAGCATACACTATCATATCACAGAACCGAACATTTTGCACACACTTCAGCAAAATGGCGGACAAAAGATCGACGTAAATAGGAACAACGGTCAAAATACGTCGAATTTCTTGTTCCAGCCCAGTTTGTTTTGAGGGTTTTCATGCGTACATTTTCTCTTTGGACCAAACGTACAAAAAGAAATGAAATGAAGCAACCTCTAGATTTCTCGGAGACCATCTTGCTGGTCCTCTAAATTTACTGTTACTTTAGTTACATGTATAAACGAAAACCAGGAAAATCCTTAAAGTAAAGAGACGGAATGTCACTACATAATATACAATGACATTACGAGAACCCATCGTAGGATCGAAGGAAATTGATTAATGTAATGCGCAGTGAATAGTACTTAATTTGTCTATTATTACAGTAATTTCTGTACCCTTACATCCTTCCCGTAGTCGTTTTACACCACTTTTATTTTTCCATTATATCTCTATTCCTCCTCCTCCTCCTCCTCATCCTCCTACTCTTCCCCTTCACCGTTAGATAATACAGTCAAAACATCCCGATACTGCACGTAGCTACAGACGTCAACCGTGCTATATACCATATCATTTCAACGATTATTATGAGTTCAATCTGCGTGCACGCAGATCAAGTAATGCGTGGCTACACACACATTTACTGACTGTTATAACTGTAAAGTACCCACATATGATGATGAATGATGTGCCCAACCCCTTTGATGACTAACGTCATCTGATACACAGAGATTACATTATCTGTGAACACACACACCGGCACACTGAACTGCCATTTGTACACATAATTATATATTATCTCTATGTTTATATTGTACATAATTTTAATAGTCCATTCGGAGAAACTTCCGTAAATACGGTGGTTAAACAATGTCCAGTGGGAAGATGGCTGTGAACGTTGAATTAGAATTGACTTTGAAAGAAGAACTGCATCCTAATTTAAGTCATTTTTTTTAATTTGTCACGAGAAATTAAGAAAACAGAAAGTGCATATGCGTCAGTGCAACCGGCCATGGCAAAAAAATACCGAATTCAGGAATCTATGAATAAAAGTTAGACTGTCGTTCTGGCAAATAAAATCACTTGCAGGGAAATCCGGCTGACCCAGGATAAATTGTTACTGTCTTCTTAGAAGTACCGCTCTTCGGAACACCACAATTCAAAAACGACTTTAATCACCTCATTAAACACGCGTTTCACGTGCTTTGCAACAAACACATCTCACATTAAGGTGGTTACTATTGTCAGGCTTCGAATGGAATGACGACTGTTTCTGTAGGGCCAGATTTATCTGTTGACACACGAATATCGATTGCAATGTACTTTGCCTTCTCTGAAGCACCGGCCACTTGAACTCCATTATACACGTCTGTTAGGTCCAGAGAGCCGTGCTCAATCATTCTCCCGTTACGTTTGTCCCACCGAAGATAAAGTAAATCTCTCATGGTACCGTCCCTTTTGGTTTGATTTAGTAATTATTATCGACACACATTCCCAAACATGAAATCAGAACCAAGAGCTCAGTTCATTATGTGCAGGAAACACATCGCCTACCAGGATTAAGGCACAGCGTGTATATAAACAAATGTAATATCGGACGGTATTATTTATCTAACACACTTATTTGACTTTCGGGTGACCGTGCATCGTGATACGTTCTTATAATAAAACGAATTATGTGCACTAATTTATCAAATTTTTTTTGGAATAAAACTCTACATGTTTCGGATAGTTCCTTTGTCCACCATCAGGAGTTTTCCATTGTACACACAGCAATGGTATATGTCATACAGGTTTGCTGACTGCTTGCGAGCAGGATCAGGATGGCGTACTGATCCTTCTCGCAAGCTGTCAGCAAACCTGTATGACATATATCATTGCTGTGTGTACAGTGGAAAACTCCTGATGGTGGACAGAGGAACTATCCGAAACGTGTATAGTTTTATTCCAAAAATAAATTTGAGAAATTAGTGCATATAGTTGGTTTTATTATAAGAATCTAACACACGTACTGTGATCCAGGTCATTTTATTTTCCTTCATGCTCATTGATTGCTAATATACATTTAAACCGAAACTGTAAATTCGTTTAGCACTTTCAGAGATGAAACGTAACGGACTGACAGATACAGACACGACATCTCCATTGTGGATTCTTTTTATGTAATGACTGCATATGACGTTTCAATTTGTTCGGTACCATTCACATTAACCACAGGACAGTCATTCTTCACATCTCAGTGCCTGTTCATCCATATCTCAGTATTATCAGCATCACAGATCCTTCAGTACCACCAGTGTGAACTCTCTCCTTATGTTCACCGTCACTCACAAATCACATAAATTACACCCAAAAAACTACCTTCGTTAGAAATGCTATTTGTACCTACGTGTACACTGTTCGATTCAAATTCGAACATTTCTTGCCATTTTAGTTACATTCCTTTTTTTTTGCGCGACAGCCCCCAGTAGGCAAAGGCCTCCTCATTCGCGAGGTTTCTAGCTCAGTGTGTGAGCTAGAACCACAGTCGGTAAGACTCCTCTAGAAGAGTGATCAGCTTGCAGCATAGACAACTATCGGACAACATAAAGCACTCACAACAAACAGACATCAATTTCCCGTGTGGGATTCGAACCCACAATTTCAGGAGGCGCAGACCTACGCCTTAGACCGTGTGGCCACTGGAACCGGCGATTTTAGTTGCACAGGACACACCAAAGTTTCATAATTATTCAGTTACTGTCTCCATATATTGCATGAAAAAAATGCCATCCGGTCAGTCCAGTAGCTAAAACAGGCAGTGTTGCCGGGGTAAAAAAATAAAATACAACTTCAAGAATTGGACTTTGCATAAATATTTTATCTTGAATGAACATGTTTCTTCACATCACGGTTATACTGAATATGGGAGCTGTTCAGAACGTTTAGTGGAAAGAATTCTTTGTCACTCTGATTCACTGTAATATTATGCATTGTGCAACTGATAGCAAATTCTCTGTCTGTAGTAGCGCAGTCAAAATTACATATGGCTGAGCAATTGATCATGGGCTCTACTGCAATGGTGAATGCCAGCTGCTTAAATTGAGCCAACAGACGACTCGAAACATGTAACCAAAAATACAAAGGAAAATTACATCCAAAGTTCTTTGCCTTAGCTGCCATTAAACTGATATATGAACCAGCTTAACACAACGGGATTTTCCATTCTAAATTCTACCAAATTTGCTTTATTTATCTCAAGTCGGTTGCATTTCATAAGATTTTGTAGAAATATTTGTTTCGCGTTGGTAATAACTGACATATATTTGTCGTATCACATTTGATCTCTTGCACACAGTACATCAGCAAGCACAGCAGTCGGGATTTCGAAGTTTCACGACAATGCATTTGATCATATTTTAGCGACGTTGTACCAAGTAGTGACCAGATATATGTGAAGCAGAAAAAATGTTAATTGAAGATACAAGGGCAGAAAGCACTAAGCCTAGAAAATCTCAAGTTATTCTTTGACATACCTCACATTCGAACACAGTACCTCTCATTAAAATCCAAAGGACCTACAGCTATTTTAATCTTCTGGATCTGGAACTGCCAAAACACTCTCCGGTACAAATGTAGCTTGTTTACAGGTTTTCTCAATTAACCAGTGAATGTAAACGTAAAAGGAGATACACATACAAGCAAACTCTCAGAGACGAGTAAATACTAGTGTGACTGAGCAGGTGTAAAAACTAATGAATCGTAAACTGAGCGTTCAGAGGGTTCAAAATAGTAACTTTATACCTGAGTTGATTGTTTTTACTCCAACTAATGAGATCTGTAAGCAGTTCTATTGTCAAAATCTGTGGGAATGCGAAACTCACAAACACATGGTCACAAACAGCTTAGCGTCTCTTCTCAGTCTTTACAGTTGGACCGAGCAATCCTCACACATCATTCAATCGTTCGCTCGTTCAGCCGTTCAGACCGTCCGTTAACGCCAAATCAGCATCAATGGTCTGCCGTCCAAGACAAATATATTCTACAAATGGTGTGGTCGCAGATCAACCTTCTGAAGCTGTTCGCCTACCCAAGAAATAAAACGACAAAATTTAATCATAAATAAAAGAATCCTTTATCATAAATCCGTGAATACACACACGTACACACACACACACATATATAAATATAAATATATATATATATATATATATATATATACACACATGCAATGTAGTTAGGTCGTTTCAAGAACCATCATGTATTGACGGTCCATGAGCAAAAGGAAGTGATTCCACATCTAATTAGAGACTTGACTTAGTGTTAGACCAAATAGCTCCGGACATACCACGAATCGGGAAGTGTTTTAAAATCATTTTGGCCTACTTGTTCAATCTCAGCTTCCGAAATAGAAATTCCATTTTTTATACATCCATGGACGGATATTCATTTACTATCTATAAATATATTACGATAATAAATATAATATTGTTCTTGTACAAAATTATTGCACTGGATAATATAACAACACTTTAATGTTATTTCATTATATACACTTTATACTGGAAAATGTTTCAAAAATATTTTTTACAACTTAATGGAAATTATGTAATATGCAAAATGTAGGCTTTTAAAAGACTAGTAAATGAGAACATTTGCAGATTCGTATTTCATTTCATTACTTCACTGCCGATTAGTTCCAAGATTGAATTCACCCAACACATTTATATAAAAGTAGGAATAAGTTTTGTCGAAATCTATCGGTTGCTTCCGGAGGTAAACTACACGGACGAACCTGTAGACGAACCGAAATTCAGATCCTCTCCCACATTCACTTTGTACAACAAGCACGTAAATATTATTCTAAAGTAACACCAACAATAATCCATTTGCCTTAGTAGAATCTTGTCCCCTCACCTAACAAACAGACACAGGAATACACTGTGGTGTCGTCTGATGTTTCACTTTAAAATATCTGGACGAAAAAATCTGAATAAAATGCCTCATTGAATGTCCACTTCTTATTATTCAAGACGGCTTCTTCTGGAGCGGAATTGCAAATTGGGATTAACATAAACCAGTTTGTTTTGTGTTAACAGATGTCAAGGAATAGGACATAATACTTAATGTTATTTGCTATCATAATTATGCAAGTGGAGTCTATCCAATAACCACTAACTGAATAGTTTAATGGAGGTAACCCGTCACGATGTTTATACAATTATCCATATTTCGCAAAATAAAACTTTTATTTATGACGTTATTACGATTGATAATTTGTGACAATCATATTATAATTAATACGCGTTCAGAGTTTAAATTAATAGCTTGTTATTTGTCGAGAGGTCCAGAGAATTCCACCTCACTGAATTAAAATTCTATTAACGATTTACCTCATTTTCAGCAAGCAAGTTTTTACATTAGTCTACAGATATAATATTATAATCTACGCACACTTATACAGGAAAGTGCAAAGGGATGAGAGAAATAGGCATTGCATACATGAGCCTTTTACGATAATAAATCTTGAACAGTCTGAAAGATATTTTATGAAACTTGGTTTGAACGCCTTAAAAATGAAAGAATATTGTGTTTGTTCATTGTTACTTCTCAGAGATTGTGGCAACTGTACGAACTTCTAAGGTGGGATAGAAATTAGAGTGAGGATCCTGAAGAATCATAAGACATATGTGTAAATTAGAAACAGGTTTTTTTAGGTAATGTCTTCACACAATCTGCGGCAGCGTGAAACGGACAATTAGCATTCTGCGGTATTTTTAGGTTCTGACAGCGATGTTGCTGTAGATTCAATTCTATTGGGATACAATGTTCTCTCTTTCGGTGAACAGTTCCTGACGATTCGAAGGAATGCAGAGATTTCATTTTTGACTCTGATGGTTTTCAACAAATAAAACTGTATTACGGGACAGTTGGTGGATAAATTTCCGACATTATGTAAAAATTTGTGCTGAGTGTACTAATCAACTGGGAGTTTTCAAATTTTACAACACGAAGTGGAACGTGTGGTGTAAGATGTGGATTTCTTGTACTCAAGTACCAATTGTTTTGTGTCCAAATGTCCATTCAAGTAAAACAAAGCTTTCCCTGAAAATATTTAACTCTCATCGACCTCGCCGTCCCGACCTGAAATCTCATACGTTACTGGATCACGTGACAAGAAATTGTGCATAAATGTGATCCCGTTACTGTTCGGTGCACCGAAAGGCTGGAGGAGATCTAGAGGCATTGCGGTTCGTACAGACACAAGTAACCCTTTAAACGCCGAATTAAATCCCATCTGCCATCAGCTGGCATTATTAGGAGCTCACCATATTCTCCACGTTAGCAGGATAAGGGTTAATACTGAAACCATGTTAAGTCAGGTAGTGCGAGTGGTCTAGTACCCTTCACTTAACTGCGTTGCTTCAGCCCCTACTGCCGCAGACTATGGAATAGGTAAAGCAGGAACCGAAGCAGTGACGGCGCATAGTGCAGAGTTCATATCGCGGCACTCTTGTCGGATATCCTCGAAATAAACACAAGAATAAAATAAGAATCTGAAAAAACGGGGCTGAGTTTTTTATTGGAATGGAAACCGAAACGGTAAAAACTTGCGAAAAGAGATATTTTGACAAAGAAAGTTTAGAATGCAGCAGAAGCTTGACACAATTGCTCATTCTTATCTACAGATGAACCTAAATTATGATCTTGGATACAACATGACTGGCTAGTCATTTGGCTGCAAACAGAAAGGCAAAGATTTGGAAAATGAATTTCTAAACTTAATTGAAAATAATCAATAGGAAGATCGCTGAGAAAATTGAAGCATAATATTGATGCGGTTTTATACCGACAGGACTGAAGGCGAAAGAAAATGGCAGACATCCAATGGGAAACTTTCCATTCTTTGGTGCTGAAGCACAATGATTTACCATTAGTGTAATAACTTAACGCCGAGTGGGATACAGTTTCTAAAATTCAGTTTCTGTTTTCAATAAACAATGTCTTTGGTTCAATACAATTAGGTTAATTCATTTTATTACCATTCAAATCTTCTAATCATAACAGCGATAATTCTAAGATGATTCATTTCTAGATATGTGTTTGTGTTGGAAGTGGGGAGGAGGGAATGCAGGACTCTTAGAGTTTTCGTACAAAATGAACCAACAAGACGCACTATTTTCTACTGATTTATTTCAATAGTAAGCCTCTACATGTTTCGGGCAGGCTTGTTGCCTGTCATCAGGAAGTACTACTCTGTATATAGAGCAGTTGGTGTATGTCATGAGTTTATGTTGACTGAATCGGGATCCTGCCAGTAGCCAGTCAACATAATGCACGACTATACCAATTGCTGTTTATGCAGAGTTGGTACTCCTGATGATGAGCAGCAAGCCTGCCCGAAACATGTAGAGGCTTACTATTGAAGTTAATTATTAGAAAATAGTTCATCTTTTTGGTTCATGTTATTCGGATATATCGTGACGCATGGTCAACAAAACATTAAATTCGTTAGAGTCTTGTCGAGCACCCGAGACGGATGGAGTAATTGCGCTGTGTCTTAATTTGTTAAGTAAACCACAAACCAACTCAATTTAAAATTGTTACATAATTGTTGACCATATGAAATGGGTGTGTGAATTGAGTGGCTTTTGTCATAATAACACAGATGTTACACACTGAAACATTAATCTCAAAAGCGAGAATGAAACCTGCAAACTAAATTGTAACACGCAAAAAGAATGACCCAACTGAAGAATAAAATCCAACTATATGCCACTTATTACTTTATTATGCTTATGTTAGGCTCGAAATGTTTCGGGCACCATTACGCCCATCATCAGAAGCTCACGACGATAGCGTTGGTTACCACATAGGCCATCCTGCCTGCACTTAACTTCCAACCAGCAGCAACCTGAGAACCAGATGGCCTATGTGATAACCAACGCTATCTTCGTAAGCTTCTGATGATGGGCATAATGTTGTCCGAAACATGTTGAGCCTAACATAAGCATAATAAAGTAATAAGTGGCATCTAGTTGGATTTTATTCTTCAGTTATCAAGATGATGCACGGTCCAGTACGCATCAAATTAGAATAACCCAAGTTAGTGAATCCGCCTTTCCTGGATAGGCAATAGTAAGAGAATTTGTTGTTAAGGTCTTGTTGATCTTCAGTCAGGATTGCCACTTTCCTTCCAGCAGCAAGCAAGAGTTCCACGCTGACTGCACTTTTAGTAATGACAAGTACAAAGGGCTTTTTTGAATAGCAGGCTTCATAATTTGCCTGTCCATCAAAAAGTGAAAAGCCGACACTTACCAGCAGGTGCAGTGGTGATGGCACTCGTCGGAAGGGTATTGTTCAGCATCAGCAAGCATTCTGCCTGTCTCTCCGAAAGCAACTTTTCCAGTGGCGACACTGTATCCGAAGTGTTCTGCTCCAACTGCAATGGAATCACAGACATGCAACTCTACATTGGTCTATATCAGGTAAAGCACCTCACGTACTTCATATTTTCGCACCGATGTGATTGAAGGGATTCGTTCTTCTGGAATCTGATGTTCTGTCACTTGGTGAACATTCCAGACTTATCGAATGATAGTAGTATCATCGTCTTGAAGGATGTAGACGTCCGGGGAGGGTGCCTCATTCTACTCCGACTTCTACACCCTTGAAGACGAAGGTACTACGGTCGTACTTTCTGTGGGGAATCGCTCATTGTACTCGAGAAGGACGGATCCCTCAACCACACCTTATCCCTTAGGCTACATTCCCACTTTCTGACTTACATCTTAAGCTTTATGTTCCTCCGTACCATCACCTTATAATTGGTGTCGTCTAATATTATGGACTATTCTTCCCTTTAATCTTCACAGAGGCCTATTCATATTTCTGCTTGATATTCAAGGCGAAAATTTCGCTCTGACGGTGGGAGATGGAGCCATAATACAACTGAACACGGATTACAAGACAGTAGCGCAGGAATATAAAAGTTAATCGACGAATTAAAAGTAGGCATGCAGGAAAATAAAAGTGAATAGAATTTAAAACATTGTATTACTGAAGATGAAAGTTTTCACAAATTAATGGAAAATGGTGAATGACGATAAGATAAATTGTGTCACCGGTGTTGATGGAGACTGAAGTTTGCTGGGAGGTAACCCAAACTGACTTGCGTTGTTTAACCCTCAAGATGAAGGCACAAAGTCCCTTGGAAACGTCAGTAGCTATTTACCAATCGACACGGCGTAACATGTCATATAAGGTGAATCTTCGTGACTGACGATATTAGTCGTACAAAATAATTTCTTAATTCTTGGACACAAGTTTGGATATTTGAATGTCTGCGAACAAATCAAAAAGTTTATGTTTAGGAGTGGTTCCCTCCTGTAAGTTGTGTGCTCCTGACTGCCACTTGTTAAAACTGAAGTAGTTAACTACAGCGGCGTGTAAAAATAATATGCATATTTTTTACAAATGGCTTCGATAAATTTTTGTTTCATGTATAATACATTGTACTTAACACTGTTGTGAAATACAAGAACAAATGAGGTTTGTTCAAATAGTAACCGGATTGGAATTGTAGTGGTTGTTCACTGTGTGGGATGTGTTTGTAACCAGTCTTGACATGTTCGTACATGTCTTAGCAACTCATGACACAAGTTGCAAATGGCCGCGTTTGCTCAGTTGGCTGTAGTAGGTCGCGGAAATAACACATGCCTTTATGTCATAGCGATTTTTACGATGTGTGAAAGTACCGAACAAAGCATTTGCATCAAGTTTTGTTTTAAATTCGGAAAAACCGCAACGGAAACGTAACAATTATTGCAGCAAGCATACGGTGAAGATGCAATGGGTCGTACACAAGTGTTTGACTGGTTCCGTCGATTTAAAGAGGGTAGAACCTCCGTTGAAATCGACCCCCGCTCGGGACGACCGTCAACATCGAGAAAGGAGGAAATGACTCCTAAAGTTAGAACAATCTTTCACAATAACAGGAGAATGACAGTACGAGAGATAGCGGATGACTGTGGGATCTCCGTGTGCTCATGCGATGCAATTTTAACCGGAAAATTGGCGGGATGGCGACTGGATCCTGCACCACGACAATGCGCCCTCACACACTTCACATCTTGTGCAGCAGTTTTTGGCCAAACACGACACCGCTCAGTTGCAGAAGCTGCCATACTCACCAGATGTCGCACCTTGTGAATTTTTCCTATTCCCAAGGCTTAAGAAAGTTCTGAAAGGACACCGATTTGAGGCAACGGAAAACATCAAAAGAAATTCGACGAAGACACTATTAGACATCCCGAAAGAGGAGTTCGCAAAATGTTTCCAAGAGTGGCAGAAACGATGGGCGAATTGTGTAGCTGCGGAAGGGAACTACGTTGAAAACAATTAGGGTTAAAACCCCGTAAGGCTTATCTACTTCATGTACTGTGGTCAGTCCGGATACTTTTTGAACAAACCTCGTAAATATTAATCCCTAACTGTGTACTACATTTTGTATATAACTCTACAGTTTTCTCGATATTATTGGCGACAATGAAAACATGAATAATAAGACTATCAGTCATGTTTGCCAACATGACTTTTAGGGCATCGCATTGGTTGTAAATAGCCATAATTAGGCGCTTTCAAAAATTGCGAAAAGAAGCAATTTGCTTCGTCATGTTGGTCTGTCTTCCCGTCCGTCTGTCCCCATGGAACAACTAGGCTCCCATATAACGGATTTTCATGAAATTTGAAATTTAAGTATTTTTCAAAAAACTATCGAGAGAATTAATTTTTCGTTAAAATCGGGTACTTTGCATGAAGTCCAATATCAACTTGTGATCATGCCTCGCTCCGTTCTTCTTACAGTGAGAAATGTTTCAGAAAATCGTTTTAGAGAAAATCAAAACAAATATTTTAAATTAAATAACTTTTTACAGAAAAGGTGCCGTTTATGAGAAAATGTGAAGAAATATGGAAACGCCAAACAGGTAACAGGTGACAGTAAGGCTTATGCGCATTCCATGCTTAATTCTAAACGCTACGGATACACATTCACAATATGTCCTACTCATTGTTTTTCCGCTGCAACAATGGTTGTAAATACGCGCCTCTATGTTACGTAATACGTACAGTGCCTGTCTTGTCATTATTTAGACCGCTTACCTTTCCTTCCGGACAAGAGTGTGCGGTACCTGTACATATGTGGTCATGGCGTGTCCCCCAAGGAAAATTAATTTGGAATTTACATCGTGGTATGATAGCCCAACATCACACTTTCCAAAGCTCTGCAGTTGATGAAAACGTGATGCTGATGTAAGTAGCAATGATGCACATGTAACACTGATGCGCCCAATTTAGGATAACTATGATTTGTTAGTAGGAGAATAAAAGTGTTTTATGGTAAGGGACTGTATAGGATGACAAGAAGGGTGTGAGAAATTTTAAGAAGATCTGCTGAGGATAATTAAGGGGTATAACAGCAGGACATGTATTTTTTTAAAGCGATTAGCCACAAAAGTCCGCAAATCTTTTAAAAAAAATATCGTTTAATAAAACAATAATTTTTGTCTCTTTGGACTCTGTCCAAATTCTTGATTTTTTTAAACAGCTAGTGCCTACGTACAGGATCCGGTGTCTGGCGCATATCTCAACCCGTTTATTTGATTATGGTGTCCAATGACTGAGAGAAGTTCTTTCTAAGGAGTCGACAAGAATAGATGCTTCTTCTGATTTCATCTGAAGAGGAAAGCAAAGCTGGCTTCCGAAGAATCTTACTCGGTTAAAAATATAGACGGTAAGAACAGTCCAAAATACGAAGAAGAAGAAGACACTTTCACTAACCTAACCTAACCTAACCTAACCTAACCTAACCTAACCTAACCTAACCTAACCTAACCTAACCTAACCTAACCTAACCTAACCTAACCTAACCTAAC
>Ga0131853_10016584_pt1 | contig 13430 bp, 7 predicted proteins | sample TergutLab28metaG_FD_92764 | JGI IMG/M metagenome (GOLD analysis project Ga0131853, IMG submission 92764) | Labiotermes labralis P1 segment gut microbial communities from Petit-Saut dam, French Guiana - Lab288 P1 (version 2) (version 2) | ecosystem: Host-associated > Arthropoda: Insects >...
CACTGAAACTAACGATATAAGCACCATGAATAGTAACAACAGAACAGCTGCAACACTGTATTCCCTAGGGACATAGTTTGTCTCAGGAATATAGGTATAAATACCCTGCATAAAGGAGATGATAATAATAGTAATAATTAATGTAAAAGTACGAGACATACTTCACGGGCGAAGTAACATTACATGTAGCACAAATTTAAATACAAAACAGTTGCACTACTATATACCCTAGAAACACGGTTTGTTTCGGGTATATATAACTGTAAATACCCTGCAAAAAGGTGACAATAATAATAATAATAATAATAATAATACATTTTTGGGTCTCAAATTCAGATTCGAAGGGTTGTGCCAGGTAACAGCATGTTTTCTGCAGTGAACATAACTTGCATTGAACCTTATTCACTATACAATTTACAGTAGCTTCTGTATATAATCCAGCGGTTCATAACACAACAGCACTACGTTCTCTTCCTAAGCACTCTGTGCTAGATTTACGCGGCGTTTCCTACTCACATTTTATCTGCTATAAAAATTTAACTTGTATTCCTCAGTCACGTGATCCTCGCACCGTCAATTAACCTCGTACATGCTGTGCCCCCTCCCCCTTATGTTCCATCACAATTCTAACGTTTTTAGACGCGGCCTCATAAGTCGCGGAAAGCGTCTATTAGCTTCGTCGTGACGCTCCGTCCGTCTGTCGCCTCGTATCAACTCGGCTCCCATTAGGCGAATTTTTGTAAAATCTGGCATCTGAGACACTTACCAAAAAAAAATCTGTCGAGAAAATCCAAATTTTGTTAAAATCGGACAAAGATATCTCTGGCATCTCACGTGATCACTAAAGGGTGTTTAATACAGTTGGCAGCGAAATAGATAGCACAACAACACACAGAACGCTTTGCTGTGCATCCATGGAAACTCTTCCGCTGTTTCTAACGCTGTTGACAAAGACGCGTGTATGTCGACAATAAAAAGGGAAGGCATTGTTGCTCTTCTATGACAACAATGATTAGGGAAGCGCGCCGAAGTGTTAGTTATGCCTACAATGTCTGTCTTTTTCTCACCACATTTCCGTTTCTGCACATTTAAGAGTATATGCACCTAATTCTCTCGCTCTACAAGGCACTTCTGTACCAAACTAAGAAACATCACACCTTATAACACGTGTATATACATTGTGTATGCTGTATTCAAGATGATTTCAATAATTCACATTTATATAACGTAGAATGAGTGTAAGGTGAGTGCAATGGAAAAGACAGGGCTACACTCGGTTGTGGCATGATTTGAGGCATTATCCTACAATTTCATGCGGGTTATTTAGTAAAATCACGAAAACTTTCAGGAAGGATACCTGGAATTTTGGCGAAAACTGAACCAAGGATTTCGACTCCCTCAAACGACACTACTGCATCGTGTTTAATTAGCCCTTTGAAAACAACAATAATCTGAGTTGCATTTAAGAAGCATTTCGTACCGCGCAGTAAACACACTGTATCTGGGTTATAACGAGACAGACAATGTATTATAACGTAACACTGAGGCTCGTTTGCTTAATCATTGTTGCAGTGGAAAAACAATCAATATTACATATTCTAAGTGTGTGTTTGTAGCCTTGGTTATCCAGCACGCAAAGCGCATGCGCCATACTGCAATCTGTGGCCTGTCCGGCTGTACAATATTTTTCCACATTATTTCATAAACGGCACGATTTCCGCAAAAAAAAATTATTGATCATTAACTTTATATTTTGATTTTCCCTACTGCTTTTGTCTGATACATTTCTCATTCTAAGCAGAACTGAGCGAGATATGATTTAAAAAAACATGCATCGGTCTTCATGTAAAATACCGGTTATTCTTGTCAGATTTTAATGAAACTTGAATTATCTGGGCACATTTTCGAAAAATGCTCAAATATAACATTTCATGAAAAATGTTCCACTGGGAGGCGAGTTGTTCCATGCGGACAGACGGAAGGACAGATATGACGGAACTAATAGTCGCCTTTCGCAACTTTGCGAACGCGCCTAAAACCAGCCACTTAATGCTGTTCGTTCTAAGATACACACAAAATATATGAACACTCTCATTGGGGAGAACGCGCAAATTTTTTTTAACGCCAAACCTGGTGGTACGCGAAGTAACCACTGCACTTTAAGGTATCAACCCACACAACTCACGGTGCCAGGCCGTCGTGGGAAATAATCGTCTAACGACGGCGTCTGTATCCTCATTACGGAACTCGCTTTATGTAACCCTTTAGGCAACCAGAACTTCGAGGTGGCTCCTAGATATTTAGAAAATTTGTGTATCCCTAAGATAACCACAAATGTCAGATGACTACTGTTCAAAAGCCGGTGACTGACCGCCAGAGCCACGGCAGAGCGCTGAACCACCTTACGTCACATCGTGACGTCAGGCTACTACGTCGCTTATCTTAAGAAGCGCACAGTTCACACGGCGCTCCCGCTATCTCACACTCCTCTTCCCCTCTGAGGGAGATGCGAGTTCCACTTGGATTCAGATCTGCCATTCCACGCCCCTCAAATTTTAAATTTCGGATCCACACTGTCAACTGTCCACGTGACCTGTCACACTGCAGTATCGTTTCCGCTTCCGCCAGTTACGTACTTAAGTTTTAAAATGCAAATCCCGGCAACCCTAACCTCACTCTTGCAACGGAACCCGTGACGGCCTTCTGAATCCGTGGATTGACACCCGTTAATTATTGGTACGGAAACATGACCCTCTGACTGCTGCTATGAACACGCGGCTGGTGGGGGGGGGGGGATTGCACGGTGCAATTGTTCCGTTTTATAATGAGACATACTTAAACCGGTTTAGGATAAGACATGTTCAATGTCTGTGTGTTTTTAACGTTAGCAAGCTTTTGTGCCTGATTTCTGTATAGCCTACAGACTGTTTCAGAAAGAACGCACCAAATTCTGCACGTACCTTGACAAAACTGATCCCGAGCAGATTGATACTGTGTGAAAGTAAGATACACGTAAATAGAAAGAAAGGTTCATAAAGGCCCAGAGGGAGAGTAGATGTATATAACTCTACTCATTCTTTAACCTCTGCGATAGAGGAGGTGAGTGGTTTACTTCATGCTCCGGCCGATGTACCCCTGAGAAAGACACGTTGCCCATTGTATAGAAGGCTGGGTGGGCTCCAGGGCCGTTCTGGACGGCTGCGGAAAATCTGGTCGCCACCAGGATTCGATCCCCGCATCGTCACCCCGTAGCTAGCAGCAATATCGACTGAGCTATCCTGACCCACAAACGTAAGATGCATACATAGCAAAATAAACGTTAATTAATATAAGAAGGTATGTTACAAATGGCAGTCGACAGCCCTCAGCCGATGTAGCGGCTAGACTAGCGGCTGGAATTCCGAGGAGTCGCCGTTGCATTGTTAGCAATGCCAGTGTATTTATCTCTTCTCCAAAACGTCTAGATCGGCCCTGGGGCCCACCCAGCCTCTTATCCAACAGGTACCGCGTTCTCTTTCTCCAGGGATAAAGTAGCCGAAGCGTAAAAATAAGTAGTCACTTCATCTAGTATAACAAGTTTAAGAAACAGTGGAGCTGTACCACCACCCCCTCACGGACGACCACAGCTTTGCATCTACCTTACATGTTTTTTTTTTTCGAAAACCTGTCAAGAAAATTCAAGTTTAATTAAAATCTGACAAGAATAACCGGTACTTTACATGAAGACCGATATACTCGTACATTTTTTATCATATCAAGTTCATTTCTTCGTAGAACGAGAAATGTTTCAGACAAAAGTTGTAGAGAAAATCAAAACACAAATTGTATATTTAATAACTTTTTTCCCGAAAATCGTGACGTTTAAGAGAGAATGTGGAAAAATATTGTAGAGCGGGGCAGGCACCAGATAACAAAATGGCGCATGCGCATTGTGTGTTGAGTACCTAAGGCTACAAACACACACTCAGAATATATAATACCCATTGCTTTTCCACCTTAACAATGGTTACAAGAACGCGAATTAATGTTACGTTATACGTAAATTGGTTGTCTGGTTCAACCTAACGACAGGTAAAATAATTCTGAACAGATGCGTATGAACTCCATGACAGCGTATGGAGGAGGAGAGCTATAGCTCCACTCGTCTTTACTTCAGCAGTAGACGGACGTTAGTAATTTTCTTTACGCCCAGTTTGCTTTAAGCCCTAAGGAAAAGTCCTGGTAAACGTTACATAGGAGGCTCTGTGGGCCGCAGAGCCGATCTGGAGGTTTTGGGTGAGACAGAAACCTCTTAACCATCCTGAGAATCGAACCACAATCCTTCAGTCGTCCAGCCCGTAACCAGTCACTATATCTACCGAGCTATCCCTGTTCTATTTGTGACATAAGACAACAATTCAAAGTTTGATGTGGTAAAATGGGTTTCTTTTCACATAAAAGCCAACATGCAAAGGGGTAATAAATGTAAAATATTCATAGGAAATATAATGGAATTCTATGCTGTACTTCTTTTGATGTAATTCCACACACTTGGTCTCTTGATTTCACGATATTTTAGTCTTCTATTTCTCGTCGCCAAACTTCCTTCCCCCTGAACGCCAGTAGGCTCTTGTATCGGAAATGTAACATATTTCAGAGGGTGCAGTTGCAAGTCCCATATCAGGACAATGCCACACGCGGAGGTTTAAATTTCAAAGCGCCACCCCTCGTACCGGGTAACAATTACAGCTACATCACTGAAAGCTTCCGGGGAGGGAGGGGGGGAAGGGCGACCGGCAGTAAATTGAATAGTTTCCGGTAAGGCAGATCGGCCTGCCAAATCCGCCACACTATAATTCTGCCCTGTGCTCTTATAAAATTATCTAAAGCCTTTAGATCACGGCCTACTTAAACGATCAAAATCTTCACATTTTGCCCACACTGTAGCTTTCGCATGACTCTCAAAGTAAACAACCTGTATTTATTTGTAATCAACACTCTGAGTGTTTACTGTGAGGTGGGAAGTTAATTATTAAGTATTGTTTACATTAATTTCAAATTTCGACTTCGTTATTTTCTTTACCGCTTGCTCAAAACAGTTTCATACCACTTTACCTTCTGCACTTTCCAACGCGTTACCATGTTTCCGACCTACGTTTACCACAAGTACAAGCAGGTACAGCCTCCGATCCTTCCCTTGTCCTCCCTATCATAAGTGTAATTTCTTTTGAATTTGATGTTTGTGAACGTGCGTCATTGATACAATAATATAAACAGCCAACTAGATGCAACAATAATAATTTTATTATTAAAGATTTCAATCAGCTCAACATGTTTCGGGCGATAATTTCGCCCATCCTCAGGAGCACTAGACTGTGTTTACAGCTTGTGGTGTAATGCACCGGCGATGCTGTCTGCTGGTGACCAGGAAGAGGTGGAACTTCCAGGTGACCAGCAGATAGCATCGTCGGTGCATTATACCACAATCTGTAAACACAGTCTAGTGCTCCTGAGGATGGGCGAAATTATCGCCCGAAACATGTTGAGCTGATTGAAATCTTTAATAATAAAATTATTATTGTTGCATCTAGTTGGCTGCTTATATTACTGTAATATCTTTCTTTGTCTCCTCAATTTAATTTTCCTTTTGTGTCTTTCTCACTCTCTCTTACTGCTTCAAAGGGTAAAAAAGATTAACTTTATGTTGGTGACGAAAGATGAAGATAGAAAATTAAAGCATGAGATCATTTATTCACCCCTTCAGAAGCTAACACCATTCCTTATTTTCGGGTGCTTTCTTTTTAAGAATCCCCACCCCCACCTCTTCACCCTTTCATGCAATTTTTTTTGTTCGGATGTGTAATTCTTTCTTAATTAGTTCTGTATAAAGCTAATCCTCCAGCTGAATTCTGGGAACAACGAAGTGTTATTACAGGCCACTGAAGAATTTAGGGGTAGTTCCCTAAGGGTTATATACACCCTCGCATAATCCGCCCTCTTATTACAGTATGCTCATTTCAGATTATCTGGACCCGGATTCCTTCTGAATTCGCAACTCAAGATTTCGCTGCCACCTAGCGATTTTTATCGAAACATACTACAACCCGCTTTTCCCAATTTCTGAATGTGCAATTCACACTTGTTGTGGCAGAGCGAAAAGAAAGTTTCTCTTTTCGTTTGAAGGTTTCAATTGTTTGGAAGCCGGAATGAACCTCTAAGAACTCTGCTGCCGGTAGCGTACCTACTGGAAGGGTCTATCTTGCCAGACAGGTTAAAGTTGATGATTGGATACAAAGAGATACACTGGTCCTCCAGATTGGGGATTGGGCGTGGGGCTGATAATCTCACTCCATAAAAAATACGTTTTTTTGAGAAGTTTCTAAAATTGTAACCCGAATGAATAGGAAAATTTTGGAAGAAGCTAAGGTCCGCCGAGGGTCGTAATGCCAGAGAAGAAGGAGGAGGAGGAGGACGACAGACAACAAAAAAGTTTATGCAACACTGCTCTAAGTTATACGTCAACAAATTCTACGCATTCTGTACGTGGCACAATAATTCTACAAAACACAGCCTTCACAAAATCCCATGTACTGTACTGTACCAGCCGCTCTGACACTAAAACCCTTCGCACTGACACAAGTTTACCTTCTTAAGATTACATCTAACTTTTATTCTCTCTTGTATGGCGTCACTAGGCATTCCTACCAAGTGAGGTGGGTCCAGTAAGTGTGATCGCGAAGCCCCTTAAGGGTAGGAGGGGGGTGGACCATGACCCGGATTTGGACCAAAGCGCCACAGAGACAAATACACATCATACTTTAACTGCGTGAGAAATATTTTAAATCATGTTTTAATTAACCGTAAGTTTTTAAAAAATCTGTACAGCTGTGCCGCTTTTACTCAGTTGGCAACAACAACGAAGCTGCTGCAGACTGAAGAACCTTGCAAATACCGGCTTATCACTGGCAGCTGCTTTTTGAAACTGACATCTTATTCTCCCTGAAGAAGGCACAGTACACTTGTACCGAAACGTGTCGGAGATAGGCCTCTAATATTTATACATAATTAATATGTGGGCCCGGTAGCTTATTCGGTATAGTGACTGACTACGGGCTGGACGGTCCGGGATCGAATCCCGGTGGGGACGAGATTTTCCGCCCTTCCAGACCGGCCCTGGGGCCCACCCAGCCTCCTGTAAAACGGGTACTGGGTCTTTCCCGGGGGTAAAGTGAGGCCGGGGCGTGCTGCTGACCACTCACACCCTTCTAGTGCCGCGGTCATGGAAGAGTAGAGCTATACCTTCACCTACCCTCCGGGCAACACCGGGCCTGTAACTGGATCACTTTACCTTTTACATAATTAATATTGTACATTTGTTTGGAGAAATAAACTGATTACATTAGTAAACAGAACAAAGGTCAATTAGATCTAAACACATAATCATCAGCAACATGGTCGACTTCAAAAACCATCTTAAGGCCAAGCACACATTCAGCTCGAGGATGGCTTTGTAGCCGAAACATGTTGCCGATGATTATTTATAGACAAAATTGTGTAATATGCATTTCTTTTATTTACTAGTACATTGAAACACAACGGCGATACCTTGCTCTAGAACTGAGTACTTTGTTCTATATGTTCTATAAAATACAACTCGGTATGGACATCTTTACAATCCTGTATGCAGTTGCCTCAACAAGTTGGCAAGTGTTCAGGTGGGAGATCACAGCGCATTCTGCCAGTCAGAAGCGTCAATATTATTTCAGCTTATCGCTGCACAGTTCGCATAAATTCGTACACAAACGAAGGGAAAAAATTACAATAATCATATTATCACAGTTTATATCAACGACAAATCAGTCACCACTGACGTTTATTTTTCTCTCTTCTTTATTGATATTTCTCTCCCTTCTCCCACACTCTTTATCTCACCCCCGATTCATTTACATACTCTCGAGATCTATAAACCGCCCCCCTCCCGCCCCACTTCTCCCCGCGCTGCCATTTCTGTAGTTCTTCCTGAAAGTGTGCGACAAGTAAGAGCATTTCTTTGGGATGACTGTGTCACCGACAGAGGGCTCTGAGCAGGGGGAAAGGGCTGAAGGGCCCGCTATTTCAGTTCCCACTCCTCTCCCCTACTGCAGGATGATGTAATTGGATCAGACAGGCAAGTATTCTGAAGTAGTTTCAAGAATCGGTTTGACAGATTTAAAACAAAAAATTAGATGCACAAGGCTGGACGAGCATTTGTTGACATGCGAGGAAGAGGATTAGAAACTGTTAGCTTTTGGGGGGGGGGGGCAGGGAGTGGGGAGGTCAGTTGCAAATCAGAGGTTCTGCGTGGCGCAGATGTTGATACAATCATCATTCACTTCATGCAAGGATCAAATATTTAAGAATGTAAATACCAAATTGTCCTCATCAACGCCATGAAAGCATATGGGGGAGTAAAGGCCTAGCTCCACTCATTCTTAACCTGGGTATGGTATGGAGTGGTTGGCTCCACCCCTCGGCCGTTTTATGATCGGAGAAAGAGCCGTGGACACCCATTGAATAGGAGAATGGGTGGGCCCCAGATGGGGTCTGGAAATTTTTATAAAAGAAAAATCTCTTGTTCCTGCCAGAAATCAAACTATGATTCCTCGAGTTTCGAGCCCGCAGCCTTGTCGCTACACTGACTGAGCTAACCCAGCGTACTATATAAATTAAGAATTAAGTAAGCCCGTCATACCAAAATTTGATGGTTCAAAGGATGTGATTGGTCAGTGACTTGTTAATTACATAATGTAATTAAATAATCTATGTTTTATTATCTTATTTAATTAATAGATAAAAATACAACGGAGATGCGTAGCCTTAAGATTACAGGGCAGTGACTTCACTGTTCATTGTTACTTCTGGTTAGCTGCTTAGATGGTTAGTCAATTGCTCAGTGAATCTATTCGTTATTTTCATATCTCCAGTTCATGAACAATACTGTTTGCAGCTCAGGCTGATTAACTTTTTGGCGCCGGAATTATTTTTTTAATTTTAGCACACCCTGTATATAAAATGTGAATAATACAGGAACCAAATTATGAATTATGAAACAAACTGCATTTTGAAGAGAAAAAAACGGAGAGTATACACCATGTTTAAAATATTCGGTACCTATATTTGTTGAATAAATATATAAAATGGAACTTTGGAGGTTAGCTGTGCGGTACAACCACTATAGTTGACGTTAGGCATCTAAAGGTTAAATCAGCAGGTGTCAAATTCTCAAGTGCAAGGACCCCTTCATGTCCAAAAAAATATTTCGTAGACACCCCAATGTTAATAGCCGTCATTTCAGAGGGCATTCGATGGGAATTTACACAGCGACAAAAAAATACTATGGGTTCAGTAACCCTTGTAGAGCTAAACATGATTTAACTAGTGGCAGTACCATGTCTCAGGCAGTTAATCGCTGGCGACTTATCAGAGAATCCCGGGTTCTATTTGGAGAGTGTGACATTGAGACAAGTGTTTCTTCCATTACTTCCCTGTTTCCCCCGTCAGCATCAATCCACCCACCAATGCCTCAGATTCATTCCTTATCGATCACCGACGCTTCACAACATTACCATTTGATATCGTCACCAAATAACACATTTAAAATTGTTTAAAGAATCTACGGAACAACTTGACGTTACAGGCAAAATGTTTAAACATGTAGTGTCACACGACTTTTGCGCCATACTGTATATTTTCAGCCCCCTTAGAGAAACGCCCACTTCCCCCCCCCCTTCCCGCAGGTCCACCGTCGGCATTTGGGAACAACTGAATTATAAAAGGTGTGAAACAAAAAGTTGTGACATAATTTTAAGTTTTACTCACGCATTCGCCTTGCCGGATAAGGAAAATTATGACAGCCTTCCAGTCAAAACCGCAGATGTAAGGGCGAGGTTTCGAACCGGGTCACAAGTCACGAAGGTCACAGCTTGAGCCAACACCCTTGATTAGTGCACTCAATTAGTGTACTTAGCACTCACCACAAGCAGACGACTCCCAGTGACGCTACATAGGCCTATTCTTCCACGTGAGGCATTCTGTAGTTGAAATATTCCCCGCGCGCCGCGCTGTGGCAGCAGCTGTCTGTAACCACAAATTATGACGTAACTCACACAATGAAATCTCATATCCTTCATTCTTTCTATCCTCCGACAACTAATCCACTGTTATTAGGTTTATCATTGTATTGCAGAACCGATATTAGCTCCAGGACAATTCGTAGTTCCAACCCTTCGACGCCAATAAACCACAAATAAATAACGTCAGGGGCGCCTTTCTTTATTTCAGCAGCCCTGCATCCTGCGGCCGAAGTCTTGTGGTACACCAGAGACCTCGCGTGGCTAATAACCCAATTACAATTAATCCCAAAACTTGCTGCTGGGTTTTTATTACACAAGAACAGGTTAATTCTGCGGCAACGAGCGTCGTATTCGGAGAGATTATTGGTCAGGGACTGGAAAGGATACGTGATGGAACACGAAGAGGAGGGTGTTTGTGTGACCGTGCATCATTGATACAACAATATAAAAAACCAACTAGTTTCAACAATAATAGTTTATTAGTAATTTCAATCAGCCGGTTAACTGGTTAACTGGTTAAGTTATGGTCTCATACACTTAACCAGTTCCACCTTATCCGTGTCACCAGCCGGCAGCATCGTCGGTGCATTATACCACAAGCTGTAAACACAGTCTAGTGCTCCTGAGGATGGGCGAAACTCTCGCCCGAAACATGTTGAGCTGAGTGAAATTGTTAATAAAACTGTTATTGTTGCATCTGGTTGGTTGTTTATATTAATGAAGAGAAGGGTTGAGAAAATTACATAATTAGGAGCTTTATCACGCTTTCGGGTTACCACCGCGATGTATAGGCCTTAGCTCTTCTTAGGTGTTACGCACTTTAGGTTGTATTTGCTTACCGACATTTCGGGACAGCCTATTTAAAGGATCAATAGATCAAGAGGAAGGGAACGGTGGGATACCCGAAACGTCGCTAGCCGACTACCAACCTACGCCGCTGTAACATTCCAGAGTGGCGAAGCCCTGTGAAATTCATTACGCTTATTGTTTCCAGTAACGAAATGCATTTTGCTAACATCAAACATACAATGCAAACAAATTAGTTACTTCATCAGATCACGACCAAATGAACGACAAATTAAGGTGACTACAGTTAAATATGCCGCGTTGCACTACAGTGACTGAGCTGTCTTTGCTCCTCTAGCAAAACGTATAATTCTTGATTTTAAACTTTCGCCGTGTTCTGAATGTTATGTGCTTTCTTCTGGGTAATTCCCCTGAGTCTGAATTTTATATGCCGACGTTTCGGAACACTCTGTCTGTTCCATCTTCATAGACATGTAGGTACGGCGTCTGAATTTTATATGCCGACGTTTCGGAACACTATGTCTGTTCCATCTTCATAGACAGGTAAGTATCATACCTACCTGCCTATGAAGATGGAACAGACATAGTGTTCCGAAACGTCGGCATATAAAATTTAGAAGACTGGGAATTACCAGAAGAAAGCACACAACAAAACGCGTAATATTTTGAAGTTAAGGCATTCATTACTTGGCTTCATGCTGAAGGGTTGACTGTCGTTTCTGTATCAAAAATTTCTTACGTCTAACTTACGTTTACACACAGCCAGTAGGTGTCACCATTGCCAGCACACGTGTATTGTCCTCACACCCACACACAACAATGCAAAACGCAGGGGTGGTTCGAGCGATTTTAAGGGGTGGAAAGTAGTTTTCATCTTATTATTCCAAACACCCCCTATAAATTACAGTAAAAATGCCTTCCCAACCCATAACTTCAATAATGGAAATTTGTCTGTTTTCAACCCCATATATTTCCATAAATTATTAATAGGTGTAATTTCTAAGTCACATAAGCCATGTTGTCAACAGTTGATTAATTCATCTGGTAGCGTAGAGAGGCGCTGTCTGCGTGGTGTAACAGACAATAATGACCCCTGCAGGAAAGCACCTGTGTGCTATATATACAAACATTCATTATAGGTTAGAAATAATAACTTTTCACAGTCATCGGTAACATTCATGTCAGATCAGTGGCGTGTGGATGCAACAGCCTTGACAAGTTTTATTAAGTTGGCAGTGGCGTAACGGTAAGTATCAAAAACTTGCCGGGTTGCGTGACATTTTGCGCACAAGCAGGGAAAAAAAGTCTCCGTATTACACATTGTATTGTCACATGTAGTTGCTACATTTTTAAGCTCAATCGTAGAATTAAAACCAAATGGGCAATTATTTTTTATTGTGCCACTTTTGCGCTCAGCGTGCGATGTGTAACAATGACCATATAACACAATGAGGCGAGCCTTTCAGTTTGACGGAAATAAATATATTTTATTTTGTTCCCAAACACGGCCGTCGGGAGGCGATATAATTCCTCACTGACTTTCACATTACAGTTTTTGTTACAAAACACAGGTTAATTCGAACGACTACAAGAAGCCGTTTAATTAAAATAATTATCATATCGTTTAATTGAACGTAATAACATGCAGCGTTCCCGTTCAATTATTGTTTTCCACAGCTGACGTAATGCAGAACACCTATTAGATATAAAATTTAACCACTGTAACTAATTCATTATTTATAGAAACAAATACACAATATATTAACAATACAGTCTGTACCGTAAAGTGCTCCTCGATGTTTCGATGCATTTACATCATCTTCAGGGAGTCTCCCCTCTCATGTGCTAAAGCTCCACAATATCAGTAATGTTACAAAATCAATAAAAATTAATAAGTCATAATGTTTAATTGGAGGTTGTTATAGATAATCGATAGAATACAATCTTTAAAAAGTTGTAAAATGTTTCAAGTTTTTATATTTGCAGTAAATTGATGCTGTCATTTTGGTGGCTGTATATATACAACCGATAAAATCTGGAAATGTTTTTTGGATGCCATTTTCGTGGAGAACAAAATGCCATTTTGTTCCCCGGCACCAAGTGCACCCTGTACCAAAACTTTTCGCTTATACGTCTGTAATATTTATATATATAATTAATATTGTGCATTTGATTGGTGAAATAGAACTAAGTACATTGATCTAAAACTGAAGGGAATGAACAACTTCAGACTAATATTTGTGGTGCATGTACCTGATAAAGCGAATTTGGCATTCGACTCCACACTCATGCCGCGCGCGTTGTCTTCTGCGCTTGTCACATCACATAACTATTAAGGTTATACAGTGATACCTCGACTAACGAAGATAATTCGTTCCGGAATCACATTCGTTAGCCGAAATCTTCGTTAGCCGAAACACACATACAGACGGAAAAGATAAGCTCCTGGAATGGTCCGACCGTTCATGTTTGCTGCTTTATGTTAGCGCGCGCATCCACTAAAACATTCGTTAGCCGAGTCCGAAAAACAGC
>Ga0131853_10016585_pt1 | contig 13429 bp, 10 predicted proteins | sample TergutLab28metaG_FD_92764 | JGI IMG/M metagenome (GOLD analysis project Ga0131853, IMG submission 92764) | Labiotermes labralis P1 segment gut microbial communities from Petit-Saut dam, French Guiana - Lab288 P1 (version 2) (version 2) | ecosystem: Host-associated > Arthropoda: Insects >...
AGTATATACCATGTTTAAAATATTCAGTACCTATATTTGTTGAATAAATATATAAAATGCAACTTTAGAGGTTAGCTGTGCGGTACGACCACTATAGTTGACATTAGGCGTCTAAAGGTTAATGATGCATAGAGAAATAATCGCTGTTTATTCCGAGATCCACTCAAAACACATAAATACAGTGTGGGCAGAACGAAGTATTTCTGAATGTTAAAGCTGTTGGTACATAAAGTAAGTCTCAGGCTTTAAAAAGTTAATGAGATCTAAACATAATTTAAACTTTAAATGAGTATTAATTACAATTAATGTCACACAACCTATATACATGATAACATAGAATCCCAAGGTAGTGTGGCACTGCATGTACATGTCCTTTTTAATTTAGGAAATGGGATGTACCTCAAGATAACCCAAAAGATCAAAACATGTTATATTTGAATTAAAAATACGAAGATGTGCTGATTGAAACAATAACTTCACGTGTCACAAAAAATATTTAGACTGTTTGAAATGTGATGGCACACGTGCAAAAACCAGATTTCGTCTTTTGGCGAAACGGACAAGTCCATTTAAATTGGTGGGGGCATCACTTCAGTCAACTACTGGCAGTCAAGCTGTGCGCATCAGCTGTAGTAATGGTATTAATGCTGGAAACACCATGTTCCAAGGTAGTGTGAAGGGTACTGGCTACCCACTCCATTTGCCAGTTTCCCCTTCACTTCCCTTCCCGTGTATCACACCGTGTGCCATCACATTTCAACTGGACTGTACCACGTCAATGTAAACGAACCTCGAACAGACCCAGTCTTACAGTGTCACATGACTTACTTGACATCTTTGGTGTCAAGTTTTGACACCTTTCGCTTTGGTGTAGCCTCCCAGTCCTCTTTGACACTGACACCCTGCTGCTGGTTTACAACTTGTGATGCCGTCGGAGAAGGCCTCTTCTTTGCAGGTATCTTTGCAGTCCCAGTAGTTGCCACTTGGGGTAACACTGGTACTTCAGTCTTGTCTTGCTTCATTTGCTGCTCCTGGTAACGCTGCAACTCTAAGAGTTTCTCCTCAATTTCTGGGTTCAAATTCTCCTCCTTTAGTGCATTCTTGATTGCTGAGAAGACAAGGAGTTAATTCAATTTACAAAGTAATATGCAAGTCCATTTAAGATATCAGAAATATCACTTAATGGTACGATGAACATGTTACAATAAATGAGGGACATTAAAGACATAAATGTACATGGTTGACAGTCATACAAACAGAAGTCAAAATATTTGTTAACCCTTTGGTGTAGTTTGACACAGCATATGCATCACACTGTGTGATAATAACAGCAACCAACAAGATGCAGCAAAATGTGTTTTATTTATTCTTTTAAGCTTGCTCTACGTGTTTCGGGTGACAGTTTCGCCCATCTTCAGGAGCACTTTGACTGTATATACGGCTTTTTGGAACAATGTACCAACTCTGATGTCTGCTGCCAAATGATGACACACGTCGGCAGCAGGTGGCAGAGTTGGTACGTTGTTCCAAACAGCTGTATATACAAAGTGCTCCTGAAGATGAGCGAAACTGTCACCCAAAACACGTAAAACAAGCTTTAAAGAATCAATCAATAAAACACACTTTGCTGCATCTTGTTGGTTGCTGATATCATTGTACTAATGATGCACGGTCACACAAATGTCAAACACTGTGTGATGTTCCAAATACTTCGCAATGCTACAAATACACGAGCCAATTATGGCCATTCTTGTACAGCCCTGAAGCATGTTTTTACTGCCCCACTTAACAACGGTAACGATGGTTCTGTCCAAGAGCATGGGAAGAAAAGTTCTTAATTTAGTACGTCCCACTCCTGCCCTCCCACAACCCCTTTTACCCTGAATTACGTTCTGCAATAACTTATAAGCCAGTGCGTCAGCTGTCATTAATTGTATCTACATGTAAATGCTTGTTACAGCCTTCAGTGTTGCAAGCAAGCTCACCAAAGTCTAAACTACATCTCCCCCCCCCCCCCCCCCCCCTCCCCTTAAATGTTCACTGACATACCACAATAAATACTGATCAAAGCAACTACAAAAAAATATATAGCTATACATTTTCTGGAGATATTCTCTGGTAGCCCTGGGGCACTATGGGAGGAATGCTGGGGGGACATATTGCAACACACAACCTTCAACCTCACTTAAAAGTTGCTGGACCCGCCACTGATCAATATAACAATCAGTCACCATTCATGCACCAGCTTATGTATTTCACGCGCTGTCTCTAAACAAATTCATTTTTCTGCCAAGTCACATGCATGGATATCAGTTATAATAATCAGTTTAGTTTCAATCATGGTTTCTAACAAAAGGAGAAGAACTAATTGATAACACCATGAAGAGAGTATCAATTGCAGACAGTGAAACTGATTAATACAGCAAAGAAAATCAAATATGGCAAAGACAATGGCTACAGATTTAGAAAGTAGATGATGATGATGCTGGAGGAGGAGGAGAAGGGGAAGGGGAAGGAGAAGGTGAAGAAGGGGAAAGAGAGAAAGAAGGAGAGAAAGAAGAAGGGAGAAAAGGAGGAGAAAAATGAGGAGGAGGAGAATGAGAAAAGGGAAGGGGAGAAGGGGGAAGGAGGAAAAGGAGAAAGACAAAGAGAAGGAGAAAGGAGGAGAAAAAGGAGGAGCAGAAAATGAGAAGAAAAAGGAGGAGGAGGAGAATTAGAAGAAAGAGGAGGAGGGGAGGAGTAGGAGGAGAAAGAGGAGGAGGAGGAGGAGGTGGAGTAGGAGGACGAACAACAAAAACAACAATAATAACAACAGCTAATTTCCAACTTCATCAGGAATTTTTCAAAAAACATGACATTCATCTCCTACAAGACTAAGAATGTGTGTATGAAAATGTATAGTGAGTACTTTTATATATATATATATTATTGAATTTATGTATCATACAGAAATGTATTTGAAATGGTGTGGATGGCAGCAATGAAACTGTTAAGAATTAATGAGAATAAAATAAATTTAAAACAATCTGAAATTATCCAACTTACTAAGGACATTCAAAAGCTCACACACACACACACCCACACACATTCAAGCATTCCCACTCATACACACACGCACATGTGCACCATATTAACTGTACACAGATGACAACACTCTTATTCCAAATTTTCAGCCCCATTCACACTTGACACAGCCTATTCTGTACTTGACACCATAAATGCAGTACATCAGTATACCTGGCACACCCGATGCCCCAGCAATTAGATGAAAATTACCACAAAACTAGGGCATGTGATGGAAATATTCAAATACGAATTGAATTAAATGTACCAGGCATACACATTTCAGACCCATTCCTCTCTCGGTCCTGTGAAGGACAACGGTTCCTACACGTACCACCTGCTTCAACATTACAAAACTCTGCACCGTGTCCACCGAAGGTATTAAAGGTTTTAACGGTACTTGTTTGTGTTCAGGCCTTCATTTTTCTGGTACGAAACACGGCACATGTTGGTAATCATTTAGCAATGTTTCAGGACAGCCAATTGGTCCCACCTTCGAGGGTCAAGCAGTCCAAGAAGACCCCTAAAGGTGGGAGTTACCCTTAACCATCAGTAACCAAATGCCAACACATGCTGAATAACATCCCAGAAGAGTGACAGCCTCAACTACGACACAGCACAAGCCTCAAATCTCTCGTTTGTCTGCTTCACTACAGTCCTCAGCACAAACAGTAACCACTTCTCTAAACAGCAATATTGGTCAATCCTTTTAATAATCATGCAGAATGTTGAATGTGAGGGAAAAATTTACATTTCAAATGTCATTTTAACGAATTTCAAACTTCAAACATAATATTCCCAATCCCTTGACACAAACACCACTCTGGATGACATCACATGCTTCAGTCCTACACGGTGAATCGTTTGTAACCTTTATTATCTGGCCTGTAAATCCCAAAGCAGCTGCAGACAGCCAGGGTTATATTCGTTTTTAAACGCCCATGTCTGACCTACACAGGACAGAATTTTCCCTTTCATCTGATAAAGGTTAAGATATTGTATTTCCATTGCGCAACGAACATCATTAGACATATGGACAATAAAACATAATACAAAACAAACAGAAGGCCAGCAATAATTATTACAATTCTGGTCTTCAGGGAAAGACGTTGTGTTTTTCTACCCTAAAGATGTAAGCAGCAGATTCTTCTGAAATGTCTGTACCCATCTACCAGACCTCAACCCCAAAATAGAAATAATCTCCATACTCAATACTGCAAGAACCTCAGACGTCATATTCACATGCAATTCAAACACACAATCTCAGACTCAAATAACACCAGACTACCATCACTCTACACACGTAATAACAGAACTGGTAAACACGACAGTGACAACAACAGTTCCATACTTCGAATGTCCTGAGGGTGGTTAATTTTCAGCTTTTTTAAAATTTTTATTTGAACATAAACTACATAACCGTCCACACAGGTTCTTGAATAAAACCAATGCAGAAATTCTCTGCAAAGCCTTTGCTATACTGACTATTCTGGACTGTGAATTTTAATGGAGGGTTTTGTTTCTCAATTAATATTGCAGCCAAAATCGAAAAGTGACATGCAAATATGGGCGCTTTTCCAACTTTCTGCAAATTTTGTTTATTCACAACACCTTACAGTACTCACTATGTTGGATGTATTCTGGTGTTAGAACAAATTTGTTTGAAGCAGATGGTGACCCTGGAGTGATGCCTAACAGACCGCCAGTACCTGCGGTGGAAATTGTTGTCACCGTCGCCTGTTCGGCTGCTGTGCTCGTAGGAGACATCAGCCGCTCGTCTGTTGGCTGCTGCTGCTGACCGTTCACCAGTATTTGCTGCTGGGCTACTTGATTGCCAGTTGCTGCTGTTGGACTGGAGGCTGCTGCCACTCCAATCTCAAACATCAAACAGCAAAGAATAATGTACTAAGCATGTTAACACTTCAAAGCCGACTCACAAAAATGTTTGACAACCTACATCTCACTATGCGTTCTGCATCGCAGTCTAGCAGAATGAAGCATTTAAGGTGAAGACTGGACCGTATTCCATCCTTCAAATCACAGAGGCAGCATGCTCCTCTGAAATGTTGGAACCCACCTACCAGACTACAGTGTCTTAATCCAGAAGGCCACAACACAAATCTTCAGTGTTACTAAAACCACACTCAAATCATACATTTTGTGTACTTAGTTCACAAGGAACGGCACCACTTAGACTGCAGATTTTGTCACAAAATTTCTCATACTGCCCTTGTGACATGCAATTCCTTTCCAACCTTCTATTGTCTTCCCTACCAGGGATCAGTTCTCAAAACCAGTAGATGCTTGTACCAGCAGAAATGGCCAGTTGAATTACCCACACACACATACTACACTGTGCTTTATTAGCAATGGCATACAGAGTACAACTCCCATCTAATGTTTCTCAAATTAACATTCTTTTTCAAAATTTCAGTCATCCCAAGGCCGTAATCTCAATACTACAATTACCTTCATGTAAGTGTTTTCTCAGATTAATACTCAATACCAGCGCTCCCTAATGTAATCTCAATCCCTCTTAGTGCCAGGCTGTATGGACAAGTTACGCTACAAACTGATAACCTGTCAGAACAGAGACATATTCTATCACGTGGCGTGTAAGCGAGTCACATTACTCAATACAGCGATTGCTGCAGGAATCTCGAAGACGCGAAGGTAGCTTAGTGCATTTAAAATGGTGGCCCAAATGCATAATGCGACAGCTGAGAGATCAGACACCTGGCACTATGAGGGTTAAATGGCAGTGTCTGTGAACATAACATACCGATGGAGTTTCCGGCTGTGCCACCTGCTGAACCACAACCTTTGGCTGAGACTTAGTAGGGGATTGGACTGTCGCTGGAGAAGGCGCTGTTGTTGGACTTGTCACTGCGACAGTACTTGCTACTGCAGGCTGCTGAACTGGTGCTGGTGGGGGTTGTACAGCCAGGTATATTTTTGTTGGGCCCAACACACCCTGCTTGCCTGTTGCTGCTTGAGCTACACAACAAATAATTTTACTATGTTTTAAATAACACTGAATGTGTCAACAATCCTTCCTGCTGACAAATCGTAAACTGCAAACTTTAAAGATGGCATCACGAAGTGCTCTTATGAACTAAATAACAAATTGACACGTCAGTACAGCAAATATTTATTGGAGTATATAGGCTACATGTTTCGACCTGCCAACAGGTCATTATCAGGCCTCCAGCAGAATAAGTCTCAGGTGCTGTTTAGATATTGGGATCCCAATATCAAAGCAGCACCTGAGACTTAAACCGCTGAAGGCCTGATGATGACCTGTTAGCAGGTCGAAACATGTAGCCTATATACTCCAATAAATATTTGCTGTGCTGACGTGTCAATTTGTTATTTAGTAAACTGCAAAACCAATAAATGTTGGCCACACATAGCAAGACACAAATGTGACCAACCACAACAACAGTACCAAAAATTTCCTAGTTTTTATCTACGGTAATTACATACTTTTGGATTATTTTGGTTATTTTGTTAAACTTTTTGAAGCACCTTACATTGTTTTGTATCCAGCCTCAACTACTAGGCAGATGGAATACCTTATATCAAATCGATGGATATGAAGTGAATGTGGAAGCGACATTTGTACTTCACAATTAAGTACAAACCGCAGCACAGTGAAATGAATGAGAAACATTGTATCATTCATGATTTGTTGGCTGTGCAGTACACCAAGTGCATATCACATCATTACTTAAAAAGCTATGGACTGGTGACAAGCCTTGGGCTTCTTGGGGAAGCACAGTTCCAGAAGCATCCCTTTCTCCATCAGGAATCATAAACTGCGTAACCAACTAACCTACCGTGGTGAGCAATTACTCGTGAAACCAACAGCTGCCTGGCCATTCAAAACATTCTGAACATTTTATAGAACCAAAAGGTTCAGCACTACATTAACAGAAGCCTGCCAATGGGCCCTCCTACCCTCAGCCAGATAAATCCAGTGCACACCCTCTCATCCTGCTTCTTTAGTTCTGTTCTCACATCTTTGCCAAGGTCTTCCAAGTGGTCCTTTTCCTTAAGATTTTAACACAAAAACCCTGAGTGCATTTCTCATTTCTCCTGTACACGTGACACGTGCCCCACCCTCCTCACACCCATCTCCGAAAGTAACATTCACATTGCCTCTAACTGACATTACTTTCAGCTTATTGTTACTCCCACATACACTCCACAAATTAAATACTAACACTCATACACATTTAGCCAAACATTTGTGGCTTAATACGGGGGTGAAAAATATGGTACTTTTTTCACAATATCCATTTGGAGCGCACAAAACATGCAACAGAAGAAGGTACGTGCACTGATTCACCACGTGAACTGAGCTACATAATCGAGCGGCCGGCAGACTGTACCTTTCAGTAGCTGCTGTTTAACCTGCTGCTGCACTACGGCAAGCTGTTGCGGTGTGAACTCTGCACCGTGAAGGCCCTGCAGCACGATGCGTGGCCCCTGTGGAGTCTGTATCACTTGGGCCGTGACACACTTAATAACAGTACCGGGCGGTTGGCCTGCCAGCAGCTGCTGCTCCAAGGTAGCTTGCTCTGCACCAACTGGCTTTTCTTCTGGTGGCACGGGAGCAGACGCTGGTGGTGACGTTGGTGTGACCTGCTGCTGCTGCTGGAATGGTGCTTCTATAGTGGAAGGTGTTGTGGAAGCAGCAGCTTGAACAGTGCTGCTTGTTGTTTGTACTTGTGTAATGGGTTGCTGTAGTAACAGAAGAATAACGCATCATAACAAGATATTATACAAAGACCAAAAGCAGTCCCCATTCATCATGTAGGAAAAAAAACTTGTTTCCTTGTAAGTATCATAACAACACACTGCAGCTAAAAATCTAGAGAAGGAATAACAATGAAATTAAGAAACTACAGTAACCTTTATTACAGCGGGGTGAGTACACAAATTTTATCACACAATTTAGGAAAAAGTATTATTTGAACAAAAAAAGATAAAATTACAAAATAAATGGCTATTCGTGGGGGGGGGGGGAAAAAGCAACTACGCAGCCCACCTTACAAACGCAGTAAATTTTGTTGTTGCCTAAATAAATAAAGTAAGTTTCTAGGGGTGTTTTCCTGTGTGTGTTCACGTATGCGAAGGCAGGTCTTCAAAAGTTTAAGGTAAGTACAGATTTATCAATGGCACGCAAGTTCATAACGGTGGTAGGCTTACCTGGATGACACTGGTATTCTGGGCTGTAACTGTAGCGTGCTGCATCTTGGCCGCACTGCCGCCTGTCACCCCTACAGGTGATTTCAATGATTTCACAGGAACCTCAAAAAGTTGAACCAAAAGTTAATAAATTTTTTTTTGCAAAAATCAAGTATTTTTCTTCCACTTCCATGCACCATACAAATAAATAGTTATGGTACGGTAAATGGATTACAAGTGTTCCCCAGCCTTTCCAAGAAAGTGCCAGTAAAGCTCAGTCAGAACAATGACAAGAACATGGACTGAATGACTGGAGTTCAATTTCAAGTAATGAAAGCGACCTTCTCTGTCACAGGGTCAACCCACACTGGCTCTGTGGTCCACCCAACCTCATATCCAATGAGTAATGGGCTTCGTTTTCCTGTCGGTGAAGTGACTAAGTGTGAAACTAACCAATTACCACTACCTAGTGCCAGATTGGGGATATTTAACCTTTAAATGACTGTGTTGGTAAAATGTAAAGTGAACACGTTACAGGCCCAGTGTGGCCCAGAGGGTGGGTAGAGATATAGCTCTACTCTTTCATGACCGCGGCACTAGAAGGGGGTGAGTGGTCAGAAGCACGCCCCGGCCGCACTTTACCCCCGGGAAAGACCTGGTACCCATTTTACAAGAGGCTAGTGGGCTCCAGGGCTGGTCTGGACGGGCAGAAAATCTCGTCCCCACCGGGATTTGATCCCGGACCGTCCAGCCCGTAGTCAGTCCCTATACCGACTGAGCTACCCGGCCCACTGACTGTGCTGGTACTTAAATTTTATTGTGGGGGTTTATGAAAAACATATTACTTGAACCAAAAAAAATAAAAAATAAAAAAAAATAAACCATACTTTGTGGAAAATAAAACAAAGATTATGCAGAATGTTTTACAACTGCAGTAAAGGTGCTTGCTGCCTGAATATATAAAAAGAAATGCAAGAGGTGTTTTTTAACATGCGTTCGCATATGTGAACATAATGTGCAGACTGGCTCTTTTGAAGATTTAAATTTGCCTTCACTGCACAGGTATTCCCCAACTTACGAACACAACAGTTCTGAACACCTGGTCATACATCAAATTGGTCTCAAGATGAATATACAAAACCAGTTAAAATATACACCCCCCAGCAGGTCGATAAATTAGTAGTCTCTCTGTTGCAAAATGATAAGAACAGAGACTCGTCAATGAAATGTAAAACAATTAATAAGATATGTGTTAAAACACTTTACAGGAAAAATATTATAAGTTCGCGTGAGTCACGTTCCCATGAGACACTGTCCAAATAATGGATGTTGTGACAATCATCATTTTGTGCTCACAATTTGAAACACAGTTCAAAATAAAATTTTAATGACACTTTTACAGTAGTTTGAATTGAAATTTTCTTAAGGAAATTATGATCATCTGGTCATTAAGTGTGACAACCATAAGCTGGGGAGTGGCCATGTATGAGAGTTTGGTTCCTACCTCAAAGAAAACAAAATGAATCATTTAAAAAAAAAACCAATCAGTTACTGTCGTTGTGGAAACAATGTCTCCTTTGACTGGGAACCATACAAAACACATAAATATAATGTTGCACATTGAAGATGGTTTGGATTGTACAGCTGGTGTAATTAAATGGTTAATCGAGAACAGTGACAGTTTTACCTTTACACACAATTCTCAAAGAAGAATGTGTAACAAATTTTTATAACCACAAAAATATTAGAAACATTATTCTGCAAACATCCAAAATAAGAAATATCAAAATGTCTTTTAAAAATTTATGACAAATTGGCAACATATGAAGCATTTGACAGAAAAAGTCAAGGTGGATGCAGAAGGCAGAAACTTGTATTTCCATCAGAGCTTGAACTTCTGATGCCTGCTATATTCATTCTACATTCATGGAACTCCGTAACGAATTAAGTAAATGTGCTGAATCAATAACAGCAATTAGCGGCAAACGTGCACCGTGTGTTTACTGTAATAACAGCTAGTAGTAAATGAGCACACTGCATTTAATGTAGGGTAATGACAATTAGCAGTAAAGGTGCACACTGTATTTACTATAATGGCAATAAGCAGCAATTGTGCACACCATATTTACTGTAATGGCAATGATCAGTTCATGTGCACACTGTATATCTGTCATTACAATTAGCAGTAAATGTGTACACTGCATTTAATGTAATGGCAATGAGCAGTAAATGTGCACACTGTATATCTAATGTACACACTGCATTTACTGTAATGGCAATGAGCAACAATTGCACACATTGTATTTACTGCAATGGCAATAAGCAGTAAATGTGCACCCTGTATATCTAATATGCACACTGGATTTACTGTAATGGCAATAAGAAATGTGCACACTGTATTTACTGTAATGGCAATAAGCAGTAAATGTGCACACTGTATATCTGTCATGAATATTAGGAGTAAGCGTGCACACTGTATCACTGTCAAGAAAATTAGCAGTAAATGCGCACACTGTATTTACTGAAATGGCAATCAGCAGTAGATGTGGCACATATTTACTGTACTGGCAATTAGCAGTGAATGTGCGCTGTATCTGCTGCAATGGCAATGAACAATGAATATGCATGCTGTATTCACTGTAAAGAAAATTATCAGTAAATGTGCACAGTGTACGTCCTGCAATGACAATCAAAGAACACTACTAACCTTTAAATGGAAATAGTTGGGTCTGTACTACAGGATATTCACAAGGGAGACTGACATTTTCAAACATGCTTAAAAAATGTGAATAATATTCAGGAAAAAAAAAAGGATAAAATTATGAAATAAATATTATTTTGTGGAAAATAAAATAGAGATTGTGTACTGCATCTTAAATATGCAGTTGAGTGTCCTTATTGTCTAAATATATAATAATGAAGTGCTCGATGTTTCAATATTCCCAGTTTATCTCCACTTTCATCTGAGGTTCTGATTTTCTGTAAGGATGTCTCACTTTATGAAGCGTCACTATCACCATCAGCCAGCTGCTGGCAGGCATGCTGCAAAGGCAAGCTGTGTTTATGTCTGATACACTGCTTGTCTCAGCAACAGAAACTAAACTGAGTTTACAGCCATAACGATAACATTATAATACGCACGAATCATATACGAATAATCACAATTAAGATATAATGGAAGAAGTTATTCACTGCAATCACTTTATACTTGGTTTCCGATTACGGAAACATAAGACAAAATTTAAACATCGGTGAAATGATTTTCTTCTGGGTTATCAGAATAACCCCTCCGATGGTATCTACACCTTGTTGCAGTGGAGGTGCTTGTGTGCTCCAGTAACCCTGGGAGCTAAACCAGCGGTAGCATTGCTACCAGCAGGGTCTCCCAAGTCGGACAGGTCAAGCGGGTAAGAACCAGACGAAGAGAGATACTAGAAGAAGGGAACTTTAATCAAATTCCTCCGATGCCGGACGCAGCGTCATCAGGAATGACTTGAAGCGCAGAGCAACTGATGCTTGAGATGATTCAAGATCATATAGCAACAGGTGTGACCAAAGTGGTTTGAATGGCTGCTGTACTGCGATGTGTAAAGCAAATGGAAAAACTACCACACTATTACTTTTCATGGATAGTCTCTTTCCAAAAACAGAGAGACAAAAATAAAGAAAATTAGTTTTAGTGCCTTTTTCCACCCATCACTTCAGTCACTGAGGTATGAAAGCTGTTCCAGTCATAACCACGGCGCTGAAATTCCACCTCCAACTCCTGATAAAAGCCACAGACCAAGTACATGTTATGCTGTAGTTATGTTAGTCAAATGTGTCTGGAGCCTCCCAGAGAGAAGAGCCAATGAACACAGTATCACTCTAATATTCCAAGCATTCCCACACAAATTTTTATACTGAGTTCTTTCAGGAACCAATATAACATAAAAAATAAACCAAGCTGCATAAAATAGAAGAATTTGGTTCAAATCTTTGAACAAGTATGCAATGTAGAGTATTTCTGACTTCCTATGTGACAAGGAATCACACTATGGAGAGACGGTACATGAATTTCTTTCCATTCTGCACATCTGTACATAAGCTATGGATAAACTTCCTCCACTGATGGTTTCCCTTAATATAAAGTACAAGTCCACCGCTCCATATGCAAACATTGTATGAGCATTTCATTGCCTTTCTCTCCCAAGCACACAACTGACATCGACACCGATGTAAGTAGTATTATGCAATATCATACTTGTACTGTCTGCTGCTGAGTGAGAGGCAGAGGCGTTGTGACCGTCTTGACCAGCAAGTTACCCGTTGCGGCAGTCATAGCACCGCCGGACGAAACACTAGTTGAAGTCAAAGCCGGTACTGTAGTGCCAGCAGAAACCACAACTGCATTAGTTCCTGGAGTTACTGTCCGTATTAACACTTGCTGCCCACCAATTGTCGCTAGCTGAGCTTTTCCTGAAGCCAACTGTGCCGCGAGGTTTGAACCACTGACCACCAGCTGACCGGTGCTTAACAGCTGCCCCCCTGTGGTCATCACCTGAAGCAAACATACAACACAAAAGAAGTGAAATTTGAGAACTAAGATTATGATCCTCTGCGATTGGTTTTCTAGATTTGCACCCATGTTCTGAACACACACACACACACCCTTAACATAAAGGCAGTGAATTCCTCCTAAACAAAGGTGCCCACCAGCCTGACCATATAACACTGCATCCCAGAAAAATTAACCTTACAGCACCAACCAGGGAGCAACTATCATCATTCAAATGTGACAGCAAGGACACTAAGCATGCAGAAAGGTGCTGCTCTCATGTACATAATTAAGCACCATGTCTTGAGCATGTTACAGGGGTCTGAAAGTACAGCTCCAAACATTCTTGACTTCTGAACCAAACAGAGGTAAAAGGTCAGCTTCACACCCTAAACATTTGACTCCCAGTGCCAATTCACTAAGAAGGTGGGTGGGTCCTGGGGCTGGTTTGGATTCTGCTACCACGGGGGGGGGGGGCTATACAAACCCACATACATCGCCCTCCCTTCTTTGTTTTTTTAATATTTTGGAAGATTTTTGGGGATTTTTTCATGCCCCCGGGGAACAGACCCCCGGCCGGGGGGCCGAAAAAATGAGGTTTTGTTCCCCCCCCCCCCGTGGTAGCAGAATCCAAAC